>Ga0160492_100202_pt1 | contig 44428 bp, 32 predicted proteins | sample DID2MG_FD_108258 | JGI IMG/M metagenome (GOLD analysis project Ga0160492, IMG submission 108258) | Enriched soil microbial communities from UW Madison campus, WI, USA - DID2877_E24_FP2 MG | ecosystem: Environmental > Terrestrial > Soil > Unclassified | place: USA: Madison, Wisconsin | collected... | reverse complement strand
GACGTGTCGGAAACCCTGCGCAAGCTCAAGGCTGCCCAGTTCACCGCCGCCAACCCTGGCCAAGTCTGCCCCGCCAAGTGGAAGGAAGGCGCCAAGACCCTGACGCCTTCGCTGGACCTGGTCGGCAAGATCTAAGCATTCGCTTTTCTCGGCCTCTGAAGCCGGACAGCGTCATAGCGCCTGTGCGCCGTGCCGTCCGGCTTTTTTACGCCCGGAGTTTGACCCGCAGGCTTGATCTGAATCCCGCTTGCCATCACGCTCCCCACATACAACTCCAAATTCAAAGGACACCACCATGCTCGACGAACAACTCAAGACCCAACTCGCCGCCTACCTGGAGCGCGTGCAGCAGCCGTTTGAGCTGGTGGCATCCCTGGACGACAGTGAGACGGCGCGCGACATGCGCGAGCTTCTGACAACCATCCAATCCCTGCGCAGCGACAAGATCACCCTGCGCACCGACGGCAACGATGCGCGCAAGCCATCCTTCAGCCTGCAGCGCGCGGGCGCCACCAACAGCCTGCGTTTTGCCGGCCTGCCCCTGGGCCATGAATTCACCTCGTTGGTGCTGGCCCTGCTGTGGACGGGCGGCCATCCACCCAAGGTGGAGCAGGATGTGATCGATTCGATCAAGGTCCTGGATGGCGACTTCAACTTCGAGGTCTACATGAGCCTGACCTGCCACAACTGCCCGGACGTGGTGCAGGCGCTGTCGCTCATGGCCATCGTCAACCCCAAGGTCAAGACCACCGTCATCGAAGGCGGCGCCTTCCAGCAGGAAGTGACCGAGCGCGAAATCATGGCCGTGCCCATGGTGTTTTTGAACGGCCAGGTCTTCGGCTCCGGCCGCATGACGATTGAAGAAATCGTCGCCAAGCTCGACACCGGCGCCGCCGCCCGCGAAGCCGCCAAGCTCAGCGCCAAGGCACCGTACGACGTGCTCATCGTCGGCGGTGGCCCAGCAGGCGCCGCGGCCGCTGTGTACGCCGCCCGCAAAGGCATCCGCACCGGCGTCGCTGCCGAGCGCTTTGGCGGTCAGGTCAATGACACGCTGGCGATTGAAAACTACATCTCGGTGCTCGAAACCAACGGCCCCAAGTTTGCCGCCGCACTCGAAGCCCACACCCGCGCCTACGGCGTGGACATCATGAACCTGCAACGCGCCGACAAGCTCATCCCCGCGGCCGAGCCAGGTGGCCTCATCAGCGTGCAGATGGCCAACGGCGCCACGCTGCAGTCCAAGACGGTGATCCTGTCCACCGGCGCCCGCTGGCGCAACGTGAACGTGCCCGGCGAAGCCGAGTACAAGAACAAGGGCGTGGCCTACTGCCCGCACTGCGACGGCCCGCTGTTCAAGGGCAAGCGCACGGCGGTCATCGGCGGCGGCAACTCGGGTGTCGAGGCCGCGATTGATCTGGCCGGCATCGTGGCCCACGTCACGCTCATCGAGTTTGCCGACCAGCTCAAGGCCGACGCCGTGCTGGTCAACAAGCTCAAGAGCCTGCCCAACGTGACCATCCACACCAACGCGCAGACCACCGAAATCACCGGCGCCGACGGCAAGGTCAACGGCCTCAAGTACAAGGACCGCGCCACCAACGTGGAGCACCTGGTGCTGCTCGAAGGCGTGTTCGTGCAGATCGGCCTGGTGCCCAACACCGAGTGGCTCAAGGGCACGGTGGAGCTGTCCAAGTTCGGCGAAATCATCGTCGACTCGCACGGCCGCACCAACATCCCCGGCGTGTTCGCAGCGGGCGACTGCACCACGGTGCCGTTCAAGCAGATCGTGATTGCTGCGGGCGACGGATCGAAGGCGGCGCTGAGTGCTTTCGACCACCTGATCCGCATGCCGGTGGTGGCTGCGGCCGAAGGCGCCAAGGCTCCCGAAGCGCAGCGCGAAGCCGTGGCAGCGTAAAGCTGCACCGCACGTCCCCTCTCCCAAACTCTTTCCCGCAAAGGTAGGGTTAGTGATTGGGGGGAATATTCCAACAAAGTTGCCCTCTGGCGCTTGATGGATAAGTGCTAATAGCTATAAAAATAAGAGCGACTGGATGTTTCGGCATCCAGTCGCTTTGTTTTTGGGTGTCTGTCCGGGAGGGGCTGGAGTGGCCCAGGCGGTGTTACGTTGGATGGCTGGATGGCTGGATGGCTGGATGGCTGGATGGCTGGATGGCGCCGGCGTTTGCGGAGAAAGCGGCTGTGCTTGGGCCTGTAAAGCACCATCAAGAAGGGTTTTAAATTGTTGCTATTGAGAATTATTCTCATATAATTTCATCCCATCAGCCAGCCACAACGGCCCATCCTTCTGTCCGCAGAAGCCAGGACCGTCTGCATGGAGCCAGCTCTGTATTCGTTGTCGTTTCAGAGAAGGATTCCCCTCCGTGGCGCAGGCATTCCGTTCCCCTCCGTTTTCTTCCCGGTGCGCACAGGCGCACGCCTCCGATCAATGGCTGCAAGGCCGTCTGCGGCCGCTTGCATGGCTGGTGGCCTGTGCGTGCGCCGCCATCGGCAACGCGCATGCGCAAGATACGGCCCAGTTGGTGGCTGCAGCGCCGCAGCTCAAAGAAGTGGTCATCAGCGGCTCGCGCAGCGAGCAGGATCGCGACGAGCTGCCCATGAGCATCGACGTGATCAATGCGCAGGCCATCGAGGAAGGCCAGGTGCGCGACATCCGCGACGTGGCGCGCGAGCTGCCCAACGTGTCGGTCACACGGTCGCCCGCACGCTTCACGCTGGCCAGTGGCTCTACGGGGCGCGAGCAGAACGCGGGCTTCAACATCCGGGGGCTGGACGGTAACCGCGTGTTGATGATGGTGGATGGCATTCGCCTGCCGCGCAGTTATGTCTTCAGCGCCAATGCCTTCGGGCGCGACTACCTGGACATCGGGCTGCTGCAGCGCATCGAGGTGGTGCGCGGCGCCACCTCGGCGCTGTATGGCTCCGACGGCATGGCCGGCCTGGTCAACTTCATCACGGCAGACCCTGCGGCATTCCTCGACGGCGACAAGCGCATCGGCGGCCGGGCCAGCCTGGGGTATGACGGCGACGAAAGTGGCAAGCGCGTGGGCGCCACGGTGGCGGGCCGGGCGGGCGATACGGTGCAGTGGCTGCTGGGCGGCAACGTCACCCGCGCCCGCGAGCTGGACAACATGGGCACCAACGATGCGGCCAATGCCGACCGCACCCAGCCCAATCCGCAAAAGGACAAAAGCGGCGCTTTGCTGGGCAAGGTGGTGCTGACGCCCGGCGGCGGCCAGCGCCATGTGTTCACGCTGGAGCATGTGGACAAGACGTCCGACTACGAACTGCTCACCGCACGCTCCAAGCCGCCGCTGGCTGCCACCTCGGTGCTGGGCTCCACCTCGTTCACCGATATGCAGCGCAGCCGTGCGACGTGGGAAGGCGACTGGCGCGTGAACACCGCGTTTGCCGATGATGTGAAGGCCACGCTGAGCTGGCAGGACGCGCATTCGCGCGAGTACATCACCGAAGACCGCAACACCGCCGCCGACCGCGTGCGCGACGTGACCTACGACGAGCGCACCTGGCAGGCCAACCTGCAGGGCAGCAAGGTCCTGCGCAATGGCGGGCCATGGGTGCAGAAGATCACCTACGGGCTGGACTACACGGCGGCCAAAGTCGAGAACCTGCAGACCGGAGTGACGCCGCCCACGGGCGAGACCTTCCCGCTCAAGCGCTTCCCCGACACCACCGAGACCAGCACGGCCCTGTATGTGCAGGACGAGTTCGTGACAGGCCCCTGGAGCATCACGCCCGGCGTGCGCTTTGACACCTTCCGCATCAAGGCCGACCAGGCGGGCTTTGGCGCGCAGGCGGTGTCGCTGTCGGGCAATGCCACCTCGCCCAAGTTCGGCGTGCTGTACCGCGCCAGCGAGCAGTGGAGCGTGTTTGGCAACTACGCAGCGGGTTTCCGTGCGCCCAACGCGGGGCAGGTCAACGCCTTCTTTGAGAACCCGGTGGGCAATTACCGCACGGTGCCCAACGCCAACCTCAAGCCCGAGAAGAGCCAGAACTTTGAGCTGGGCGTGCGCGGGCGCCTGGAGCGTTTGTCCATCGAAGCCGCAGCATTCACTGGCCGCTACAAGGACTTCATCGAGGACCTGCGCCAGGTCAGCGGCACGGGCGCACCGGGCAACCCGCTGGTGTTCCAGTCGGTCAACATCGGCCGCGTCAAGCTCAATGGCTTTGAGGTGAAGGGTGACATGCGCTGGGGCCAGTGGGCGGGCGGGCAGTGGAGCTCTCCGTTTGCCTATGGCCAGACGCGCGGCCGCGACACCACCACCGGCAAGCCGGTGAACACCGTGGACCCATCGCGCCTGACGGCGGGACTGCGCTACGACACCGGTGGCTGGATGGCGCGGCTGGACATGACCCATGCCGCCGCCAAGAAGGCCAGCGACGTGAGCGTGGCCACGGGCAGCACGCAGTTCCTCACGCCCTCGTATACGGTGCTGGACCTGGCCGCGCAGTGGCGCATCCGCAAGGACCTGCGCCTGAACGCGGGCATCTACAACCTCACCGACAAAAAGCACTGGCGCTGGGCCGACGTGCGCGGCCTCGCTGCCAACGCCAGCTTCATCGACGCCTACAGCCAGCCGGGCCGCTCCGTGCGTGTCTCGCTGGTGGCGGATTTCTAAGTTACCTCCCTAGGCACCTTTTCAGGCACTTCATCAAGGAGACAGTTCATGAGCCATGCACCTGACACGCCCGATACGCCTACGTCCGGCACCCACTGCGACGAGGAGTACAGCCTGCCCTGCGCCGAGGCACTGCTGGCGGGCACCCTGGCCCTGATGACGGGCTATGTGCAAGCCTGCTGCGACAGCCACCGCGACGCCATGGGCAGCAAGATCGCGGCCAACCTGCAGATGCTGGCCGACGCCCAGGGCTTCACGCCGCACTTTCGCACCGTGGTCTGGAGCCTGCAAGGCCGCTGGGACCAGCAATGCAAGGCGCGCCAGGACGTGGCCGCCAGCGCCGCGATGGTGGCTGCCGAACAACGCCCCGTGCTGTGGCACACCGCGCCGGAGGCCGTGCAATGAATGCCGCTGTGACGACCCCCCCAAGCGCTCCGGCCCATCCGCCGCAGGCCGCCCCCGACATCCGTGAGCGGTTCGCCGCAGCCCGCGCCGCAGGCAAGCGCGCCAAGGACGCCGCCGAGAGCCTGGGGCTGTCGGAAGGCGCCGCCGTGGCCGCCCATGCGGGCGAGCATGGCCACCCGCTCAAGGCCCAGCCGCTGCAGGGCTCGTGGCTGGAACTGCTGCAGTCGCTCGAAGCCTGCGGCCCGCTGATGGCGCTCACGCGCAACGAGAGCACGGTGCACGAGAAGACCGGCGTGTATACGCACGTGTCGGCCACCGGGCCGGTGGGGATCGCACTGGGCGAAGACATCGACCTGCGCCTGTTCTTTGCGCAGTGGCATGCGGGCTTTGCGGTGACGGAGCTGGCGCATGACGCCGCCCAAGACCCCACCAAGCCGCCATCGCGCAGCCTGCAGTTCTACAACGCGCAGGGCCGTGCGGTACACAAGATCTTCACGCGCGAAGCGACCGATCTGGCCGCTTTCGATGCGGTGGTGAGCCGCTTTGCACAGCCCAGTGCCGGCTATGTGTTCGGCAAGGCGCCCACACCGGAGGCGGCACGGCCCGATGCCGACATCGACGCCCAGGGCCTGCGCGAGGCCTGGGCTGCCATGCAGGACACCCACGAGTTCTTCGGCCTGACCAAGAAATTCGGCGTGGAGCGCCAGCAGAGCTTTCGCCTGGTCGAAGGCCAGTTTGCCTGGCGCGCCGCACCGCAGGCTGTGGCGCGCCTGCTGGACGAAGCGGCGGTGGACGGCCTGCCCATCATGGTGTTTGTGGGCAGCGGCGGCTGCATCCAGATCCACACCGGGCCGGTGCGCAATATCCAGCCGCTCGATACGCCGCATGCGCAGTGGATCAACGTGCTGGACGAAGGCTTCAACCTGCACCTGCGCACCGACATGATTGCCAGCGTGTGGGTGGTGGAGAAGCCCACGGCCGATGGCGTCGTCACCTCGGTCGAGGCGTTCGACCACGCGGGCGAGCTGATGGCCATGTTCTTCGGAGCACGCAAGCCCGGCAAGCCCGAACTGCAGGGCTGGCGCGACCTGGTGGCACGCCTGCCCGGCGTGCAGGAGCTGGCCCATGCTGCGTGATCCGATGGCCGTGCAAAGCTGGGGGCAAGGTGGCGCGCGTCGGCGGCTGCTGCGCAGTGTGGCGGCTTTGCCTTGGTTGTCTGCGATGGGGGCCGGGGCCGCCTGGGCCGCCCGCCCGGCGCGCATCGTCTCGCTGGGCGGCGCGCTGACCGAGGTGGTCTACCTGCTGGGCGCACAAGGCCAGCTGGTGGGCACCGACACCACCAGCCTGTTCCCCGACGCAGCGCTCAAGACCCCCAAGGTCGGTTACATGCGCCAGCTGTCGGCCGAGGGTCTGCTTTCCCTCAAGCCCGACGCTGTGGTGGGCACCACCGAAGCCGGGCCGCCCGTGGTGCTGGACCAGGTGCGCAGCGCCGGTGTGCGCGTGGAGCTGGTGCAGGCCGACCACACCTGGGACGAGGTGCGGCGCAAGGTCGCCACCGTGGGCCGCGTGGCGGGCCGCGAGCGCGAGGCCCAGGCCCTGCAGGCGGACCTGGATGCGCAGTGGGCGGCAGTGCAAAAGCAGGTGGCAGCCACCACGCGGCGCCCGCGCGCCATCTTCATCCTGTCGCACGGCGGCAGCCCCATGGTGGCGGGCACCGGCACGGCGGCCGATGCGCTGATCCGCTTTGCGGGCGCCACCAATGCCATCACACAGTTCGCAGGCTACCGGCCGCTCACAGCCGAGGCCATGGCCAGCGCCGCGCCCGAGGTGCTGCTCAACAGCACGCAGGGCATCGAGGCGCTGGGTGGGGAGGCCGCTTTCTGGCAGCGGCCTGAGCTGGCACTCACGCCCGCTTACCGCCGCAAGGCCCTGGTGGCCATGGAGGCCAGCCACTTGCTGGGCTTTGGCCCGCGCCTGCCTGCTGCCGTGCGCGAGCTGCACACCCGCACCCAGGCGATCACCGCGTGAGCAGCGTGGCTGTGGCGCAGCCGGGTGCGCGCTGGTCTTTGCGGCGCCTGTCGCCGCGCGCAGCGCTGCTGTGGGGCGTTGCGCTGGTGGGCCTCGCGTTCGTGTGGGCCAGCACGCGGGGCGCCTACGCCATTGCACCCGCCCAGCTGTGGCAGGTGCTGCTGCAGGCCCTGGGCGCTGCACCATCTGCTGAACAGGCGCCCGAATATCTGGTGTTCATCAACATCCGGCTGCCCCGCCTGCTGATGGGTGTGGCCGCTGGCGCCGGCCTGGGGCTGGCCGGTGCGCTGATGCAGGGGCTGTTCCGCAACCCGCTGGCCGACCCCGGGCTGGTGGGCGTGAGCAGCGGGGCCGCGCTGGCGGCGGCCGTCACCATCGTGCTGGGCAGCCACTGGCTGCCCGACCTGCCGCGCACCCTGGGCAGCTGGACACTGGTGGGCATGGCCTTTGGCGGCGGCCTGCTCGTCACGGCGCTGATCTATGCACTGGCACAGGCCGATGGCGGCACGCGCATGGGGCTCATGCTGCTGGCCGGTGTGGCGGTCAATGCGCTGGCGCTGGCGGGGCTGGGCTACCTCAATTTCATCTCTACCGACGAGCAGCTGCGCAACCTCCAGATGTGGCTGCTGGGCAGCCTGGGCGGTGCGCGCTGGAGCGCCGTGGCGCTGGTGGGCGCCATCGTGGCGGTGGCCTGCGGCCTGGGCCTGGCGCTGGCGCGCCCGCTCAACGCGATTGCGCTGGGCGAGGCGCAGGCTGCTCTGCTGGGCGTGCCGGTGGAGCGCACCAAGCGCCTGGCGGTCCTGGTCACTGCGCTGGCCGTGGGCGCGGTGACGGCGGCCACCGGCATCATCGGTTTCATCGGCCTGGTGGCACCGCACTGGGTGCGCCTGGTGGCGGGGCCGGACCACCGCGTGGTGCTGCCGGGCTCGGCCCTGCTGGGCGCCGCGCTGGTGCTTGCGGCCGACGGCGTGGCGCGCACCATCGTGCAGCCTGCCGAGCTGCCGCTCGGCGTGCTCACGGCCTTCATTGGCGTGCCGCTGTTTCTGGCCATGCTGCGCCAGTTCCGGAGCAAGGTATGAATGCCGCCGTCGCATCCCCGGTCACCACCACCGCCGATCTGCTGGTGTGCGACCAGCTGGGTGTGGGCGTGCCCGGCAGGCCCTTGCTGGCCACCGTGCACACCCAGTTTGTGCCAGGGCGCGTCACAGCCATCCTGGGCCCCAACGGCGCGGGCAAGTCCACCCTGCTGGCCATGCTTTCGGGCCAGCGCGCGCCGCGCTCGGGCCATGTGTGGATGGGCGGGCAGCCGGTGTCCGGCAAAGGCGCCCAGGCCCTGGCCCGCCAGCGCGCCGTGCTGCCGCAGGACACGGCCGTGGCCTTCGACTTCACGGTGCAGGAGGTGGTGGAGATGGGGCGCTTTCCCCACCGCCAGCAGCCCAGCTGCCACGAGGCGCGCATCGTGACCGAGGCGATGCAGGCCACCGGCGTGGCCCACCTGGCCGGGCGCAGCATCAACACCTTGTCGGGCGGCGAACGCGCCCGCAGCCACCTGGCCCGCGCGCTGGCCCAGATCTGGGAGCCCCTGCCCGATGGCGCAACACGCTGGCTGCTGCTGGATGAGCCCACCGCCGCGCTCGACCTGGCGCACCAGCACCACACGCTGGCCCTGGTGCGCCGCTGGGCGGTGGAGCAGGGCGTGGGCGTGGTCGCGGTGCTGCACGACCTGAACCTGGCCCTGCGCTACGCACACGACAGCCTGCTGCTCGCCCCGGGCCTGGCAGGCCCGCGCAGCGTGCACGCCACGGCCCACCTGCTCACCCCCGCCACCATCGCGCAGGTGTGGGGCGTGCACAGCACGCCAGTGCTGGCGGCCGACGGGGTGCCGCAGTACCTGGTGGCGGCTCGGTAGGCAGAAAAAAATAGGCGTAAAAATAGCCGCTAGCGCTTATGGGAAAAGCGCTAGAAGCTCTTAATTTGATAGTGAATTTCAGGGCCCCCGGGCGCTGACTGCCATGCCACCGGGCGTGCCGCTGCGCAGCCCTGCGCGCACCCTTGTCAGCGCGGCTTGGACACCAGCAGGTTGCAGCTTTCGTCGGCAGCCAGCACCGTACCTACGCTGCAGCGCGGTGGGTCGCGTGGGTCGCGGTCGTTGTGCCCTGGGGTGAGGCTGACGCCGGTGATGCGCACGCTCTGCCCGGTGGTGTTGCGCACTTGGTATTGGTGCATGTAGTCGGCAGCAGCCCGATCCAGCGAGGTGTGGTACGGAATGTCCGCTGTACCGCCAGACGGGTTGTTCAGCTCCACATCGTCTGGCGCGGGCGCCGCCTCGGCCGATCCGCTCCAGGAGGTGGCCACCAGCATGGCAGCCGCCAGCACGCCGGGGGCAATTGCCAGCACCAGGCACGCCAGACGGCCGCGCGCCGCGCGCCAGGCCATCAGTGCCATCAACAGCGACAGCACCAGCACACCCCACTCCGCCAGTGTGGGCACCGGCTGCACAGGGCCTGCCAGCCCAGCCACATACGTGATGGCTCCTACCGGAGGCTGCGCCTGTGCCCATGCCGACCCAGACGCCGCCAGGGCGGTGGTGGCCAGCATGCTGGCCACAGTGCGAAAGCGAGAGAGGAGGGTGCGTTTCATTGGAATGTTCCCTGTAAAAAAGAAAAGAAAGAAAAATGTTTCTTGCGCTCACCTGTTAAGCGCTGGCAGCTATTAAAAGTAGAGCGTTTCAGGCAGGTGTGGACTGGTTGCAAGGTGGCGGCGTGGTTGCGGGGCGGGTGCTGGTCAGCGCAATGCCGAGAAACACACGCGGAGCTTTTTGCCCGCATGGAGCCTGTCGCTCACATCTGCGGGGCCTCCGGCCGAAGCCGGGTCGTTGTGCCTTTTTTGTTCTCGGCGCTGCTGCGGAGTCCTGCACGCCTGTGGGTACGGGTGCGATGGTGTGATGTTGAGCGCATTGCACCCGGCGGCTTGACCGGGTGTGTGCCGGGCGCTTGACTGAGCGTTCGCCGCGCGCGCCGGGCTCCGTGCACCGGGCGCTGGGAAGGGGCGCCATCCCCCTGGTGCGCAATGCGCCAATCGGTGTGTCGTCCGTATGTCCGTACGTCGGTATGTATTTGATAGCTGTCAACGCTTTTCCATCAAGCGCCAGCCGTTGATTTGTGCCCAAAGCTGCGCCACCGGGGCCAGGCCACCAGGGCGATCAGCAGCGACAGCAACCCCAGGCCCCAGCCGTGCAGGGTCGGGATGGCCTGGGCCGGACCAGGGCCCGGAGGCAGCGGCGCTAGCAGCGCCACTCCGCCCGGGTCCTGGATCACGCTGTCTTGCGTCCGGTCGTCGTCACCCGCTCCGCCGTCTTGCAGCGTCAGCGTCACCGTGTTGCCGCTGATGCGCGCGCCGGGGAACGAGTACCAGTGCGGCTGGGCGTTGTCCGCCGTGCGGCCGAACTTGTAGTACACCGCGTCCTGCGGCAGGGCCTGGGGGTAGGTCAGCACCACGGTGGCCTGGCTGCCCTGCACGCCCTGGTCGAGGCGCAGGGACACCACGCCGTAAGGCAGCGTGACGCCCGGGGGCAGCGGCACGTTGGTGGAGGCTGCGCTGTGCGTGCTGGCCTCTGCCACCCGCCAGCCGTTACCCGGCGGCAGCGTCAGCAGCAGGGGCTGGTTGGCCTGGGGCCCTTCGGGCACCGACAGCGTCTGCTGCTGCGCGAACAGCGCCACGGATTCCGCATCCGCCTGCACGTTGCTCAGTTGGCAGGTTGTGCGCTGGTCGGCGCACGCCCCCGTCCACCCGGCGAACTGGTAGCCCACGCCGGCCGTGGCGGTGCAGGTGGCGTTGGCACCCAGTACCACCTGGCCGGGCGTGCACACCGCCGTGCCGCCGGTCGCCGGGCTGGCCGTGGCGGTGACGGCGACGGTCACTGCGACGGTGCGCGTGGCCTGGATGGTGTAGGTGCGCGTGCTGCCGTCGCGCGCCTGCACCTGCACCGTGATGGGCACGGTGCCCGCGGTCGGCACGTTGATGGGGGCCGAGGCGCTGCCGCTGTCCACCACCACCCCGCCCACGCGCACCGTGGCCGTGCCGAAGGCCAGCCAGGGTGTGAGGGTGAGCGCCGGGCTACCGGGGGGTATTTGCAGCGTGTACTCGGTCACATCGCCCGAGAACGCGGGCGCCAAGGTGCCGTGGGAGGGCGCCAACTGGGCCAGGTCGGGGGCGGTGTTGGTGATCCGCTTCAGGCCGCCGCCCCCGCCCATGGGCGTGTCCAGCAGCAGGTCGGGCTTGCCGTCGGCGTTGAAGTCGGCCACGGCCATGCGGTTGGGCGCCCAGGGCACCAGATGTCGCACCAACACCGCGAAGCTGCCATCCCCCTGGCCTGCCAGGATCGTGACGTTGTAGAAACCCCCGTTGCTATTGAGTACGGCCAGGTCCGGGTGGCCGTCGCCGTTGAAGTCGTCCACGGCCAGGTCTCTTGGGAGCTCCTGGCCGATGTAGGTCGGCCAGCCGCTGGCCAGGCGCACCGGGCTGCCAAAACCGCCGCTCGGCAAGCCTTTGAGAATGAACACCACGCTGGCATCGTTGGACTGGGCTGCCGCGATCAGGTCGGCCCGCCCGTCACCGTCCACATCCGCCAGGCGCGGCGGGGCAAACAGCCTGAACTGCCCTGTGGCGCCCAACGCCACATCCTGCGGCGCGCCAAAAGTGCCGCCGCCCGCTCCGGGCAGCAGCTGCAGCGTACTGCTCTCGTTGGCGAGCAGCAAATCCATCCGCCCATCGCCATCGACGTCCCGCCCCTGCACATGCAGCGCCCCGCTGAGTGTGCCCACGGCCTGCGCGGCTGCGAAGCGGTTGTCGCCCAGGCTGCGCAGCACCACCACGCCTTGCGCCTGTCCGGCCGAGACGATGTCGTCGCGGCCGTCGCCGTCCACGTCCACCAGCAGTGACGGGGGGCTGCTTGCCGACGCCACCGGCTGCACCGCCAGCCCGGCAGTGCCCAGGCCTGCGCCGGTTCCCACGGCCAGCAGGGTCTGTGCGCTGCCCCCGGTGAGCACGTCGGGCCAGCCATCGCCATGCACATCGCCCACCGCCAGGCGCTGCGCGCCGCTGGTGCCCAGGGGCAGCCATTGCACAGCGTCCAGGCTGCCGTCCTCCCGGCCGCGCAGCAGGGCCAGTTCGGGCCGTGTGTATTCCAGCGCCAGCGCGTCCGGGAGTCCGTCGCCGTCCATGTCTTGGGCGCCTACCGCCGCCACAAAATCGCCCGACAGCGCAAAGCTCTGCGGCGGGCCAAATTGCGCCGGGTTGCCCGACAGCGACACCGCCCCGGCGGCCTCGCGTGTGATGCGCAGCTGGTAGGTGCGCTGCACCGTACCGTCGCTGGAGGTGAGCTGCACCGGCACCGTATTGAGCCCCGGTGCCAGCGCCACGGCCGCCGCATGGCCGCTGCGCAGCACCCGTTGGCCCACGCGGGCGGTGGCCTCGGTATCCCCCAGGGTCAGGCCCACGCGCACCGAGGTCATCACAAAGGGCACGCTGGCGCTGTAGGCCAGAACCGCCGGGTCGAACGCGGGCCCCAGGCTGCCGTCTGACAGGGTGAGGCTGGCCAGCGAGGCATCGGCGCTGCCGCGCAACACGTCCAGCGTGTAGCGGGCGGTTTGCTGGCCATCGGTGCTGGTGATCTGGAGCGTGATGGCGTTGTGGCCGGGCTGCAGGGGGATCGGCGCCGAGGCCTCACCTGTGGCCACCGGGCTGCCGTTGATGAGGATGCTGGCCGTGGCGTCTTCCGGCGTGGGTGTGAGCGTGATGGCGGCCGTGGTGCTGGCCACGCGTGCCGTGTAGGCCAGGGTGGCGGGGTGGAACGGCGGCCAGGGCGTGCCGCTGGAGAGCGCCAGGCCCTGCAGCCGCGCATTGTTGACCGCACTGGCGCGGATCACGCGCAGCGTGTAGGTCTGCTGCGTGGTGCCGTCCTGCGCCGTGGCCTGCACGGCGATGGTGTTGAGCCCCGGCACCAGCGGCACGCTCACGGCGTGGCCCGCCGGAGTGGGGGTGCCGTTCACAGTGACGGTGGCATCGCCGAAGGCCGGCGTGGGTGCCACCAAGAGCGCGTCCGTCGCATGTACCACCGAGGCGGAATACACCAGCACTGCCGGGTCGAACGCGGGGCTCAGCACCCCGGCAGACAGGGTGATCGCCGCAAGGCGCGCGTCGTTGCTGGGCGCGGCGCGGGCTACGTCCACCGTGTACATGCGTGTTGCCGAGCCGTCTTCTGATGTCACGCCCACGTTGATGGCGGTGGTGCCCGCCTGCAGCGCCACGAACTGCGGCGATCCTGCGGCGGCAGGGGCGCCGTTGACGGTGAGCGTGGCGGTCGAAACGGCCGGCGTGGGCGTGACAGCCACCGAGGCCATGTAGGGCACGGCGGCGGTGTAGCGCGTCACCGCGCCGCTAAAGGCCGGGTTCAGCGTGCCCGCTGACAGGGTGAGGCCTTGCAGGTGGGCGTTGGCACTGGCGATGCGGGTGAGCGCCAGCGTGAAGGTGCGCGTGGCGCCGTTCTGCGCGGTGGACTGCACCGTCACCGTATTCGGCCCCAGGGCCAGCGGCACCTGCGCCGCGCCGCCGCTGGTCACCGGCTGGCCGTTGACGGTGATCTCCGGGCAGTCTGCCGCCGTGGCGGCCAGGGCCACCGAAGGCTGGTCCACCGTGGCGCTGTAGCTGGTGATGGCGGGATCGAACGCGGGCGTGAGCGTGCCGGAGGACAGGGCAATGCCGGTCAGTTCGGCATCCGTGCCGGGGCCAGTGCGCTCGATGGTGAGCGAGTACCTGACCCTGGACCATGTGCCGGACGACATGTACCGGCTCACGTTGATCTCCACCGCATTGGTGCCAAAGGCCAGCGGGGCCGCGCTCAGGGACCGGGTGGGTGTATCGCCATCCAGGTAAAAGTTTTGCCCCAGGGCGCTCACCTCATGCCGCCGCGCGGTGGGCTGCCAGCCGGTCAGGGTGATGACCTGCGGCGCGCAGTGGCCGATCTGGATGGGCGGCACCGTGACATCCAGCGGGTCGTCCTCCATCCCCACGGGGAAGTTGGCGGCCACACCGCCCACCGAGATGGCGGCCAGTTGTGCGAAGTTGGGGAACCCCGGCTCATCGTCGGCCGCCATGGCGCCGCCTGCCGCGCAGGCTAGCAGTGCGGCGGCCAGCCATGCCCGCCATGGGGGCCGGGTGCGCCCCCCGCCGGGCCGCGTGGCCGCGTTGTCGCAAAGGGTTGCCGAAGGGCGGGTGACCGCAGTGATTTTCATGGGACGTGAGCCAGTGGTGGGATGGGCCATCCACGGTGCAGCGTTGCACATGAAAAATGCCTCCAGCGCTTTTCTGTCAAGCGCTGAAGGCTATATTTTTAGGAGCATCTGAGGCAGGTGGACGAGCGCTGCTGGCGATCTTGTGGTGCCTGCGGCCGCGCAGCTTGACCGGGCGTCTGCCGGGCGCTTGACTGTGCGTTTGCTCAGAGCCCGAGCAGCCAGTCGGCGTATTCCACCGAGGCCGCGCTGGGCGCGGCCAGGCCCCGGCCGCCGTTGCGGGCGGATTCGGCGGCAGCGCGCACATCGCTCGGCGTGTGCCCGAAGGCAGCGCGGAAGGCGCGGCTGAAGTGGGCCTCGCTGGCGAAGCCCAGGCGGGTGGCCACGTCGGCCACGCGCAGGTGCCGGTAGGCGGCGTTGGACAGGGTCTGGAACGCGCGCTGCAGGCGGCGCTGCTGCACGTAGCGCGCCACGCCGCCCAGCGGCTCAAAAAGCTGGTACAGCCGGTGGCGCGAGATGCCGAAGGTGCGGCACAGCGCCTCGGGCGTGATGGGGGCGCCCAGGTGGTGGCCGATGTGGCGCTGGATGCGTTCCAGCGTGACAGCCTCCACCTGCGCACGGGCCTCGGCCAGGGTGCGCTGGCTGGGGCGCAGGCACGCGGCAAGCATCTGCGTGGTGGCGCGCACCACGTCATCGGCCTGGTCCATGCCGATGGAAGGCAGCCGCCGGTGCAGGGCGCCCAGGTGGTCTGCCAGCAGGCCGCCCAGCACGTTGTCTGAGCGCAGGACCGTGCCGTGGGGGTTGGCCCCACCCCCAAAAGCCTCGTCGCCCAGCGCACGCGGCACGATCAGCGACAGCACGCGCGAGTCCTGGGCGGCTGTGTGCTGCGTGCGGGCCATGTCAAACACCACCACATCCCCCGCGCGCACCTGCAGGTCGTCGCGGTCGCTGCTCTGGCCGATGAAGCCGCCCTCGCGGTACCACTGCACCAGGTAGTGGTCCAGGCCGTCCTGCGCAGCGCGCGCCTGGCTGCGTGCAAAGCGCTGGGCGCCAAAGCGCAGGTCGCCCAGCAGCAGCTGGCCCAGGTGAACGGCATCAACCTGGGCGTGAAATCCGTCCGGTGGGCCGCTGTGCACCAGTGGGGCCACGTCAAACAGCACGGAGATACCGCTGCGCCAGGCTTCAAAGCGGTCCTCGCCGGACGACTGGGTGGTGGCAAAGGTGGTAGAGGGCAGAGGCTGGGCGGGCGGCGGCATGGCGCCGAGATGATAAGGGCCGCTGGCGCCATAAGCCTTGCCGGAGTCGCGCCAGCGCCAATATGGGCCACCCGGGCCCGTGGGTCCAGGTGGCTGTGCCGCGCGAGACCGTTGGATCGCGTCTTGCAGCCGATGTTCCTATTCCCGCTACCGCGCAGGCTCCTGGCTCCTGGCACCCGGCCCCGGACCCTGCACGAGGAGGCCCCTCAGCGCGTCAGGCTATGGCCCGGTGCGGTTGGCACGGCTTGCATAGAATGCCGCAACCCATGCGCCGCCTGTTGCTCCTCTTTCTGTTGGTGTTCATGCCGCTTCAGTCCATCTGGGCGGCGGCCTCGCCCTATTGCGGGCACGAGTCAGCGCCGCAGGCATCGCACTTTGGCCACCATGTGCACGAGCACCATGGCGACGAAGGTGCCGACCACTCGGTCCCGGGCGGCAGCCCCAGCACCCTGACCGACATGGACTGCCATGCCTGCCACGGCACAGGCGGCGGCCTGGCGCACAGTGCCAGCGCCCAGGCCATCGTGGTGGCCGTGGCGCACCCGCCGGGCCAGGCCGCACCCGCCTGGCCACCCGCACCCCTTACGCGCCCCGAACGCCCCAACTGGCCTGTTCTCGCCTGAGCGGCGAGGCGGGGGCTTGGGTGGCTCCGTTTCTTTTCCTGATGATGTTGGAGACCTGCCTTCCCTGGCAGTAGCTGTGCGCGTCTTGCAGTTGGCGTGCGTGCACCGCTGACCGTCTCCTCCATCCATCGCGTCTCGCCGATTTCAACCTGTGGCCCCGGCCACTGCAGAGGAATCGGATGCAACCAACGAAACAACGACAACACACGTCCATTGCCGCGCTGGCGGTGATGGCACTGGGCTGGGCACTGCTGGGCAGTGCAGCACAGGCCCAGACCTCCAACCCCGGCACAGCGCCGCTCACACTCCAGGCCCTGTTCGAGCAGGCCTGGCAACGCCAGCCCCAAGCGCAGTCTGCAGCTTTGCGGCGCGAGGCTGTGCAGGCCACACGCAGCGCGGCTACAGCCTGGACGGCGGAGTCCATGGCACTGGAGCTGTCCACCAAAACCGACCGCCCTGGCAGCAACCAGGGCAGCCGCGAGGCCGAAGTGGGCCTGGCCCTGCCGCTGTGGTTGCCGGGCGAGCGCGCCCGCAAGGCCGCGCTGGCCGACGCCGAAGCGCAGGCGCTGGACAGCCGCCAGCGCGTCGCGCAGTTGCAACTGGCCGCCACGGTGCGCGAGGCGTGGTGGGCCGCGCAGCGCGCGCAGGCCGATCAGGCCCTGGCGCAAGACCGGCTGCAGAACGCCCAGCGCCTGGCCGCCGACGTGGCGCGCCGCGTGCGTGCGGGGGATCTGTCGCGTGCCGACCAGGCCCAGGCCGACGGCGCCGTGGCCCAGGCCGAAGCCGCCGTGGCCGAGGCCCAGGGCGCGCGGGACGCAACGCAGGCCGCACTGGCCGCCTGGGGTGTGCAGGCCGCGCCCACCCTGGCGCTGGCGGACGGGGCAGAGCCCGAGCCCCCCGTGCCCGATGCCACGGCAGCCGCTGCCCAGCACCCAGCGGCGGCCGACTGGCAGGACCAGGCCGAGGTGGCCCGCCGCGCCGCCGACCTGGCCGCCGTGCAAACCCGTGCCAACCCCGAGCTGACGGTGGCCGCCACGCGCGGCCGCGAGCAGGCGGGCGACCGCTACCAGCAGACCTTCACCGTGGGGCTGCGCATACCCCTAGGCGGGGGCGACCGTGCGCAGGCAAAACAGGCTACAGCACGCGCCGATGCCATCGATGCCGAGGCGCGTGCTGCCGTGGAGCAGAGGCGCCTGGCCGCCGACATCGCCGCCGCCGTGGCCCGCGTGAAGGCCACGCAGGCCCAGCGCGATGCGCTGGCACGGCACGCGGCGCTGGCGCAGGGCACACGCGGCTTTATCGACAAGGCCTTCCGCCTGGGCGAAGCCGACGGCCCCACACGCCTGCGTGTGGAGCTGGAGACCGCCCAGGCCGAACGCCAGTTGGCCCGCGCCCGCATCGACGCAGCGGCCGCCATCTCCCATCTGCGCCAGGCCCTGGGCCTGCTGCCGCAATGAACTCCCTGTGAATCCCGACCAATTTTTTAAGACAACCATGACACTCTCTTCCGCTCTCTCCACACTGGGCCTGGCCCTGCTGCTGGGCTTGCTACCGCCGACAGCGCTGGCCGGTGATGACCACGACCATGGCGAAGCCCCCGCCGCCGCAACGGGCACGGCCCTGCCGCGCTTTGCTGCTACCTCCGACCTGTTTGAACTGGTGGGCGTGCTCGACGGGCAAAAAATCGCGCTCTATCTGGACCACGCAGGCGACAACAGCCCCGTGAAAGACGCCCGGCTTGAGCTGGACATTGCGGGCACCAACGTGCCCGTCACCCGCGTGGCCGAGGGCGAGTTCCAGGCCACCCTGGCTGCGCCGCTGGCCGAGGGCGTGAGCCCCGTCACCGCCACCGTGGCCGCAGGCAATGAGACTGACCTGCTCGCAGGCGAGATCGACCTGCACCCCGCCGCCCACACCGATGCCGCACCCGCAGGGTGGGACCGCCGCACTGTGCTGATCGCAGGCGCCGTGGCCGCTGTGCTGCTGGCGCTGGTCGCCGTCTGGGGCCTGCGCCGGGGCCGTGCTGCCCGCATGGGCAACACCCAGCGCGTGGGAGGTGCCGCATGAAGCGCTTTCACCCCATGCCCACTCTGCCCACCTTGCTGGCCTTGCTGATGGCCGCCGCGTTCAGCGCACCCTTGCCAGCCCTGGCAGGCCCCGGCCACGACCATGGCGACGCGCCACCCGCGCCTACCGGCAACGGCCCCAGCCGCCAGCCCGATGGCAGCGTGTTTCTGCCCAAGCCCGCGCAGCGCCAATTGGGCGTGCGCACTGTGGTGGCCGCCGCCGGGCAGCACGCCAAGGCCTTTGAACTTGCGGGCACTGTGGTGATGGACCCCAACGCAGGCGGCAAGGTGCAGGCCGTGCTGGCCGGGCGGCTGGAGGCCGGGCCCAAGGGCCTGCCCGGTGTGGGCCAAGCCGTGCGCAAGGGCGAGGTGCTGGCCTACGTGGTGCCCACGGCGGGCGCCATCGAGCGTTCCAACCAACTCGCCCAACAGGCCGAGCTGCGTGCTGCCCGCGACCTCGCTGCACGGCGCGTCGCACGCCTCACGGAGCTGGCCGACACCGTGCCGCGCAAGGACATCGAAGCGGCCGAGAGCGAGCTGCAGAGCCTCACCCAGCGCCTGGGCGCCGTGGGCGCGGGCCTGGCCACACGCGATGCGCTGGTGGCCCCGGTGTCGGGCGTGATCGCCTCGGCCAATGCCGTGGCGGGGCAGGTGGTGGATGCGCGCGAACTGGTGTTTGAGGTGGTGGACCCATCGCGCCTGCGCGTGGAGGCCCTAGCTTACGACCCGGCGCAGGCCCAGAGCGTGGCCGGTGCCACGCTGGCCGTGGCCGGGCAGCGCGTGCCACTGCGCTTTCTAGGCGCGGCGCGCAGCCTGCGTGATCAGGCGCAGCCGCTGCAGTTTGCGGGCGACTCGTCTGCGCTTGGCACCTTGGCCCTGGGCCAGCCGGTGCGCGTGTTCGTGCAGTCCACCGACAAGGTCGATGGCGTGCAGGTGCCCGCCGCCGCGCTGCTGCGCAACCCGGCCAACCAGACCATCGTGTGGGTCAAGGAGTCGCCCGAGCGCTTTGCGCCACGGGTGATCACGGCGGTGCCGCTGGATGGCACCTCGGTGGCCGTGACCTCGGGCCTCCAGCCCGGCGACCGCGTGGCCACGCAGGGCGCCACGCTCATCAACCAGGTCCGCTAAGGAGTCACGATGTTCAAGTGGCTTCTCGAAAACAGCCTGGTCAACCGGCTGCTGGTGCTCATCGCCGCCGCCGTGCTCATGGCCTATGGCGCCTTCACGCTCTCGCGCACGCCGGTGGACGTGTTCCCTGACCTCAACAAACCCACCGTCACCCTCATGACCGAGGCGGGCGGCATGGCCGCTGAAGAGGTGGAGCAGCTCATCACCTTCCCGCTGGAGACCACCATGAACGGCCTGCCCGGTGTGGAGAGCGTGCGCTCTACCTCCAGCGCGGGCCTGTCGTTCATCTACGTCACCTTTGACTGGAGCACCGACATCTACCGCGCGCGCCAGATGGTGTCTGAACGCCTGTCGTCCATGGAAGAAGGCCTGCCCAGCGGCATCACGCCGCGCATGGGGCCCATCAGCTCCATCATGGGCGAGATCATGCAGGTGGCCATCCCCATCGACGCAGGCAAGACCACGCCCATGGCCGTGCGCGAGTACGCCGACTGGGTGCTGCGCCCGCGCCTCATGGCCATCCCCGGTGTGGCGCAGGTGATCCCCATCGGTGGCGAGGTGCGCCAGTTCCAGGTACTGCCCGACACGGCGCGCATGGCAGCGCTGGGCATCACGCACGACCAGCTCACGGGCGCGCTCAAGGGCTTTGCGGCCAATACCTCGGGCGGGTTCCTGGAGCTGGGCGGGCGCGAATACCTCATCCGCCACCTGGGCCGCACCTCGCGGCTCGAAGACCTGCAGAACCTGGCCATCACCGCCAAAAACGGCCAGAGCGTGCTGCTGCGCCAGGTGGCCGATGCCACCTTTGCCGCCGCCACCAAGCGGGGCGATGCAGGCTTTGAAGGGCAGGGCGCCGTCATCCTGGGCATCCAGAAGCAACCCACGGCCGACACCATTAGCCTCACGCGCAGCATCGAGGCCGCGCTGGTGGACCTGAAGAACTCGCTGCCCGCAGGCATGGAGGTACCGCGCGTCACCTTCCGCCAGGCAAGCTTCATCGAGGCGTCGGTCACCACGCTGCAAGGCAAGCTCATGGGCGCCTCGGTGTTTGTGGCGGTGATCCTGTTCGTGTTTCTCGGCACGCTCAGGCCCACGGTGATTGCGCTCACGGCCATCCCGGTGTCCATCTTCATCACGGCGCTGGTGTTCAAGTATTTCGGCCTGTCGATCAACACCATGACGCTGGGCGGCCTGGCCATTGCCATCGGCGGCCTGGTGGACGACGCGGTGGTCGATGTAGAAAACGTGCTGCGCCGCCTGAAGATGGACCGCGCCAAACACCCCCACCACCGCCTGCACCCCATCGAGGTGGTCAAGCTCGCGTCCATGGAAGTGCGCTCGGGCATCCTGTATGCCACGGCCATCATCGTGCTGGTGTTCTTGCCGCTGTTTGCGCTGCCGGGCATCGAGGGGCGGCTGTTTGTGCCGCTGGGCATTGCGTTCATCGTGTCCACGCTGGCATCGCTGCTGGTGTCGGTCACCGTCACGCCGGTGTTGGCGTTCTACCTCCTGCCGCGCATGAAGAACCTCGACCATGGCGACACCCGCGTGGTGGCCTGGCTCAAGGCGCGCTACCGCAGCGGGCTCTCGGCTGTGCTGGCGCGGCCGCGTGCAGCCCTGGCTGTGAGCGCTGTGGCGGTGGCGCTGTCGGCAGCGGCGGTGCCGTTCTTCCCCACCACCTTCTTGCCGCCCTTCAACGAAGGCACGCTGCTCGTCGGCATGCGGCTCAACCCCGGCGTCACGCTGGCCGAATCGAGCGCGCTGGCCCGCCAGGCCGAGGTGCTGGTGCGCCAGGTGCCCGAGGTCACGCACGTGGGCCGGCGCAGTGGCCGCGCCGAGCTGGACGAACATGCCGAAGGCGTGCACGTGAGCGAGCTGGATGTGGGCCTGCTGCCTGCGGCCCAGCTCAAGCGCAGCATGGCCGAGGTGCAGGCCGACATCCGCAGCCGCCTTGCGCACCTGCCTGCCGCCATCGCCATCGGCCAGCCCATCTCGCACCGCATCGACCACATGCTCTCGGGCGTGCGCTCGCAGATCGCCATCAAGCTCTTTGGCGACGACCTGGACACCCTGCGCGGCCAGGCCGAGGCCCTGCGCGCGCGGCTGGCGGCCATCCCCGGCCTGGCCGACCTGGAGGTAGAAAAACAGGTGCTGGCGCCGCAGATCACCGTGCGTGTGGACTACGCCGCCGCTGCACAAATGGGCGTGCCCGCACCCCAGGTGCTGGCCGCGCTGCAGACGCTGGTGGAGGGCGAAAAAGTGGCCCAGGTGGTGGAAGGCAGCCGCCGCTTTGCGCTGGTGGTGCGCCTGCCCGACAGCGCACGCTCCATCGACGGCCTGGCGCGTGTGCTAATCGACACGCCCCGTGGCCCCGTGCCCCTGTCGCGCCTGGCTACCATCGAAGAAGGCGACGGCCCCAACCAGATCAGCCGCGACGACGGAAAGCGCCGCATCGTGCTCTCTGCCAACGCGCAGGGCAGGGCCCTGTCCGACGTGGTGGCCGACATCCGTCAGGCCGTGGGCGACACGCGCCTGCCCGAGGGCTACTTCATCACCCTCGGCGGCCAGTTCCAGGCGCAGGAAGAAGCCAGCCGCCTGGTGGGCCTGCTCGCCATCGTCTCGCTGGTGCTGATGTTTGTGGTGCTCTACACGCGCTACCGCTCGGCCACGCTGTCGGCCCTCATCATGGCCAACATCCCGCTGGCGCTGGTGGGTGCGGTGCTGGGGCTGTGGGTGTCGGGCCAACCGCTGTCAGTGGCGGCACTGATCGGCTTCATCACCCTGGCGGGCATCTCGGTGCGCAACGGCATTTTGAAGGTGAGCCACTACCTCAACCTGATGCGTGTGGAAGGCGAGCGCTTTGACACCGCCATGATCGTGCGCGGCTCGCTGGAGCGCCTGAGCCCCGTGCTGATGACCGCCCTGGTCACCGCCTTCGCCCTGGCCCCGCTGCTGCTGGAGGCCGAACGCCCCGGCACCGAAATCCTGCACCCCGTGGCCGTGGTCATTTTCAGCGGCCTCATCAGCTCCACGCTGCTCGACACCTTCCTCACCCCGGCCCTGTTCTGGCTGTTTGGCCGCAAGGATGCCGAACGCCTGCTGGACGACAAGAACGCCGAGGCGTTCTGAGCTTTTCTTGTTTTGTATTTGTTCTCTTTGTTTGTTCGTTTGCTTTTTCATTCACCCTTTGAAAGGACTCTCATGAAAACCACCCGCCAACTTTTCGCCGCCCTGACCCTCGCAGCTGTGGCCACCACCGCCGCTTACGCCGCTGGCGACCACGGCGCGGGCCACGACCACAAGCCCCAACACGGCGGCATCGTGGCCGAGGCCAACGACATGGACTACGAACTCGTCGCCAAGCCCGACACCATCACCTTGCACCTGCGCGACCACGGCAAACCCGCAAAAACCGAGGGCGTGAGCGCCAAGCTCACCCTGCTGAACGGCACCGAAAAATCCGAGGCTGTGCTTGTACCGGCAGGCGAGGGCAGGCTCGAAACCAAAGGCATCTTCAAGGTCGCAGCAGGCACCAAGGTGGTGGCGCTGGTGACGCTGCCGGGTAAGAAGGCGGCGAATGTGCGATTTGCGGTGAAGTAAGCCGCTGCTGGAGAGAGAAAGAAAGCGTTGTGCACCATGCGCCGTCGCGCTGGCTTTTGCTGGCGTGGCGGTGTGTTGTCTGTCTCAGTGGCAGTGCGCCTTGAGCACCGGCGAGGTGGGTGTGCGCGTGGTTTCAGTGATGCGGTGTGCTGAAATTTGAAGAAAATCGGGCTCTACCGCCTGTCTATCAAGCGCTTATAGCTATCAAATTGGTAGTGAGGTGGTTGATGCTGGGCGCGAGGTGCTGAGCTTCCGTGGGCGGGAATAGGCAGATTTTTTTGGGCGGAGTGTCTGGCTGTTTTAGGCTGGGTGCAGTCGATCGATTGCGAACCGCCGATGACTGCAAGAAGACAGCTTCCTGACTTTGCCGATCCGCAATGAACACACGCCCATAGAAAAAGCGCATAAGAATCACATCCAGCAAACTTGCATCTGTTGCAAGGGAGTCGACGTGGTTGAGCGTCGAGATAAGGCCTACAGCCCCCAGAAATCAGCGACCTGCATAGGGACCGAGATAGGGCGCTTCATTGCAGCACCGATTCCGGCTTGTCGAAGGCAAATTTAAGCGCCCAATCAGCAAAGTTCTCAGCTGGCATTGGCCGTGCTACGAAATAGCCCTGTGCAATATCGCAGCCGAGCGCAGCGAGTTTCTCCCAATCTTGCTGCGTTTCCACGCCTTCGGCCACAACCTTTCGCCCTAACGAATGGGCTAGATCTATAGTTGATTTGACGATGACCGCTGAGTCCCGGGAGGCGGACATGCCACGAACAAATGATTGGTCAATCTTGATGTAGTCAACGGGCAGTTGCAGCAAATAGCTGAGCGACGAATAGCCCGTCCCAAAGTCGTCGATATAGAGCGAAATGCCGTCGTCGCGTAGACCCCGCAATACTCGCAGAGCGGACTCAGGATCATCCATCACAGTGCTCTCGGTAATCTCGAACTCCAACCGCCCTCTGGCAACACCCCAACGGTCATGCAACGAGCGCACTCGGTCTAAAAGATCTGCATCGTGCAAGTTTCTCGCAGACAAGTTGACAGCAATCGACAGATCGTTTCCGCACTCCTGCGCATCGCGACAGACACGCATTGCCGCGTCAATGACCCACTCAGTGAGGTTCTTAATAAGGCCCGTGCTTTCCGCAAGCCCGATGAACTGGGATGGTTGAATCAGCCCTCGCTCAGGATGGAGCCAGCGGACGAGTGCCTCAGCACCCAAAAGAGTGCCAGTTGCAAAATCAATCTTGGGTTGCAAATACAGTTTTAACTCGCCGCTCTCGATGCCACGACGCAATTCGCCCGCCAAAGTCAGCCGCTCTGGACGATTTTCGACGGTGAGCGGATCGTAAATCACGACCCGCTGCTCTCTCTTCTTCGCTTCGTGCACCGCAAAGTCGACGTGACGCAACAGTTGATCGGCGGAATCGCCGTGAGCAGGATACAAAGCGACTCCCATGCGCGCAGATATGTCCAACAAGATGCCCGCGACGGGAAGGGCTTGCGCAAGGAGTTCTTGTATCCGTGCAACCACCGCCATCGCTCCTTCTTCATCAATTGACGTCAACAGAAGCGCAAATTCGTCGCCTCTGAGTCTTGCTACCAAACCAGCGTCTGCAGCGGCAGCACGCAATCTGTTTCCAAATTCTTGTAATACCTGATCGCCGTGTGCGAAGCCAAGAGCATCATTAATCTCCCGAAGCCGCTCCACGTTCACCTGGATCAAGGCCACCGACTTACCGCTCTTTATCCTGCGTGTGTTTTCAATCGCGTGCGTCAGGAGTTCGATGAACTGGGTTTGGTTCGCCAAGCCAGTAAGTTCATCGAATCGCGTGCGGCGCAGCATTTCAAGTTCAGCTGCTTTGCGCTTTGCTCTACTTCGCAGGTTGGCTATGCCGAAGGACAGATCATCGGCGGCTTCGGTCAACAGGTTCGTCTCTTCCGTTCCAAAGGCATGCTCTTCGCGGGCGAAGATTGCGAGAGCACCAATGACCTCACCATCGACAGTCAGAGGACATGCGATGCAGGAGGAGAAGTCCAAAAGAGCGGAGCGAAAAGGCTGATAGCCGGACTCCGCCTGCATAGATCCGATGACCTGTGTGGTTCCAGTCTTGATACTGGTGGCAATTGCGCCCTGTCCAAACGTCCCTCCATCAGCTGTGACTTTCAGCGATTGAAGAGCCTCCATTCCAGGCGCATATCCACTCTCCGCCATGGGCTGCAGTGAGCGCTCTGTATCGTCCACGCCGTACCAAACCATGGCCACCGGATACCCACCTGCGTCGACAATGGCTTTGCACATGGATTCGAGCAGGTGCTGCTCGTCAGTGGCCCGCAGCATGGCACTATTGCCTGCACTCAGGGTCTTCCACGCTTTGGTTACCCGCTCGAGGTCATTGACCCTGTGACCCAGCTCTTCGTTGAGACTCTGAATCCTCTCCTCGGCGGTTTTGCGATGTGTGATGTCTGAGCCCAAGACGTAGTACCCCACAACGCTGTCCGAGGCCCCCCACTTGGGCACATAGTGGATTGATTGCCAAACCCCAGGAAACGGCTCCCAGTCATACTGCTGAGGCTCTCCTGCCAGGGCTTTTGCAATGATGGGATCTGCAATGCAATAGCGCTTTTCGCCAAGCACTTCTCGAACCGTCTTGCCATCAATGTTTTCGAAATCTGGGGCAAATCGTGCTCTGTACTGCTCGTTGACATAGACGTATCGCCGATCAGAGTTCACGTACGCAATCATGGCGGGTACGCTGCTCATCACGCTCCTCAGATGCTCCTGCGTATCTACCAATTGAGCAGTTCGCTCTTGAACGTGTTGTTCGAGCAAGGCGTTTTGATCGCGGATCAGCTCTTTGGCCTTTCGCTCTGTCGTAGTGTCACGAAAAACTAGGACCACACCTTGCAGGATCCCGTCCTCACTTCGGATAGGAGCTGCATTCGCACCAATCGGGCACAGTCCTCCGTTTCTGTGAGCCAGAACAATATCTTCTGTATCTTGGCAGGCCTTGTTGGTGACCAGAACTTGCGCCACAAGACATCGCCCTGTTTCCGGACCCGACAGACTTTCCACTTTGAAAACAACATCAACGAACTGCCCATCGGCAAGCTCAAAAGCCCACCCGGTGAGTCGTTCTGCCACAGGGTTCATACGTGTGATCCGCCCCTGCGCATCTGTTACCAAAACAGCATCGCCTAGCGAACGCAGCGTGGTCGATAGCTTCGCTTCACTCTTGGCCAGTGCCCGTTGGTCGGCCTCACTGGCAAGAAGTTGACGTCGTGTCAGCACGAATGTGCTCACAAGCAAGGTAGACAGCAGAAACGCCATCGCCCATCCAACTTCCGTCAATAAACCCTGGCTCCTGAGTTGGTCTGCCGCACGCTCTTCGAGCGACAAATGGGCATCGTCGTCCATCGCTTTAAGTATTGAGACCGTACGCTCGCGCGTTTCGCGCAAGGGAGCCGCGGCGACAAATGCGTTGGCGGCCTCTAAGCCTTCTGTCGCGCGCAATGCACTTACCTGCTTGGCAATCACGATGCGCTGATCTAGAACTGCCCGAAGTTGCTGCCACCGCTCCAACTGTTCGGCGTCACCCACGAGCAGCTCCCTCAAACTCCCCATGGTCTTTTCGCGAGCCTCAATCTGTTTGTCTCTTTCCGCTAAGACATCGGCTCTGCCAGAAATCCTGTAGCTTTGAGTGCTCAGTTCAATTTGGAGGGTGTCTTCGTTTAACCGCGAAACTGCATTGACGATTTGTTGGGTTTGGGAAACCAGTTGCACTGCATCGCGACTGGCTTGTGTCAGTTGCCAGTTGGCGGCTGTCACCATTGCGACAACAATTAGTGCGGATAGAAATCCCAAAAGGATTTTTCTCTCAAAACTTCGTCTTTGCGCGAGTAACCGTGGCATGCAACACCTTTGTACTGGTTGTTACATTTTGCAGGTTTGATAGCGCTTGTCTATACGCGTGCACCAAAATGCATACAGGTACCCAATCCGATCGATGCAATCTGACTGCAGTTAGTTAGGCGCATCTCACGGCGCGTCATCCAGTCCCACGGGTTTGAAGATTGGGATAGGGGCGTTGGATGACCGGTGATGGCACATTCCGCGAAGTCGAGAGGCCAAAACCACCGACCGTAATCGCAGCAGGGCCGATAGTCGGCGTGGCAGTTTCAAGGCTGTCTGCAGTCGTTCGGCTTTGGCCCCGAGCGTCAGCTACGGCTGTAGCCGGTCATTCTGTGGCTATGACCTGCGCGACTCGGATACGTCGTTCTCTAATTACGAATGTCAGCAACGCCGCCGTAGAAGGGAAGGCTGTTGTGCGGAGCAACTCCGCGCGCAACGCACGACGCACGGACAGTTGGTGAATAACCAGTAGTGCGAAAGCGATACGCGGCGTTGTGCGCGATGAGCCGATCTGGGATACCCAAGTTTCAATGTTGTGCCGCGTGCACGCGGCAGGCTGGCAAACCTGCATGGGCTGATTCAGACGCTGCAGTTCAATTCAGTGCTCGCGGTCAACATTCGCATCGGCCACCGTGAGGGCTGTCATATTCACGATACGCCGCACTGTAGTACTCGCCGTCAGGATGTGCACTGGCTGCGCTGCACCCAGCAGCACCGGGCCGATCGCGATGTTGCCGCCCGCCGCAGTCTTAAGCAGGTTGTAGGAAATATTGGCCGCATCAATATTGGGCAGCACAAGCAGATTGGCGTCTCCAATGAGGTCGCTGTGCGGCATGATCGCTGCGCGAGCCTCGCCGTTCAGTGCCACGTCGCCGTGCATCTCGCCGTCCACTTCAAGCCATGGCGCGTGCACGCGAAGCAACTCCAGGGTGTGGCGCATCTTCATGGCGCTGGGCTGGTTGCTGCTGCCGAAGTTGGAGTGGGATAGCAGGGCGGCGCGAGGCTTGATGCCGAAACGCATCATTTCCTTGGCCGCCATCACCGTGATCTCAGCCAACTGCTCGGCCGTGGGGTCGTAGTTGACGTGCGTGTCCACCAGGAACACCTGGCGGTCGGGCAGCATCAGGCCGTTCATGCAGGCGTAGGTGGCAACGCCCGGGCGCTTGCCGATGACCTGGTCCACGTACTGCAGATGGTGGGCGGTGTGGCCCCAGGTGCCGGTGATCAGGCCGTCAACCTCGCCCTTGTGCAGCAGCATGGCGCCGATGAGTGTCAGGCGCCGACGCAGTTCGATCTTGGCGATCGGCAGCGTCACGCCCTTGCGCTCGGTCATGCGGTGGTAGGTTTGCCAGAAGTCGCGGTAACGGTGGTCGTTCTCCACGTTCACCACGTAGTAGTCCACGTCTTCCTTCAGGCGCAGGCCGAACTTCTGGATACGCTCGGCGATGATGGCAGGGCGGCCGATGAGGGTGGGGCGGGCGATGCGTTCGTCCACCACTATCTGGGCTGCACGCAGCACGCGCTCTTCTTCGCCCTCGGCATAGGCCACGCGCTTCTTGGCTGCAGCCTTGGCAGCGGTGAAGATCGGTTTCATCGTCGCGCCGGATGCGTAAGCGAAATTCTCAAGGCTGCTTCGGTAGGCTTCGATGTCTTGGATCGGGCGGGTGGCGACACCACTGCGCTCTGCTGCCAGCGCAACGGCTGGCGCAATCCGAGTCATCAGCCGCGGGTCGAAGGGCTTGGGGATCAGATACTCAGGGCCGAAAGCCAAGTTTTGCCCGGCATAGGCTGCAGCAACTCGGTCGCTCTGTTCTGCCTGGGCCAGCTCAGCAATTGCGTGGACAGCAGCGATTTCCATCTCGTCCGAAATCATCGTTGCGCCACAGTCGAGTGCGCCACGGAAGATGTAGGGGAAGCACAGGACATTGTTGACTTGGTTGGGGTAATCGGCCCGACCTGTTGCCATCACGGCATCGTTGCGCACTGCCTGGGCGATTTCCGGCATGATCTCCGGCGTAGGGTTCGCCAGGGCAAAGATGACCGGACGCTCGGCCATGGTTGCGACCATGGGGGACTTGAGCACACCACCTGCAGACAACCCGAGGAAGACGTCCGCGTCTTGTATGACTTCGCCAAGGGTGCGGGCGGTGGTGTTCTGCGCGAAGGCTCGCTTGTCCTCATCCATCAGCTTGGTGCGCCCCTCGTACACCACCCCTGCCAAATCGGTGACGTAGACGTTTTTGCGCTTCAGGCCGACCTTCAGCAGGAGGTTCAGACAAGCCAGCGCTGCAGCGCCCGCACCCGAGGTGACGAGCTTCACGTTCGCGATGTCTTTTTTCACGACCTTCAGTGCGTTGAGCAAAGCCGCTGCCACCGTGATCGCCGTGCCGTGCTGGTCGTCGTGAAACACGGGAATCTTCATGCGCGTGCGCAGTTCACGCTCGACATAGAAACAGTCTGGGGCCTTGATGTCTTCGAGGTTGATGGCACCAAATGTGGGCTCCAATGCCGCGATGACCTCGACCAGCTTCTGGGGATCCTTCTCATCGATCTCGATGTCGAAGACATTGACCCCAGCGAAGTTCTTGAACAGAACAGCCTTGCCTTCCATCACGGGCTTGGATGCCAGCGCGCCGATGTCGCCAAGTCCCAGCACTGCGGTTCCATTGCTGATGACCGCCACCAAGTTGCCACGTGCGGTGTACTTGAACGCATTGCCCGGGTCTTTCACGATTTCTTCACAGGGGGCAGCCACACCGGGGGAATAGGCTAGGGCAAGATCGTGTTGATTGACCACCTGCTTGGTGGAAATGACAGCCAGCTTTCCAGGCGTCGGAAACGCGTGGTAGTCGAGTGCGGCCTGTCTTTTATCGTGGGATGCGTTGTCGGTCATGGTCATCGTGCAGTCGGCTGTGGTCGTAGGTAGTCAGATGTCAGCCCGGCGTCTTCAGGCTGGCATGAAGAAAGATTGAACGAGTCGGGCTTCTCGGATGCAGTGGTTCGTCTTCCCTCTCCATGCCTGACCAATGCGTCCAAGCAGTGGGAATCGTGAAACGCACTCATCCATCCAGCGGCCCCTCTGGGCGCTGGGGGATCGGTGTGTGTCGTCAAAGTTGTCCGCCAGTGCAGAAGATCAACTTCAGACCCGCACTCGCGGGTTTGCTGGCAGAGGTCCCCTTGCGTAGCGAGCAAGGGATCTCATCGTGATCAGTCTGCTGTTTCACCGGAGTCCTTGATGATCTTTCCCCAGCGGGTCATTTCGGCTTCCACGTATTTCTTGTGCTCCGCGGGCTCAAGCCGGGAGTCTGTGACGACGCGCACGCCCAAGGCTTCCTGGCGCTTGATGAGTTCGGGATCCTTCAGGGCTATGCGGATCGCGGCATTCAGCTTGGCCAGTACAGCTGATGGCGTACCCTTGGGCGCATACACGCCGTGCCACACCGACATCTCAAAACCGGAGAGCCCGGCTTCCGCCAGTGTGGGCGACTGCGCGAGAGACGGCAATGCCATACGCTGCTTGCTGGTTACCCCAAACACCTTGACCTTCTTCGCTTCAATCTGGGGCACGGCATTGGTGGCTTGTTCGCACATCAAATCCACCTGCCCGCCCATAAGGTCGGTCATCGCAGGCGCCGTTCCCTTGTAGGGGACAAACGTCATTTTCGATTGCAAGGTTGCTTGCAGGATCAGGCCGCACAGGTGTGAAGCGGAGCCCACGCCTGCATTCGCAATGTTGACCTTGCCATCGTTGGCGTTGATCCATTTGCGCAGATCAGCAAAGTTGTTCGCGGCCAGTCCCGGCTTGCCAATCAGGGTCGAAGGTGCTTCGTTGATGAGCCCAAGGTACTCGAAGTCTTCCAGCGTTTTGTACGGTAGCTTTTTGTAGAGCGCTGGTGCCGTGGAGATGCCGATGTGGTGAACCAGAAGGGTGTGGCCGTCTGGAGTGGCGCGCGCCACACGGGCTGCACCGATGGTGCCACCTGCGCCCGCCGTGTTGTCGACGATCACGGTCTGGGCGAGAGGCTTGCGCAAGGCTTCGGCCAAGTCACGGGCAATTTTGTCGCTGGGCCCTCCAGCAGCGAACGGAACGACGAGAACCACTGGTTTCTCGGGATAGTCGGCCCATGCCGCACTGGTTGCAGCAATCAATCCGATGGCTGCAGCTGCAACCTTGTTCTTCAAAATGCCCATGACTTTTGTCTCCTATGAAATTGATGTTTTGCGGGTTAGGCGGACAGTGCCCGCATCTCTGCGTACAGGTCAGCTTTGCCTTCGAAGCCGATGCCGGGCAAGTCGGGCATCGTCACGTGGCCGTCGATCACCTTCACGCCATCGGGGAAGCCACCGAACGGCTGGAACAGATCCGGGTAGGACTCGTTGCCGCCCAGGCCCAAACCGGCCGCGATGTTCAACGACATCTGGTGGCCGCCGTGGGGAATGCAGCGACTGGCAGACCAACCGTGTTCTTTGAGCATGTCCAGCGTGCGCAGGTACTCGACCAGGCCATAGCTGAGTGCGCAATCGAATTGCAGCCAGTCGCGGTCAGGGCGCATGCCGCCGTAGCGGATCAGGTTGCGTGCGTCCTGCATGGAGAACAGGTCTTCGCCCGTCGCCATGGGGTTCTTGTAGTAGTTGCGCAGGGTGGCTTGCAGTTCGAAGTCGAGTGGGTCACCTGGCTCCTCGTACCAGAACAGGTCGTACTGCGAAAGTGCCTTTGCGTACTGAACGGCCGTGTCCAGATCGAATCGACCGTTGGCGTCCACGCAGAGTTTTTGGCCGTCTTGCAGCACGCTCAGGATGGAGTCGATGCGGCGCAGGTCTTCGTCCAACGACGCACCACCGATCTTCTTCTTGACGACGGTGTAGCCACGGTCAATGTAGCTGCGCATTTCGTCCTTGAGCTTGTTGTGGTCCTGGCCTGGGTAGTAATACCCGCCAGCGGCATAGACGAAGATCTTGCGGTTTGGCGTGCCATTGCCGTAGCGGTCAGCCAGCAGTTGGAACAGCGGCTTGCCTTCGATCTTGGCTACTGCGTCCCACACAGCCATGTCGATGGTCCCGATGGCAACGGAGCGTTCACCGTGACCACCCGGCTTCTCGTTGGTGAACATGGTGTTCCAGATCTTGTGCGGATCCAGGTTCTTGCCGCTGCCGTCGACCAGCGAGTCAGGGTTGGCTTCGAGGATGCGCGGGATGAATCGCTCGCGCATCAGCTTGCCCTGGCCATAGCGGCCATTGGAGTTGAAGCCGTAGCCGACCACGGGTTTGCCATCGCGGATCACATCGGTGATTACCGCCACCAGGCTCAGCGTCATCTTGCTGAAGTCGATGTAAGCGTTGCGGATAGGGGAACTGATGGGGATGGTCTTTTCTCTGATTTCAACGATCTTCATGGTGTGCTCCGTGTCTCGAATCGAATGTCGGGATGGGTATGATCCGCAACCGCGCAGCGTTTGACCAATGCCGTTTTTCTTCTCTTCAATGCTTTCAGAGCACTGGCTATGAACATCTCCTGGCTCGAAGATTTTTTGGTCCTGGCCTCGGTGGGAAATTTCTCCCGTGCAGCCGAAGATCGGCATATGACGCAGCCAGCGTTTGGCCGCCGAGTGCGTGCGCTTGAAGAGTGGTTGGGTGTTGAGCTGTTTGACAGAAGCACTCAACCGGTACTGCTTACTGAAGCCGGTCAATGGTTTCTAGGCGTTGCACCAGACCTCCTTGCTGACATCGCACGGCTTCCCGGTACAGCACGAGTAGTCGCGGAGAATCACTCGAAGAGCTTGCGCCTTGCGGCAACTCACGCCTTGTCGCTGACCTTCATGCCTGGCTGGTTGCGCCGCTTTGAAGACCACACCATGGCGGGCAACCTGCATCTTGAATCCGACATGTTTCACCGCTGCGAGGCATTGCTGACGCAGAACAAGGTTCAGTTCATGCTCTGCCACGCACACGCGCAGGCACCCAGTCCGCTGCAACAGCAGGGCTACGAATCAATTTGCGTAGGCAAGGATGTTCTGCTTCCTGTCTCATCGATGGGGCCAAACGGCCAACCACTTCATCGCTTGGACCAGCGCACGAAGGCCGCGCCGTTGCTTGTTTACAGCGCGGAATCTGGACTGGGCAACATCCTTCACAAGACTATCGATAGCGAGCTTGCTGAGCTGCAAACACAAGCCGTTTTCACGGCGCACCTGGCTTCGGTCTTGAGGACCATGGCGATTGAAGGACGGGGTATTGCGTGGCTTCCTCGGAGCTTGATTTCCGAGGACCTTGCAAGTTGCAAGCTGGTGCCTGCGGGCGATATGCGGTGGAATGTGGAGTTGGAAATTCGGCTTTTTAGAGCGCAGTCGCAACTCGGACGAGCAGCAGAGGCGCTTTGGCAGGCCGCGGTCCAATCGGTCTAAATCTCTGCTCAGGGATCCGCTTCGCGGTCGGACGATGGATCTGTACAAGCGGTTGTTGGATGCAGCCGCCCAAAAGGCAGAAGAGGCGGTAAAAGCCTCCCTCGCGCTTACTTTGTGCAGGTCTTGCGACATCACTTTCTGAGTAGTCCGTCGCTCGATTTCGGTGGACCACGTATCTTTTGATACGTCCGCTATCCGACCGATAGAACGCGTTCGTACGCCCTTCGCGATCGTCGGCAATCGCTGCAAAGCAGCCCCTGCTGATCTGAGCTGATTTGAAATGCCCTCGCATGGCCCAGCCACCCATCGGCTGATGCATTGTCTCCAACGGCCTCCCTGCCACGCAGGCTGTCCGCCCGGCCCAGACCCATCGGTAGAGGTTCTCGGCCGACCGCCCCAGCACCCACTCCCGTTTGGCTCGCTCATGCCACCCGCATGCAGCGTGGCCTTGCGCGCCTTGCACCGCCGCATGGTGCAGCAATCTCCTGCGCTTCCATCAGAGTCATATTCACCTGAGTGATGTGAAACATCACCAGCGTTCCATTGACTGATATTGCTGCAGCGCGAATGATCGATCCCCAGGCGCTGGGTGCATCCGCACCGGCCCCGAAAGACTGATGGATCGATGGATCGACTGATTGATTGGCGATGACAAAAAACAAAGGAGACGCCCATGTATGAATGCCCCGTGACCGTGTTCCCGCAGCAGATCCGCTGGGAGACGGACGGCACCAGCCGCATTCCTTTTCAGGCCTATACCGATGAGGCGCTGTACCGCAAGGAACTGGACCGTTTTTTCTACAACGGGCACTGGTGTTATGTCGGCCTGGAGGCGGAGATTCCCAACGCGGGGGATTTCAAGCGCACGGTGATTGGCGAGCGTTCGGTGCTGCTGGTGCGTGACAAGGATGCTTCGATCCATGTGGTGGAAAACGTCTGCGCCCACCGTGGCATGGCGTTTTGCCGCGAGCGGCATGGCAACCGCGAGAGCCTGACCTGCCCGTACCACCAGTGGAACTACACCCTGTCGGGCGACTTGCAGGGCGTGCCGTTTCGGCGTGGCGTGAAGCAGGATGGCAAGGTCAACGGCGGCATGCCTGCGGACTTCAACCCGGCAGAGCATGGGCTGACCAAGCTCAAGGTGGCCACCCGTGGCGGCGTGGTGTTTGCGTCGTTTGACCACAGCGTGGAGCCGCTGGAGGAATTCTTGGGCCCCACCATCCTGGGCTACTTTGACCGGCTGTTCAATGGCCGCAAGCTCACCATCCTGGGCTACAACCGCCAGCGCATTCCGGGCAACTGGAAGCTGATGCAAGAGAACATCAAGGACCCGTACCACCCCGGCCTGCTGCACACCTGGTTCGTTACCTTTGGGCTCTGGCGTGCAGACAACAAGTCGCAACTGCTGATGGATGCGCAGCACCGCCACGCGGCCATGGTGTCCACACGTGGCGCGGCGGGCAAGGCGGCGGATGTGACGCAGGTGTCCAGCTTCAAGGCGGGCATGGAGTTGAACGACCCGCGCTTTTTGGACATTGCGCAGGAGGACTGGTGGGCGGGGCCACCCCCGGTTGCCAGCAGTGGTGATGCAGCGGTGCCCAGCGCGCCAGCATCGGTGCCCACGGCGGTGATGATGACCGTGTTTCCTAGCGTGATCTTTCAGCAGCAGGTCAATAGCGTGTCCACGCGCCACATACAGCCGGATGGCAAGGGTGCTTTTGATTTTGTGTGGACGCACTTTGGCTTTGAAGACGACAGCGAGGAGATGACGCAGCGCCGCCTGCGCCAGGCCAATCTGTTCGGCCCGGCAGGCTTTGTGTCGGCGGACGATGGGGAGGTTATCGAGTGGTCGCAAGAAGGCTTTGAGACCAAGCCCGCGCACCGCGCGCTGGCCGAGCTGGGGGGGCGTGAGGTGGGCGACACAGACCACATGGTGACCGAGACGCTGATCCGGGGCATGTACGAATACTGGCGCAAGGTGATGGAGGCGGAGGCTTGACCATGATGGACTTCCAGACCTACTTCGAACTGAACCAGCTCTACGCCCGCTACGCCCGCGCACTTGACGCGGCGGACTGGGAGGCGTGGCCAGAGTTTTTTATCGAGAACTGCGTTTACAAGCTGCAGCCGCGCGAGAACCACGAGCGCGGGTTTCCTCTGGCCACACTGGCGTTTGACAGCAGGGGCATGCTGAAAGACCGCGTCTACGGCATTCGCGAGACGTTGTTCCACGACCCCTACTACCAGCGCCATGTGGTGGGTGTGCCGCTGGTGCACAAGGTGGATGCGGATGGCCGCATCCACTGCGAGGCCAACTATGCAGTGCTGCGCACACGCCTGTCGAAGGAATCGACGGTGTTCAACGTAGGGCGCACGCTGGATGAAGTGGTGCCCACGCCCGAGGGCCTGAAGTTCGCGTCGCGCCTCGTTATCTACGACAGCGAAATGATCCCCAACTCGCTGATCTACCCCATCTGAGGAGCCGCCATGACGACGATGACAACGAACTGGATTGACGCCGCCGCGCACGGCGATGTGCCCGAGGATGACGTGATTGGCCTGGCCGTGGCCGGGCGCGACATTGCGCTGTATGGCGTGGGCGGCGAGGTGTTTGCCACCGACAACATCTGCACCCATGGCCATGCGCGCCTGTGCGATGGGTTTCTGGAAGGGCACGAGATCGAATGCCCGCTGCACCAGGGCAAGTTTGACGTGCGCAACGGCAAACCCACCTGTGCGCCCGTCACCGAGCCGCTGCGCAGCTACCCCGTGAAGATCGAGGGCGGCCGCGTGTGGCTGGCCCTGGACTGAACCTCTCAAGGAGCCCCCCATGACTGCCGAACGACCTGAGGTCGAGGCCGCCGCATTGCCGCACGAAGGCGCTAACGCGCACCCGGCCTCCACCATCGTGATCGTCGGTGCGGGCCAGGCGGGCGGCTGGGCGGCGCAAGCGCTGCGCAGCGAAGGCTTTGCGGGCCGTGTGGTGCTGATCGGTGACGAAGCCCATCCGCCGCACGAACGGCCACCGTTGTCGAAGGCGGTGCTCTCGGGCGCAGCAGCGCCGGATAGCACGCGCCTCATGAAACCCGAGGCCTTTGACGCCCTGGCGGTGCAATGGCGGCCCGGTGTGCAGGTGCTCCGCATTGACCGCGCTGCCAAGCAGGTGCTGCTGTCCGATGGCACAGCACAGCCCTACGACAAGCTCATCCTGTGCACCGGGGGGCGCGCCCGGCGGCTTGCCTTGCCGGGGGCAGACCAGGTGCCGCTGCACACGCTGCGCACCATTGAAGATGCGCAGGCGCTGGCCCCGGCCCTTCGGCCTGGCCGCAGCGTGGTGGTGGTGGGCGGTGGCTGGATCGGCTTGGAGGTGGCGGCCACCGCACGCCAGCAGGGCGCGGAAGTGGTGGTGGTGGAGACGCAAAGCCGCTTGTGCGAACGCACCGTGCCCGCCGAGGTGTCGGCGTATCTGCTGGCGCTGCACCGCGCCCAGGGCGTGCGCGTGCTGCTGGGCGCGGGGGTGCGGGGCTTTGCCCGCGCTGCAGATGGCGCAGACGGCTCAGATATTCGCTCGGAGGTCTTGCTGGCCGATGGCAGCGCGCTGGCGTGCGACACCATCGTGCTGGGTGTTGGCCTGGTGCCCAACGACGAGCTGGCGCGCGCGGCGGGTCTGGCCTGCGAAAGCGGCGTGCGGGTGGATGCCCAATGCCGCACGTCTGACTCCGACATCCTGGCCGCAGGCGATGTGGCCGTGGCACCCAGCCCCTGGGCGGGCCGCAGCCTGCGGCTGGAATCGTGGCAGAACGCGCAAGAGCAGGGCATGGCCGCTGCGCGCTCGGCCCTGGGCCAGGCCGTGGATTACCAACCGCTGCCGTGGTTCTGGTCCGACCAGTACGGGATGAACCTGCAGATCTACGGCATGCCCACGCCTGCGCACCGCGTGGTGCAGCGCGGCGATGCGGCCAGCGGCAGCTTTGTGTTGTTTTACCTGGCGGGTGACGTGGTGCAGGCCGCTGTGGGGGCCAACGCAGCGCGCGACCTGCGGTTTGCCCGCAGGCTGATCGAGCAGCGCAAGCCCGTGGATGCCGAGCGGCTGGCCGACCTGAACACGCCGATGGCAAAGCTGTGAAACCAACTGGATGCCGAGCAGCACCGAGGCCCCCACCCCCACCAAAACCCACAAGAAACCGAACACGACAACCCGCTAAGGAAACCACCGATGACCGCAACCACGTCAACCACTTACCTCTGGACCCCGCCCCCCGTCTATTCGCTGCCTGTGCGTGGCCGCAGCGAGCGCCTGCCCATCCACCGGCTGTTCTTTGTGGGCCGCAACTACCACGCGCATGCGGTGGAGATGGGACGCCCGGTGGACAAGGCGGTGGAAGTGCCGTTCTATTTCACCAAGGCACCGTCCACGCTGGTCGAGTCGGGCGCCACCGTGGCTTACCCGCCCGGCACCCAGAACTACCACCACGAAATGGAACTGGTGCTGGCCATTGGCGCGCCCGGCTTTCGTGTGAGCGAGGCGGATGCGCCTGCCCTTATCTACGGCTACGCCTGCGGCCTGGATATGACGCGCCGCGACTTGCAACTGGTGGCGCGTGACAAGGGCCGGCCGTGGGACCTGGGCAAGGATGTGGAGCAGTCGTCCGTGGTCTCCGAGATCGTGCCCATGCCGCAGGTGGTGCTGGGCCAGGGCGACCTGGAGCTGTCGGTCAATGGCGCTGTGCGCCAGAAGTCCGACCTGTCCAAGCTGATCTGGAACATCCCCGAGCTGATTGCTGACCTGTCCAAGTTCTACCACCTGCAGCCGGGGGACCTGATCTTTACCGGCACGCCCGAGGGCGTAGGCCCCGTGCTGGCAGGCGACCGCATTGAAGGCCGCATTGAAGGCGTGGGCAGCATCGTGCTCAACGTTGGCCCGGCGGAATAAGAAAAAACCACATCCAGGAGACAACCCCACCATGACCACCGACCTCACGCCGTCCCCCGTGCGGCTGCATGCCGTTGCGGGCAAAGGCCAGCCCGATCCGACGCCCGAGCTGGAGCAGCTGTACCGGGGCTTTGAGCAAGAGCTGCTGGTACCGCTCTGGACGCAGATTGGCGACCTGATGCCCCGCCAGCCGCAATCCAAGGCCGTGCCGCACTTGTGGCGCTGGGACCGCTTGAAAGCCCTGGCCGCACAGGCGGGCGCCATCGTGCCCGTGGGCCGTGGCGGGGAGCGCCGTGCGATTGCGCTGGCCAACCCGGCGCTGGGTGGGCGCCCCTTTGCCACGCCCACGCTGTGGGCCGCCATCCAGTACCTGATGCCCGGCGAAGACGCCCCCGAGCACCGGCACACGCAGCACGCGTTTCGTTTTGTGGTGGAAGGCGAGGGCGTGTGGACCGTGGTCAATGGCGATGCGGTGCGCATGTCGCGCGGCGACTTTCTGCCCCAGGCCGGCTGGAACTGGCATGCCCACCACAACGCTGCCACCGAGCCCATGGCCTGGATCGACGGCCTGGACATTCCGTTCTCGTACTACACCGAGAGCCAGTTCTTCGAAGTGGGGCGCGAGAAGCTTCCACCCGCCGAGCGCACCACCGCCGAGCGTTCTTATTCCGAAAGGCTGTGGGGCCACCCGGGCCTGCGCCCGGTATCGATGGTGCAGGCGCAGCCCGCCACGCCCTTGCTGGCCTACCGCTGGGTCGATACCGACCGCGCGCTGGCCGATCAGCTGGCGTTGGAAGACGAAGGCCAGGCGGGCACGCTGAGCCCCGGGCACGCGGCAGTGCGCTTTACCAACCCCACCACCGGCGCCGATGTGTTGCCCACGATGCGGACCGAAATGCACCGCGTGCGCGCAGGCGGCGCAACGCGGGTGCACCGCGAGGTGGGTTCGTCGGTGTTCCAGGTGTTTGACGGCAGCGGCACCGTCACGGTGGGTGAACGCACCTGGCAGGTGGCGCGGGGCGACTTGTTTGTGGTGCCGTCGTGGCAGCCGTTCTCGGCCCAGGCATCTGCTGCTGGCGCACTCGACCTGTTCCGCTTCAGCGACGCGCCGATTTTTGAGGCGCTGCACAGCCACCGTGTGCAAGTCACTGTTTGATCCATCACTCACCAGCCGGATTCGGCTTTCATAAAACCAAGGAGACACACCCCCATGCTGACCGCCATTCATTCACAGATTTTTAGACCTGCCCTGGCGCTTTGCGCGCTGGCCCTTGTGGCCGCCGCGAGCTTGCCCCGTGCCGTGGCGCAGACCTTCCCCGCCAAACCCGTTCGCTCCGTCGCACCCTATTCGCCAGGCAGCGGCCCCGATGCGGTGATGCGCATCCTCAGCGAGCGCTTGTCGCGCAACTGGGGGCAGCAATTGGTCATCGACAACAAACCAGGGGCCAACGGTTTCATCGCCATCGGCGATGCCAAGCGCGCAACGCCCGACGGCTACACCCTGCTGCAGGTGGACAACACGCACATGGCCCTGCAGCCGCATGTGTTCAAGCAACTGCCCTATGACCCGACCAAAGATTTCGAGCCCGTCGCTCCGGTGTATTTCACGAACTTCTTTGTGGTGGTGGCGGCCAACTCGCCCTGGAAGGATGTGGGCGATTTGATCAAGGCGGCCAAGGCGGCGCCGGGCGACATCACCTACGGCTCCTGGGGCATCGGCAGCGTGGCCCATGTGGGCGCGGCCATGCTCGAAGCGGCGACCGGCACGAAGATGATGCATGTGCCGTACAAGGACATGGGCAGCGTCTACACCTCTGTGGCCACGGGCGACATCAAGTGGGCGTTTGGCACGGCAGCGACGGCCGGGCCAATGTTCCAGGCCAAGAAGGTGAAGTTTCTGGCCCTGGCTGCGCCCCAGCGTCTGGCGGGCTTTACCGATATTCCGACCATGGGCGAGGCCGGTGGCCCGGCCGGGTTTGAGGTGAAGACCTGGGTGGGCTTGTTCGCGCCTGCTGGCACGCCGAAGGCAGCCATCGAGAAGATCAATGCCGACGTGGGCAAGGTGCTGGCCACTTCAGAGGTCAGGGAGCGCCTGGCGACCTTCGGGTTTGAGCCCTACATCGGCCCGCCCGCCGAACTCACCAAGGCCATCGAACGCGATTCGCGCACGTTTGGTGAAGTCGTCAAGCGCGCCAAGATTGCCCTGGACTGAGGCGGAGACTGACCATGAGGCTCTACTCCTTCTTCCGCAGCGGAACATCCCACCGCTTGCGCATTGCGCTCAACCTCAAGGGGCTGGCCTACGAGCAAATTGCGGTCGATTTGCGGCGCGAGAAACATCTGGGCGATGCCTTCAAGGCGATCAACCCGCAGCAGTTGGTGCCCGTGCTGGAGGCCGACGAGCGCCTGATGATTCAGTCGCCCGCCATCATCGAATGGCTGGAAGAACGCTATCCCACCCCACCGCTGCTGCCCGGCGATGCCGGTGACCGCGCCCAGGTGCGCGCCCTGGCCGCCATCGTGGGCTGCGACATCCACCCCATCAACAACCGCCGCATTCTGGAGGCGCTGCGCCACCGCTTCGGTGCCGACGAGGCGGTCGTTAACGACTGGTGCGGCACCTGGATCAGCGCGGGTTTTGATGCCATCGAGGCGCTGCTGGCCAGGGACCCGCAGCGCGGTGATTTTTGCTTTGGCAGCACCCCCACCATGGCCGATGTGTACCTGGTGCCGCAGGTGGAGAGCGCGCGCCGCTTCAAGGTGGACTTGTCGCGCTGGCCGCTGGTGCAGGCGGTGGATGCCGCCTGTGCGCAGCTGGAAGCGTTCCGCAAGGCGGCGCCCAGTGCGCAGCCTGACGCCAGCTGAATCTCAGTCTCCCTGCATATAGAAAGCCTCGGCATGGAGGTGCGCCGCCTCCAGGCCTTTGCCCAGCGCCAGCAGTGTGGTGGTCTCCACCATCGGCGGCGATCCGCACAGGTACGCCTGCCAGCCTTGCAGGCTGGCGTGGTCCCGCTCGATGGCCTGGGTCACCAGCCCGCGCCGCTGCGTGGCAGGGTCGGCGCCTGATGCCACCACCACATGCACCTGCAGGGCAGGCTGCACGCTGCGCAAATGGTCCAGCCACGCCAAGCCATACAGCTCGCGCGGGGAGCGCAGGCCGAAGTACAGGTGAATGGGGTTGCGCATCCCGGCAGCCACTGCGCCGCGCACCACCGACAGCACCGACGCCAGCCCGGTGCCCCCAGCCACGCACAGCATGGGCCCCGTGTGCTGTTGGCGCAGATACGCCGCACCCAGCGGCCCACTGACCTTGACCTTGTCTCCCACCTTGAGCTGCCCGGCGATGTAGCTGCTGACCCGGCCCTGGGGCATGAGCTGTATGTGGAACTCCAGCAGCGGTTCGCCCGGCAGGTTTGCCATGGAGTAGGGGCGCACATGCGTCGGCGTGAAACCCAACTGCACGTACTGACCTGGAGAAAACGCAATCGGTTTTGCCACCTTGAGCAGCAGGCGCCGGATGTCTGCCGCCAGTGGCTCGATGGCCACCACGGTGGCCTTGGCCACGCGCGCACGGTGCACAACGGCTTCGCCGGGGGCGGGTACTTCGATGGTGCAGGGCTCGGTCACATAGGTCTGGCAAGCCAGCACGGCACCGTCCACGCCGTCAAGCGGGCGCTGCTGCTCGCGCCCGCCATCGAGCACCTCACCAGACAGCACCCGGCAGCGGCAGATTCCGCAGCGCCCAGAAAGGCACGAATACGACATCGGAACCTGCGCTGCGCGCAGGGCGTCGAGCAGGTTCACGCCGGGCTCGGCGCGGATCACGCGGTTAAGCGGCTGAACGAGGATGTCCATGGCGGGCTGCGTTCGATTTCATCCAGCCCATTGTGCCCACGAAAGCGCTTGCGAATCACTGGCTGCAATACCATCGCCACTTCATATCACCTGAGCTGATGGAGTAGCGATGGAGCTATCGGATATCGACCTGAACCTGCTGGTGCTGTTTCAGCAACTCATGGTCGAACGGCGCGTGTCGAAGGTGGCCGACAACCTGGGGCTGACTCAGCCTGCCGTGAGCAATGCGCTGGCCAAGCTTCGGCGCATTTTTGGAGACGAGTTGTTCTTGCGCACCTCGGGCGGCATGGTGCCCACGCCTTTTGCCGAACAACTGGGCGAGTCCGTGGGGTATGCGCTGGGCATGATCCACAGCGGGCTGAACCAGCGCACACAGTTCACGCCCGCAACGCTCAAGCGCACCATCACCATCGGCATGACAGACATTGGCGAGATCGTCTTTCTGCCCGTGCTGCTGGAGCGCCTGGGGCGGGAGGCGCCGGGCGTCACGTTGAACACCGTGCGCAACAACGCCGCCCATCTGCGCGAAGACATGGAGGCTGGCAAGGTGGACCTGGCCATCGGCCTGCTGCCGCAGCTGAAAGCCGGGTTCTTCCAGCGGCGCTTGTTCCGCCAGCGTTATGTGTGCCTGTTCCGAAAGGGCCATGCGCTGGACCGGCCCAAGCTGCTGCTGTCGGACTACAAGGCGGCTGAGCACCTGGTGATCGTGTCTGCAGGGACGGGGCACGGCAAGGTGGACGAACTGATCCAGAAGGCCGGCATCGACCGCCTGGTGCGGCTGAGCGTGCCGCACTTTGTGAGCGTGGGCCACATCCTCCAAAGCACGGCGCTGGTGGCGACGGTGCCCGAGCGGCTGGCGCTCAAGCTGGTCGAGCCCTTTGGCTTGGTGCTGCGCACGCACCCCGTCAAACTGCCTGACGCTCCCATCAGCGTGTTTTGGCACGCCAAGGTGCACCGCGAGCCGGTGAACCAATGGCTACGCAGCATGGTGTTTGAATTGTTTGGGGGCGATGGCCCCGCTGGCGGTGATTTGCCGTGATCTGCGGGCGGGGCTTGCGGCGCAAGCCAGACTGCACCGCCGGTCCTGTGAGAATAATGCTATGTTATTTATAGCTTGTTGCGCTTGTCAGTAGGGCGGTAGAGCCTGTTTTTGCATAAATTCTGCCATGGCCCCCGAGGGAGGTTGGGTCGTACTTGCCATGCAACGCTGCTCAATACACCAGCCTCTCCGGCCGAATCTCCTGCAGGATGGTCGTCGCAATCTCTTCAATGGACTTGGTGGTGGTGGACAACCACCGGATGCCTGCGCGGCGCATCATGGCCTCGGCTTCGGAGACCTCCATGCGGCAGTTCTCCAGGCTGGCGTAGCGCGAATTGGGGCGGCGCTCGGCGCGGATCTCGGCCAGGCGGTCGGGGCTGATGGTCAGGCCAAAGATCTTGCTGCGAAACGGCACCAGGGCCGGGGGCAGCTGGCGGCGCTCGAAATCCTCGGGGATCAGGGGGTAGTTGGCGGCTTTCAGGCCACATTGCATGGCCAGGTACAGGCTGGTAGGGGTTTTGCCGCTGCGGCTCACGCCCACCAGGATCACGTCGGCACCGGCCAGGTCGCGGTTGCTCTGGCCGTCGTCGTGCGACAGGCTGAAGTTGATGGCTTCGATGCGGTCGGTGTATTCCTTGCTGCGGCTCACGTCGCTGAAGCGCCCCACGCGGTGGTGCGACTTGATGCCCAGCTCCTGCTCCAGCGGGTGGACGAAGGTGCCAAACATATCGAGCAGCATGCCCTTGCAGCCGTCCTGGATGACCTTGAGCACTTCCATGTTGACCAGCGTGGTGAAGACGATGGGCTTTTTGCCCTCGACTTCTCCGGTGTGGTTGATCTGCCGCACGGCCTGGTGGGCCTTGTCCACGGTGTCGATGAAGGGCAGGCGCACATGGCGCGGCTTCATCTCGAACTGGGCCAGGATGGCGTTGCCGAAGGTTTCGGCAGCGATGCCGGTGCCGTCAGAGACAAAAAATACGGTGCGCGAGTGCATGGAGGCCCTTTTTTGATGCGGTTTGCGCCAGACGGGTGGACACCACGAAAAAGTGGAGGCACCCCCGTTTTGCGTCAGTCGCGTGAAAGCGTCAGCCCGTTGCCAGATGCTCGGGCCTACAATTGTCACAATTATCCAATTCTCACCATGCACCGCGTCGGCCCACAACCACAACGACAAAGCTGCAGCCTGTGCATGGCCGCCTGCCTGGGCCATCCGCGCGCCCGGCATGCAGACCCGGT
>Ga0160492_100194_pt1 | contig 45671 bp, 47 predicted proteins | sample DID2MG_FD_108258 | JGI IMG/M metagenome (GOLD analysis project Ga0160492, IMG submission 108258) | Enriched soil microbial communities from UW Madison campus, WI, USA - DID2877_E24_FP2 MG | ecosystem: Environmental > Terrestrial > Soil > Unclassified | place: USA: Madison, Wisconsin | collected... | reverse complement strand
TAGAGACGGATGCGGGACGCTTAATCGGGAATCGAATGGTTGAGGATGGAAATAAGCGTCTCTCGGCAACGCTTGTCTCGTTCGAAACCCCGCACGTAGTTGAATAGGCGCTCCACAAGGTCGTTTAATCGCTCGCCATGTACCAGAGAGTAACGTTGGTTGGGGATTAGAGACGGATGCGGGACGCTTAATCGGGAATCGAATGGTTAGGGATGGAAATAAGCGTCTCTCGGCAACGCTTGTCTCGTTCGAACCCCCACACGTAGTCGAATAGGTGCTCCACAAGGTCGCTTAATCGCTCGCTGTGTGCCAGAGAGTAACGTTGGATTAGCGATTACGAGTCCGTGAGAATCTCTTAATCCGGAATGGCATCATTAGTGTGTGAAATAAAAGCCTGCTTCGAGCTCTTATTTCAAATGTGGGGCTAAGCCCCCCTGCGGCGTTCCTTCCAACCAAACAACAGAGAAACCCGGACGTCTGCTTGGAACAAGACACGGGAGTTCTCGACACACTGAAGGCCGACCGGGCTTATGGACCCCGGTCGGCCTTCAGTGTTATTGCGTATCGGAGGACATTCGGCAGAGATGCAGCCCGGCCTGCCGGACGCTACGCAATCGAGCCGCTCCGAGATTATAATTTGCTCCCTGTAACGCGTCGGAATACCGTCGAATCGAAGCCCATAATACAAATCAGCCAGCTCGTCCATTCCCGCTGCTATTGCTCCGTGCCCGCAAACGGGCGGACAACGGAATACGCCTTCCATTCCGCGGGCAGAAGCCGATTGTACGGCTGAGCCAGATAGCGATCGTCAATGAGCAGCAGACGGCCCTTGTCGGTCTCCGAACGAATCAGTCGTCCCCCCGCTTGGAGTACTTTGTTCATGCCGGGGTATACGTAAGCGTAATCGAACCCGTTGCGGCCGGTGCGCTCGCAGTAGTCGCGAATAACGTCTCGTTCCAATCCGACCTGCGGAAGCCCGACGCCGATGACGGCAACGCTCGTCAACCGGTCTCCGACGAGATCGACGCCCTCCGAGAAAATGCCGCCCATGACGGCGAAGCCGAGCAGCGGCTCCGTGTTTCCGGCCTGAAAGGCGCCCAGAAACGCTTCCCGCTCCTCCTCGCTCATACTGCCGTTCTGGACTATTGTTCGCAACGATAACGAGCGAGGCGACATTGAGTCGATCATTTCCATGAACCGCTCATACACCTTGTTCATATAGTCGTAGGAGGGGAAGAAAGCGAGCGAATTGCCGGTCGATCGTCCGGTCTCGCCCGCCATATCCAGCAGCGCCCGCGCAATAGGCTCGACGCTCTGCTCCCGATCCCGGTATCGGATCGACAGCGGAAGCACGCGCACATCCAACTGCTCGGCCGAGAACGGAGAAGGGACCGACAAAGAGTAGTCCGTCTCGACGCTGCCGCCCAGCAGATCCATATAATAAGACAGCGGAGACAGCGTGGCGGAAAATAAAACGTGCGCGCGAAACCCTTTGCCGATCTGACGCAGCAAGTGCGAAGGGTTGAGGCAGAACAGCTTGATCCGCACCTCGCTCTTCCCGCACTCCGCAACCGTCACATACCGCTCGTCGTACAGCTTCGCAATCCGAAGAAAGTTCTGCGACGCGTAATACAGATCGGGCAGCAAAGCCTCGGCAGCGAGCGCTTCCGTCCCGATCGCGGGATAGGATAGCTCCAGCGCGGCCTCCTCGGCGAACGCCTCGACAAGCGGAAGCAAATCGCCGGGCAGCCGTTCGGATACCGCTTGTCCGTTGCCGAACGGCGTCCAGACCGCCCGGCTCTCTTTCCTTTCGCCGGGAGCAGCGGGAGCGGCGGCCTCCTGCGAATCGCCGGCTGTGCTCTGCCGGCGGCCGCTTGGCTCCCCCGTGGCAGCTTGGCCGACTGAGCCGTGTCCGCCGGACCGCTCCTTCTCCAGCCTTTTGCGCAGCGCCAGCAGCCATTCGTTAACCGCCTTCGCCGCCGCGTGCAGCCGGTCGTTAATGCTTTTATAGCTGCGGGACAGGTTCAGAAAATCCGCCTTGTTCAGCTCGGCCGAATACATCTCGCGCCCGCGCTCCACCAGATTGTGCGCCTCGTCGACCAGTATCGCCGTATGCCGCTTGCGTTCCTCGAACATCCGCTTCAGATTGACGCGAGGGTCGAACACGTAATTGTAATCGCCGATCATAGCGTCGGCGGCGTAAGCCGCATCGAGCGACATTTCGAACGGGCATACCTGGTGCTTGCGCGCATATCGCTCGATAACCGTCCTCGTCATCAGCGTCTCGTTATCCAGCATGTCGAGCAGCGCTCCGTTAATCCGGTCATAGTAGCCGTCCGCATATGGACAATGCTCTTTGGAGCAGCGCACTTCTTCTTGAAAACATATTTTATCTTTCGCCGTCAGCGTCACGACATGCATCGTCAGGCCCCCCGCCTGCATCAGCGCGAACGCATCCTCGGCGGCCGTTCTCGTAATCGTCTTCGCCGTAAGGTAGAACAAATGCCGCAGTCGTTCCTCCCCGATCGCCTTCACCGCGGGGAACAGCGTCGAGATCGTCTTGCCGATGCCGGTCGGCGCTTTCGCGAACAGCCTCGTCCCGTCCGCAATCGTCTTGTAGACGGCGCCGGCTAATTTTCGCTGGCCCTCCCGATAAGCGGGAAAAGGAAACGCCAGCGCCTTGGCGCTTTCCGTTCGACGCGCAGTATGACGTTGAAGCAGGAGCGCAAAAGGAGCATAGATGCGAACCGCTTGCATCACCGCCTCGAACAGTTCCTCGAAAGCGAGCTTGCGAAAGAACGCCCGCCGCTCGCCCGTCGTCGTGCTCACATAGGTTAGACGCACCTGCATCGCATCCGCTCCGTGCTCGGCTGCGTACATATATGCATAACATATCGCTTGCGCCCAATGAACGACGGGAGCGGCGTCGCCGGTGACCGGCAGTTCCCCCGCCGTCGACTTGATTTCATCGATCATTGCGCCATCCTCCACGAGCAGCAGCCCGTCACAACGGCCGTCAAGCAAATACCGGACGCCATCGTATTCCAGCTCCGCCTTCAAGTAGCGCTCCTTCTCATCCTGCGGCCCGTATTCCGATTGGACGTCCAGATGAATCCTCGCCCCCTCGGTCATGGCGGCGGCAGAGCGGAAGCCCGACACGATATCGCCGCTTCGGTAAGCATATTCCACCAGCTCGCGGACGGACAGCCGAACGGGCGGCGTTACGATGGCATAACTCAAGGCACTCACGACTCCTTACGGCGGCAATTCAGAACATTTGTTCCTCTATTATAGCACATTGCCGCCTCTGCCCGCACCCGCCTGTCCGCCCGCCGTTACACGACCGGGAACGACACCGCTACGATGTACGCAAGCGACACATATTCGACGTCGCCGCCTGCCGTCCTTACCGTCGCATAAGATTGCTGCACGCCCTCCAGATTGCCGGATATAACCGTTGCCGCTGCGGTTGTAATCGATACGGACTGTCCGATATGGGCAAGAATCAATTTATAGATCGCCGTGCTTGTTGCGGAAGCCAGATTGTTGCTTTCCAACCCCATTACACTCTCCCCCTTTGCAGCTCCGTGCGCGTATATTCTTATCGTCACGGATTGGCATTCACATAAGCCACGTTGGCGAACGGAATTCTAAGCTCGTAAAAAAATTCGTTCTCCTCGAACGCAACGAGCAAATAATCGCTACCGACGCGCGTCAGCGTTCCGACAACGGCCAACTGGCCGTATGCCGTCGTTACCACCGTCACATTCGATCCGATCAGCGCGACCAGATCGCCCGACAAAGTTGTTGCCACTCGGCTCCGCCTCCCTCATTCTCCGCATTGCAGCTCCCTTGCGGCATTCGGCTCGTCGCCCGCGTCATGTCGCCGCTCCGCCGCCCAGCGACTCCACATTCGTTATAAAATAATACGGAATCGTCATCGTCGTCCCCGCCAGCGTGCTGAACACCAATTGGAACGCGCCGAGCGATGCGATCGTCCCTGCCGTGCCGGTCGGCTGCCCCGGCGTCATAATAACGACCGTCGTGCCGAAATCGACAAATTCCGTCAGCGACGCAATCAGCTCCGAATAGTCCCGGTCGCCCCCCGTGCCCGAAGGCCCGGCCGGCCCCTCCGGACCTTGCGCGCCCTGTGGCCCCACTGGACCTGCCGGCCCCGCTGCTCCCGCTGGCCCCGCTTGCCCCGCAGCCCCCGACGGTCCGGCCGGGCCTGCCATGCCTGCTGCTCCCGCTGTTCCCGCCATGCCTGCCATGCCTGCTGCTCCCGCTGTTCCCGCCATGCCTGCCATGCCTGCCGTTCCTGCCGCTCCTGCCGTTTCCGCAGCGCCGGAAGAACCCGCCGCTCCCATCGTGCCCGATGCGCCTTGCACACAATTGCCGCCCGGATAGACCGGCGCGCAGCCGGCGCTTCTCCGGCACCGATGCGCGGTCCGCTTGCGAATGCACAGCCGCCGTTGGGTCCGGTGCTTCGCCGCTCTTCCGCTCGCGTTCGAGCGCTTGCACCATTCGCGATGTTTATTCCTCCTGCAACCGGAGGATGCACGCCGAATCCGCTTCAGACGACTGCGGCACCGCACTCGGCTTGGTACGCCTAACCCTGCCAATATCACGACTGTATTCCCCCATATTCGTAAGCTACTTCTAACGTATGGAAATCCGCATCTGTCGGACTAGGTCTTTACAGGCTGGCATCCGTTGATTTTCGCAGACCGCCCCCTCCGACGATCAAGCAACGCAAAAAAACGCCCCTCTCCCAAATAAGGAGAGGGACGCCGCCGCTCATCGTCTCGCCGGCGAACGATTAAATGCCCGCCAGCACTTGATACCAGACGCCCTTCTTCGAATACAGCGTCTCCCTCACGTCTTTCCAGCCGCCCAGATACCCGATATCGAACAGCCCCGAGGGCTGCTCGAACTGCGCTTTCGTTTCCTCGACGGCCTTGCCGGTTACCGGACGGAAGCCATACGACGCGAACACCGTCTGCGCCTCGTCCGACTTCAAATAATCGACGAACGCCTGCGCCGCCTCCTGCACGCCGTGCTTCTTCGCATTGCGGTTGACGACCGCAGCCGGATTCTCGATCAGAATCGTGTCGCTAGGGATGACGATCGTATAAGGAACGCCTTGCTTTACACGCGCGCGAAGCTCGTTCTCGTACGTGACGATAACATCGCCGACGCCGTATTCGAACGCGGCCATCGATGCGCGTCCGCTCTTGTCGAGCGATTCGACGTTGGCATGGATCTGCTGCAAAAATTGCTTCGCATATTCCGGGTCCTTCACGCCGGATTGACGCTCCGCTTCCTTCAAGCCCGCACCGTAGATCGCGTTAATGTCCCATTGCGCGCCGCCGGACGTCTTCGGATTCGGATAGAGCACCTTAACGCCTTTGCGCGTCAGATCCTTCCAGTCCCGAATGCCGAGCGGATTGCCTTCGCGGGTGCCAAGCACGACGACCGAATCGGTAACCATGCCTTTCGTCGCGTTGTCTTTCCAATTCGAATCGATCAAGCCCGCTTTTTGAATTTTATCGATATCCGTCTCCATCGCCAGCACCGCGACATCGGCCTCGAAGCCGCCGACTATCGCACGCGCTTGCGTGCCGGAAGCTTCGTACGATTGCTGGAACGCAACCTTCTGCCCCGTCTTCTGCTGCCAATATCGCTGAAAATCCGGAAGCAGCTCGCCGAATGCATCCTTCACGACCGAGTACGCGCCGATAACAAGCGTAATATCGCCGCTCTGGGAGGCCTGCCCGTCCCCGCCCGCATTGTTATTCGTATCCGAGCCGCCGCAAGCGGACAGAAGCAGCAGCATGCAAGCGCCTGCGAGCAGAGCCGCCGCGCGCATCCGTTGCCGGGCAGCCCGCGTAGTTACCCATTTCCACATGATTATATGCCCCTGACCGCATTCGAGTCGCCGCACGCCGAATCAAATATGAATCGGCATCGGGTCCTCTTTCAGCTTGTTCTCCATAATCCAGCTATCCGTATCGTTAAACAGGTACGCCCGGTGGACGAGCACGCTAAGCGGATCGCCCGGATGCAGCACTTCCTTCTCCAGCGAACGATACGTAATCAGCTTCGACGAGCCGACCTCCAGCTCCACCATCCACTCGCTTCCGCGGAAGTGCAGATGCTTCACGCGGCCGTCCATCGCCGCAGACGCAAGACGAATCTCGCCCGGCTTGCCGATCTCGATGTATTCCGGACGAATGAGCGCCTTCGTCCCCGGCAGATTGGCCGCTTCCTCGAAGCCTCGAATCGCGCCGACGCTCTCGACGATCGTCGATTCCCCGATAAAGCCCGCCACGAACGGCGTTTCCGGACTTTTATAAATATCCCACGGCGTCCCTTTCTGTTCGAGACGTCCTTTATTAATAATCATAATCTCGTCGGCGACCTCGATCGCTTCCTCTTGATCGTGCGTCACGAAGATCGACGTAATGCCGACGCGCTCGATCAATTCCTTCAGCCATGTCCGCAGCTCGGTGCGAATTTTCGCATCGATGGCCGCGAACGGCTCGTCAAGCAGCAGCAATTGCGGCTCCGGCGCAAGCGCCCGGGCGAATGCGACACGCTGGCGCTGTCCGCCGGACAATTGATGCGGATAGCGATGCTCGAAGCCTTTAAGACCCGTAAGCTCGACAAGCTCCATGACGCGCTCGCGAATCTGCTCTTTGGACTGCTTCTTAATCTTCAGACCGAAGGCGATGTTATCGAACACCGACATATGCTTGAACAGCGCGTAGTTCTGAAAAACGAAGCCGATGCCGCGCTCTTGCGGCGGCAGATCGTTCACTCGTTTGCCGAGAAACTCGATATCGCCGGAGGTCGGCGTCTCCAGACCGGCCAGCATCCGCAGAATGGATGTCTTGCCGCCGCCGCTCGGACCGAGCAGGCCGATCAGATGGCCTTTCTCGATCGTAAAGCTGACATCGCGAACCGCGTGAAAATCGCCGAACTGCTTGTTTAAATTCCGCACCTCGATATGCATCGCTTAATGCACTTCCTTTCGTTTCTTCGCCCATTCCATGAGCAAAAGCAACCCGACGGACACGGCCGCCAATACGAGCGCTACGCCATTGGCCGCTGTGACGTTGAAATTCTCTACATCTTGATAGACGAGCGTTGTCGCCGTCTGCGTCTTGTTCATAATATTGCCCGATACGACCAGCACCGCGCCGAATTCGCCCAAGCAGCGAGCGACCGTCAAGACGACGCCGTAGATGACGCCCCAGCGAATGGCCGGCCAAGTGACTTGCCAGAACGTATACCACGAGTAAGCGCCTAGCGTTGAAGCCGCTTCCTCCTGCGTCGTGCCGATTTCGTTCAGCACCGGCATAATCTCGCGCACCATCATCGGGAACGTAACGAACAGCGTCGCAATAACCATGCCTGGGAATGCGTAGACGATCGAGATGCCCGCATCGTTCAGTAACGAACCCAGCGCCGTGTTCGGGCCGAGCAGCAGTACGATCATGAGACCGCCGATAACCGGCGATACGGCGAACGGAAGATCAAGCACGCTGTTGAGCAGTTGCTTCAGCTTCTCCGGCAGCCATTCGGCGCGAACGAGATAAAGCGACAGCATAACGCCGAATAGCGTGTTAATAATCGTAACGACAATCGTAATAAGTCCCGTCATCATCAGCGCATGCAGCGCCTCCGGACGGCTGAGCGCATTGGCGAACCCGTGCCATCCGTCGCTCCAAGCGCCGGTAAGAATGCGGACGAGCGGAACGATTATAAGGACAAGAAAAATGAAATACGTGAGCGGTATCCACAGCTTCTTCACTTGCTGGTCCTCCTCGTCTGGACTCTGCTTACAATCCACAGAATGATAAAGGAGAAGGTGAGCAAAATGATCGAAACCGCCGCCGCGCCTTGCGAATTGTCGCTTTCAATCTCTCCGTAAATAAATACCGAAGCGATCAGCGTCTTGCCCGGAATGTTCCCCGCCACCAGAACGACGGCGCCGAATTCTGCAAGCGCGCGGGAGAAAGCGAGCATGCCGCCGCTTAGAACGCCGGGCAGCATGGACGGAAAAATAATTTGCACGAACGTCTTCGCCTTCGAAGCGCCCATCGTATAGGCCGCCTCTTCCTCCGACTTATCCATCTCCTCCAGCAGCGGCTGCACCGCGCGGATGACGAACGGGAACGTGACGAACACCATTGCGATGACGATTGCCGGCTCGTGGAACACGATCTGAAAGCCGAGCTTATCGGCGATGCCGCCGACGAAGCTGTTCGGACCGAGCAGCAGCAATATCATCAGACCGCCTACCGCGGTCGGCAGGGCGAACGGCAGATCGACCAGACTGTTCAGCAGCCTGCGTCCGGCGAATTTGTACCGGTTGAGCGTCCAGCCAATCGTCGTCCCGACGACGATGTTAATGACTGCCGCGATGAAGGCCAGCTTCACCGTGAGCAATACGGCCTTCCAAGCCAGCGGATCGCTGACGCTTTCGTAGAAGGGCTTCCAGCCTAGCGAGAACGATTGCGTGTAGATGCCGATAATGGGGATAACGACCAGCAGCATAAAATAAAGCATTACCGTGCTGCGGAATCCGAAGCTCCACCATCGGCTGCGGAACATAAAATTCATGAGTGCGATAGACCTCCAGACCGTCGGCTCGAGCCGTAGGGACAACGAAAAATACCTCTACTCGCGCTTATAATTCCTATTATAATACTTGGTATTATTAATTTAGCAGAAGCACCTTACCCCGTCAATGCTTTATCACGAAAATCGATCCGAAGCATAAAAAATAGTCATATATCCCCCGGCTTCCATCCTTCCTGTATTATGCGGAGAAAAAAGAAACTATAATGAAAAACTGACGCGCACATCTACTATAGTCTCGTATGTATTCTGCCTAGGATTTAAAGAACAAAAAATATATCCAATAAATAACAGATTCGTTTGCACGTAAAATGAAAAAAGGCTGCCGACAACGTCGCTCGGGACGTATCGGCAGCCTTTGGTATGCTTGTCGTTGCAGCGAGCGACGCGTTACTCGCCTTCGATCCGGTAAACCGTCTCGCCCTTGACGATGACGGCTTGCCCTTGCGTCAAGTCGGTGACCCAGGCGATGAACGCGTCCGCTTCCGACTCGATCGGCAGACAGGTGACCGTTACGCGATCGGTGAATTCCGTGTTGTCCACTCGATATGCGCGGGCGTGAAGCTCGTTCTCCAGCTTGCCGTACCACGTATAGTCGACGTCAACGGCGACTTCGCGGTGCAGCACGTTGACGATCGCCTCCGCCGCTTCGATCGCCGCGACGGCTCCGTCCGCATAAGCGCGAATGAGTCCGCCTGCGCCGAGCATGATGCCGCCGAAGTAGCGGGTGACGACAATCGCGACATTTTTTAAACCCTGATTCTTGATGACCTCCAGAATCGGCTTGCCGGCCGTGCCGCTCGGCTCGCCGTCGTCCGACGCCTTCTGAATCTCGTCGCGCTCGCCGACCACGTAGGCGGAGCAATTATGCGTCGCCTGCTTGTGCAGCTTCTTGATCTTATCGACGAAGGCGATCGCTTCCTCCTCGGAAGCGACTGGCGTTCCATACCCGATAAACCGCGATTTGCGAATGACGATCTCTTGCTCGCCCTCGCGCCGCAGCGTTTTATATTTGTGCAGCATGACGCCTTACAGGCGAGCTTCGAGCTCGGCTTTCTCTTTCTCGTAGCCCGGCTTGCCAAGCAGCGCGAACATGTTCTTCTTGTAAGCTTCGACGCCCGGCTGGTCGAACGGATTTACGCCGAGCAGGTAGCCGCTGATGCCGCAAGCTTTCTCGAAGAAGTAGACGAGGTAGCCGAACGTATACGGCGTCATGTCGGCGATGTTCACGATCAGGTTCGGCACTTGGCCGTCCGTGTGCGCGAGCAGCGTGCCTTCAAACGCTTTCTTGTTGACGAAATCAAGCGTTTTGCCGGTCAGGAAGTTCAAGCCGTCGAGGTCTTCCGCATCCTTCTCGATTGTGATGTGCTCAGCTACTTCTTTCACCTGGATAACCGTCTCGAAAATGTTCCGGTTGCCCTCTTGAATAAATTGGCCCATCGAGTGCAGGTCGGTCGAGAAGTCGACGGACGCCGGATAGATGCCTTTGTAGTCCTTGCCTTCGCTCTCGCCGAACAACTGCTTCCACCATTCCGATACGAAGTGCAGCGACGGCTCGTAGTTGACGAGAATTTCCGTTGCTTTGCCTTTGCGGTACAGCGCGTTGCGCACAGCCGCGTATTGGTAAGCTTCGTTCTCTGCGAGGTTCGGGTTGCTGTATGTCGCTTGCGCGTCCGCAGCGCCCTTCATCATCGCGTCGACGTCGATGCCGGCAACGGCAATCGGCAGCAAGCCTACAGCCGTCAGCACGGAGTAACGGCCGCCCACGTCGTCCGGAATAACGAATGATTCGTAGCCTTCCGCCGTCGCGAGCGTCTTCAGCGCGCCCTTCGCTTTGTCCGTCGTCGCGAAGATGCGTTTGCGAGCTTCTTCTTTGCCGTATTTTTTCTCCAGCGCATCTTTGAAAATGCGGAACGCGATCGCCGGCTCCGTCGTCGTACCGGATTTCGAGATAACGTTGATCGACCAGTTGCGGCCTTCAAGCAATTGCAGCAGATGCGTTACATACGTCGAGCTGATGTTGTTGCCGGCGAAGAAAATTTGCGGCGTCTTGCGCGCTGCATCCGTCTGCACGTTGTAGAACGAGTTCGACAGCATTTCGATCGCTGCGCGAGCGCCGAGATACGAACCGCCGATGCCGATAACGATAAGAACTTCGGAATCCGATTGGATTTTCGCTGCCGCTTGCTTGATGCGCGCGAATTCTTCTTTGTCGTAGTTCGTCGGGAGATCGATCCAACCGAGGTAGTCGGAGCCTGCGCCCGTGCCATTGTGGAGCTGCTCGTGAGCGAGCTTCACTTGGCTTGCGAAATAGTCGACCTCATGCTGGCCGACGAACGACAACGCTTTGCTGTAATCGAAATGAACCGTTTTGCTCATTGGAAAAGCCTCCTTATATGTAAAAGCTCCATCCGGCTGTCCCGTCATCGGTGCCGAATGTGTTAAACTGATACCAAAACGATATAGAAAGCAGGGAGTGCAATGACAACTACCGTAGGCTTTATCGGCCTTGGCACGATGGGCTTCGCGATGGCGTCCAATCTGCTGCGCAAAGGCTTCGACGTCACCGTCTACAACCGCACCGCCGCGAAGGCGGAGGAGCTGCGCTCGCTCGGCGCGTCCGTCGCTTCCACGCCTGCCGAGGCGGCGCGCGGACGCAAGGTCGTCGTCACGATGGTCAGCAACGACGATTCCATCCGCGACGTATACGACGGCGAACAAGGCGTGTTCGCGGGCGTCTCGCCGGGCGCCGTCATCGTCGACAGCAGCACGATCTCGCCGGATCTGGCCCGCCGCCTGGCGGACGATGCGGCAAGCCGCGGCGCCGTCTTCCTCGATGCGCCCGTGACGGGCAGCAAGCCTGCGGCGGAAGCCGGCCTGCTCGTGTTCATGGTCGGCGGCAGCGCTGAAGCGGCCGCTTCCGTCGAGCCGGTACTGCTGGCGATGGGACGACAAGCGATCCCGATGGGACCGAGCGGCAGCGGCGCCGTCGCCAAGCTCGCGCACAATACGATCGTCGGTATCAATACCGCCGCGCTTATGGAAGGGCTCGCCATTGCCGCCAAAGGCGGCATCGACGGCGCTTCGTTCCTCGAGCTTGTCCAATCGGGCGGCGCGGCAAGCAAAGCGGCCGAGCTGAAAGGCCCGAAGCTGCTCGGCGAGGACTACAGCGTGCAGTTCGCGCTGGAACTGATGCTCAAGGACTTGCGGCTGTCGTCCGTCCTGTCCGATCGGCTCGGCGTTCCGACGCCGCTGCTGGAAGCTTCGAAAAGCTTGTACCAAGCCGGCAATGCGGCGGGCTATGGCTCGCTCGACCTGTCCGCCGTCGCCAAAGTGTACGAGCAGTGGATCGGACAAGCGCTGGCCGAGCGCCGTCAAGACAACGAACAGCACGGCACAGCGCTTTAGCGAAGAAGGCCGCATGCGACAAGCATGCGGCCTTCTTGCCGCCGCTTACCCGCCTCGGCGTGCGGCAGGCGCGCTGCATAGCTTGCCCGGATCGGACGTTCTTACTCGTTAATGTAAGAGCAGATGTAGTCCGTCACGGAAGCCACTTGCAGCTTGAACTTCGCATTCGCCGGAACGATGAACTCGCCTTCGCCTTGAATATGCACCCATTCCGTCTCGCCCGGAAGCAGCACTTTCAGGTCGCCCGCTTGAATCTCCATAATTTCTTGAGAGTCCGTACCGAACTCGTATTCGCCCGGCATCATGATACCGAGCGTTTTTTTCGTGCCGTCCGCGAAAATAACCGCACGGCTCGTTACTTTGCCGTCGAAATATACGTTAGCTTTCTTGACGACCGATACGCCTTCGAATTGAGACATAATGAACAACTCTCCCTTATTCGATAAAGATTCCCGCCGTCGAATGCGCGGGCTAACGCCTCGTTCCATTATGCTATAGGCCGATTCATTCCACAATGAGCGAAAGGCGCGGCGCAGGAAGCGCAGCGCCTTAAGCTATGACCGGAAACAATCTATTTCAACAGACCTTTAACTTTGCTGACGACGTTCTCGACCGTGAAGCCGTACTCTTTGATGACGCGGTCGCCAGGAGCCGATGCGCCGAACGTATTGATGCCGAGCACCGCGCCTTGGTCGCCGACGAAACGATCCCAGCCGAACGGATGAGCCATCTCGACTGCGAGGCGAGCCTTAACGTTAGGCAGCAATACGGAGTCTTTGTATTCTTGCGATTGTTTGTCGAACAAATCCCAGCTTGGCATGCTGATTACGCGAACCTGAATGCCTTCTGCCGCGAGCGCTTCTTGCGCCGCTACAGCCAGTTGCACTTCGGAGCCCGTCGCAAGAATTTGAGCGACCGGTTGCCCGTTCGCCGCATCGGATACGACGTAAGCGCCTTTCTTGATACCTTCGCGAGCTTGGTCAACCGCACCCGGGAGGATCGGCAAGTTCTGACGCGTCAGGACGAGCGCAACGGGATTCGATTTGTTCTCAAGCGCATATGCCCATGCCGCGGACGTTTCGTTCGCGTCAGCCGGACGGATAACCGTCAGGTCAGGGATGATGCGCAGCGATGCGAGCTGCTCGATCGGTTCGTGCGTAGGACCGTCTTCGCCGACTGCGATCGAGTCGTGCGTCAGCACGTACGTGACCGGCAGCTTCATCAGCGCCGACAGACGAACCGCCGGACGCAGGTAGTCCGTGAATACGAAGAACGTGCCGCCGTATACTTTCAGACCGCCGTGCAGCGTAATGCCGTTCATTGCCGCAGCCATACCGAATTCGCGAACGCCGAAGTAAATGTTGCGGCCGTCGTATTGACCCGCTTTGTACATCGGCAAGCCTTTCAGGTGCGTCATCGTCGAGCTTTCGAGGTCGGCCGAGCCACCTACAAGGCTAGGAACGTTCTTAGCCAGACCGTTGAGCGCGTTACCGGAAGCGACGCGCGTCGATACGGGCTTGTCTTCCGTCGTATATTTCGGCAGGTCGGCATCCCAGCCTTGCGGCAGATCGCCGGCCGCTGCCGTATTGAATTGTGCCGCAAGCTCTGGATATGCTTTCGCGTATTCCGCGAATTGAGCGTCCCAAGCCGCATTCGCTTGCTCGCCCGCTTTCTTCACTTCCGCGAAGTGAGCGGCAACTTCCGCAGGAACCGTGAACGGCTCATGCTCCCAGTTGTAGAACTGCTTCGTCAGAACCGTCTCGTCCGGACCGAGCGGGGAACCGTGCGGGCCTGCATGGCCGCCTTTGCCGCCTTTGTTCGGGCTTCCGTAGCCGATGACCGTTTTCACTTCGATCAGCGTCGGCTTCGACTGTTCGTTCTTCGCATCCGCAACCGCTTTGGACAGCGCTTCGAGGTCGTTGCCGTCCTCAACGCGCAGCACTTGCCAGCCGTAGCCTTCGAAACGTTTTTGCACCGTCTCCGAGTACGACAGATTCAGTTCGCCATCGAGCGAAATGTCGTTCGAATCGTACAGCACGACGAGCTTGCCGAGCTTCAAGTGGCCCGCAAGGGAAGCCGCTTCATGGGAGATGCCTTCCATGAGGTCGCCATCGCCGCAGATCGAATACGTGAAGTGGTCGATCACTTTGAAAGCTTCTTTATTGTACGTTGCGCCCAGTTGCGCTTCCGCCATTGCCATGCCGACAGCCATTGCAAAGCCTTGGCCGAGCGGACCCGTCGTTGCGTCAACGCCTGCCGTGTGGCCGAATTCCGGGTGGCCTGGCGTTTTGGAGCCCCATTGACGGAAGTTTTTCAGCTCATCGATCGACAGACCGTAGCCGGACAGGTGAAGAAGGCTGTATAGCAGCATGGAGCCGTGGCCTGCGGACAGGACAAAACGGTCCCGGTTGATCCAAGCGGGATTCGAAGGATTGTGCACCATCGATTTCGCGAACAATTGGTAGCCCATTGGAGCCGCGCCCATCGGCATGCCTGGGTGGCCCGATTTCGCTTTCTCAATTGCGTCGATTGCAAGCGTACGAATCGTATCGATCGAGAGTTGATCGATGGACTTTTGCGTAACTGTCATTGCGTAATTCCTCCTAATTGCAAATATATTGCCTGTTATCTCTTCATATTGGGATAATGCGCCTCAATTAGCATGCGCACTGGCTTTGAAACATTGTACCACTCCCGAAGTTTCATTTCCATATGTATTCTCATTACGAAAACTGATACGAACTATAAATAACATCTTTAACTTACATGAAAGCTCGTTGAAATTTTATGATCTGCCCTTGATTACGTTACCCCGTCTTCCTGTTCTTTACACGTTCTTTGTCATCTGCTACAATGGCAACAATTTTATTTGTTAACCACATTTTCGTTATAATAGGTTTACAAATCGAGAGGAGCGCATGTCGACAATGTTATCCCTTTCTCATTATTCTTCCGCTTATGAACGACTGGCCGAGCTGGACCGGACGCATGTATGGCATCCTTTTACCCAAATGAAGCAGTACAACGAGGAGCCGCCGCTTATTATCGAACGGGGCGAAGGCATCCGCCTCTACGATATGAACGGGCGGGCCTACTATGACGGCTTTTCCTCCGTATGGCTGAACGTGCACGGGCATAACGTTCCGGAGCTGAACAAGGCGGTGACCGATCAGTTGCAGCGCGTCGCCCATTCTACGCTGCTGGGCATGGCGAACGTTCCGTCGATCGAGCTGGCGGCGCAGCTCGCGGGCATCGCCCCCGCCGGCTTGACGAAAGCGTTCTACTCCGATTCCGGCGCAACCGGCGTCGAGATCGCCTTGAAGATGGCCTACCAATATTGGCATAACAGCGGCGTTCGGGGCAAAACGTCGTTCCTTACGATGAAAGACGCCTATCACGGCGACACGATCGGAGCCGTCAGCGTCGGAGCTATCCCGCTCTATCACGAAACGTTCCGCCCTCTGCTGTTTCCGTCGCACACTGTGCCTTATCCGAACGGCTACCGCCACCCGGAGGGGCCGGAGGGCGCCATGAACGAAACGTTATCCGCGCTGGAGGAAACGCTTCGGGCGCGTTCGGCCGAAATAGCGGCGTTGATCGTCGAGCCGCTCGTACAGGGCGCAAGCGGCATAATCGTCATGCCGGAAGGCTGCCTGAGCGCCATTGCGGCATTATGCAGCCGTTACGACGTACTGCTCATTGCCGATGAAGTCGCAACCGGCTTCGGCCGAACGGGCCGCATGTTCGCGTGCGGGCACGAGAATGTGACGCCCGACCTTATGGTCGTCGGCAAAGGGCTGACGGGCGGCTACTTGCCGGTCGCGGCGACGCTCGCCTCCGAGCGGGTATACGAAGCGTTCTACGCGGATTACGAGGCGCAGAAAACATTATTCCACGGCCACTCCTTCACCGGCAATCCGCTCGGCTGCGCCGTGGCGCTGGAGAGCCTGCGGCTGCTTCGGGAACGGTCGATCGTCGAATCGGTCGAGGCCAAGGGCGCTCTTGTTGCGCAGCGGCTGGCCCCGCTTCTCGATCGGTGGCATGTTGGCGATATCCGGCACAAAGGACTGATGCTCGGCATCGAGCTCGTGGCGGACAAGCGCACGAAGGAGCCTTACAACTGGAATGAACGAATCGGCATGCTCGTCGCCCGCCGCGCCCGCGATCTTGGCCTGCTGACGCGCCCGCTCGGCAACGTCATCGTCCTCATCCCTCCTCTGGTCAGCTCCGGTCGCGAGCTTGCGGACATGGCGGACATGCTCTCGGAAGCCATTGTCGACGTAACGGAACACGGGTGGAGACCGTGAGCATGCAGGGACTTATTCGTTCAATCGGAGCATCGCTTCCGCACCGGCGCGGTCTGTTTATTACGGGAACCGATACGGGCATCGGCAAAACGATTGCGGCAGCGGGACTTGCAGCCGCACTTCGCGCCGAAGGCGTGCATACGGGCGTATGGAAGCCCGTGCAGTCCGGCGAGTCCCGCGGCAGCGGTCGGACCGACGCGGAGCGGCTCGCTCGCGCGGCCGGCTTGTCCGAACGGCCCGAAGAGATATGTGCGTTCTCGTTCGAGGCGCCTCTGGCTCCCGCTATAGCGGCGCCGTCAGAAGCCCCGCTTACGCTTGACGCGCTCGTCGAATCCGGCAGAGCCTTGTTCGAAGCATACGATACGATGATCGTAGAAGGCGCCGGAGGAGCCGCCGTTCCGTTGACGGATACCGCGACGGTGACCGATTTGATGGCGCTGCTCGGCTTGCCCGCCCTCATCGTCGCGCGCTCGGGCCTCGGCACCGTTAATCATACGCTTCTAACGGCAAGCTGGCTTCGCCGTCACGGCGTCCGGGTTGCGGGCGTGCTGCTGAACGACGGCGTCGGAACGACGGCGGACGGAGACGCGAGCGTCGGGCGGAACGCCGAGTTAATTGAACGGTACGGCGGAATTCGCGTATGGGGCAGGCTGCCCGCCGGCTTGCCGGAGGATCGGCCGGAGACGCTCGCGGAAGCGCTGCGTGCGGCCGTCGATATAGAAGCGTTGCGCGCCTATATTGGAGAAACCGGCGATGGATTAGGGGCGGGCTCGCGGCAAAACGAATGCAATAAGCCGACGGACAGCGGCGGGAGCCGCATTTGCGCTCAATCGAAGGGGGGCGAAGCCGAATATGGAATGGATGGAACAGCCGCTGGCGGCGCTTAAGGAGCAGTCCCTGCTTCGAACGATTCGTCCGTCCGCTGTCGCAACTGGCAAGGCGGGGCGTATCGTCCGGGAAGGACGCGAGCTGCTGGACTTGTCCTCGAACGATTACCTCGGGCTGTCGCAGCATCCGGCTGTTAAGGAGGCGATGATTCAATCGCTGCTGGAAGAAGGCTGCGGAGCAGGAGCATCGCGATTAATAAGCGGCAGCCGAGAAGGCTGCGAACAGCTCGAGGAGACTCTTGCGCAGTGGCATGACGCGGAAGCCGCGGTCGTCTTCGGCAGCGGCTACATGTGCAACGTCGGCGCGATATCGGCTCTTGCCGGCCGTGAGGATGCCGTATTCAGCGACCGGCTGAACCATGCGAGCATCGTTGACGGCGTCGTATTAAGCCGGGCCGAGCATATCCGTTACCGGCATGCCGATCCCGATCATCTCGAAAGTCTGCTTAAGAAACAACGTGGCTCAAGACGGAGATGGATCGTAACCGACGCCGTATTTTCGATGGACGGGGATGCCGCGCCGCTTCGAGAACTGATCGAGCTGAAATATCGGTACGACGCCGGACTCATCGTTGACGAGGCGCACAGCGGCGGCATTTACGGCGCGGAAGGGCAAGGGCTTGCCGCAGAGCTTGGCTTGGCGGAGCATGTCGACGTCCATATCGGCACGTTCAGCAAATCGTTCGGCGTATATGGCGCATATGCGGCGGGCAGCCGGACGCTGCGAAGCTGGCTTGTCAATAAAGCGCGCCCGCTGATCTATTCGACCGCTCTGCCCCCGTCCGTCGTTGCCGGCGTGCGGCAGTCGCTTCATCTTATCCGGCACGAACGTCGGCGCGCTGCGGAAGTTCGCCGCTTGGCGGTGACGTTCCGCAAGACGCTGGCAAGCGAAGGGCTGCGCGTACTCGGGCGGCCCGACTGTCCGATCGTGCCGGTCGTGACCGGCGATCCGAATGCAGCGCTTCGGTTCAGCGAAGAGCTGGTTCTCGCCGGCATTGCGGCTTCCGCGATTCGTCCCCCCACCGTACCCGTGAGCGCGGCCCGCGTCCGGTTCTCGCTCTCCGGCGCCCATTCGGAGCAAGATATGCAGGAAGCGCTGGCAGCCATCGTTCATATTGCCGGACGCATCGGATTGAGGTGATTCGATGAATGCAGGCTGCATATGGCTGTCCGGCTGGTCGTTCGGCGGCGAAGTATTCCGGATGCTGCGCGAGCTTTTACCGGCTCCGGCAGCGGATCTAACGGTTGATTATACGAAAGCGGACCATGCAGAGCAGTTCTATACGCTAGCTGCGGCCGAGATCGAAGCGCTCCGCTCCCGGCTCGATGCGGGAACGCCGCTCGTGGCGATCGGATGGTCGCTTGGCGGCATGCTGGCGCTTCGACTAGCGGCGGAAGGGCTCGTTGACGGGGCTGTCGTTATGTCCGCAGGCGCAAGGTTCGTTCGCTCCGATCGGCGCGTCCCGTCCGCGGGAAGCGGCGAAGAGCCGCGACCCTTGAAGCGTATCCCCGCCGCACCTGCAGCGGATCGAGGCGGTTGGGATGCCCGTCAATTGAAGCGAATGCGCGCCGCGCTCGCTGCGAACCGCGACGCCGTCGAAGCCCGGTTCCACTCTATGGCATTGGGGAATTCCATGAATGGCATGCGGCAACAGGCGAGCCGATGGTCCGATGCAGCGCTGGACGCGGGGCTTGAGTGGCTCATGAACGCAGATTTGAATTCGCTGCTTCCGAGCATCGAGTGCCCGATCCTTATTATTCATGGCGCTGACGACTGCATCTGTCCTGCGGATTTGTCGGCCGACTTGCTAACGACAGTAACGCAAGCGGAACGTCTGCTGCTGGAGGGGGGCGGGCATGTCCCGTTTCTCGCCGAACCGACTCTTGTCTCTGCACGGATAAGGAGGTGGCTTCATGATCGGCTATCATGAGCGAATCAAACGGCAATTCGGCCGCAGCGCGAGCGGACCGTACGACAGCAACGTTCGCGTCCAGCCGATCATGGCCGTCGAATTGGTCGAGCGTGTGCAGGAGCGATGTACCCGCGGCAATCCGCCGCATCTTGATCTTGTACCGCCCCATGTGCTGGAGATCGGATGCGGCACCGGTACGCTGACCGCCCTGCTGGCTCATATGCCGCTGCTGCGCCACGCTCAAATAACGGCCATCGACATCAGTTCCTCGATGCTGGAATCAGCCGAGCGGAAGCTTAACGAGGCCTGTCCGGAAGCGATCAGCCGGATTCGATGGGTTGAAGCGGACGCGGAACAATGGTCCGCCGCGCGTACGCGGCCGCATTCTCAGGCTTGCAGCCCCGATGCGCCTTATGCCCTCATTGTATCGAACGCTTGCTTTCAATGGTTCGCACAGCCTGCGCGCACGCTCGCTGCTTTGCGAGGCTTGTTATGTCAAGGCGGCCTGCTTGCCTTTACGACCTTTGGCCCTCGCACGATGCATGAGCTGCACGCTTCTTTTCAACGAGCCTATCAGCGTATCGGACAGCCGTATCGGCATCGCGGCTTGTCGTTCCATTCGCTTGCGGAATGGCGGGACATGCTCCAAGGAGCAGGCCTTCGCTTGCTTGAAGCAAGCTCGCATGAACATATCGAAACCCATCGCTCCGTCCCGGATTTTCTGCATGCCGTGAAAGCGATCGGCGCGAGCGCTGGAAATGCTCAGGCCGGGGGCTCCGCCGATGAGCGCGGCGCCCGACGTCAACTATTTCGTGAGATGTTCCGGGTCTACGCGTCGCAATTCCCTGCTCCGAGTGGAGTGGGCATTGCGGCTACCTACGAGACGCTTACTATCGTTGTGACACGCGACTAACCGCGAGCTCACGGATAAAGTAAATTTTCCGCACCGCACTATTCGGCTCGCATGCACTACACGCCCTCCTTCCCTCCTGACTCCTCTAAACGCAACACAAAAACTGCGCTTAAGCCGATTCGGCTTAAGCGCAGTTCCACGTAAAGCAATATTAATTAAACACGACCGTCTTGTTCTGGTGAACGAGAATGCGGTCTTCCGTATGCCATTTGACCGCGCGGGCCAATACGACGCGCTCGATCGTCCGGCCGATCCGCTTCAGATCGTCGACGTTGTCGCGATGGCTGACGCGCTGAACGTCCTGGTCGATAATCGGACCGCCGTCCAGCTCCTCCGTTACGTAATGCGCCGTCGCTCCGATAATTTTCACGCCGCGATGATACGCTTGATGGTACGGCTTGCCGCCGACGAATGCCGGAAGGAACGAATGATGAATGTTAATGATGCGGTTCGGGAATTGCTCGATGAACTTCGGCGGAATGATCTGCATGTAGCGGGCCAGCACGATCAGATCGACCTTATCCCCCACAAGCTCCATTTGCTTCTTCTCCGCTTCCGGCTTCGTATCCGGCGTAACCGGAATATGATGATACGGAATACCGAAGCTCTCGACAAGATCGCGCATGTCGTTATGATTGCTGATAACCATTGCGATGTCCGCTTCCAGATCGCCCGCCTGCCATTGCCAGAGAAGCTCCAGCAAGCAGTGATCCTCTTTCGATACAAATATTGCGATCCGCTTCTTGCGGCTCGCTCGGAACGTATGCCATTTCATTTCGAACCGGTCCGCCACCCGCGCAAAATCTTCCTGCAGCACCGGCAGCTCCCGCTCCATGTCGTTTAAATCAAATTCGAAACGGATAAAAAACATGCCGCCCTCAGGGTCCATCGTATACTGATCGGACTGAACGATGTTTGCCCCATGCTCGTGCAAAAAATGCGAGACGGCGGCTACGATGCCCGGGCGGTCCGGGCAAGAGATCAGCATGCGCGCGCGTTTGCTTTTATCGCCGCGAAGCTGGGACTGTGGTTGATACGGTTGCTGCATGACTATACGACATCCTCCCTCGATTCCTAATCGTCCTTGCTGCTTATGTGAAAGCTTACGCGTTAACGAGCGCCGCTTTGCCTGCGAACCAGCCAATCAGACGGTGGTTGATTTGCTCCTCGTTCAAGGCCGGGAACACATGATGCTCCGCAACGAGATCGTACAGACGATCCATCGGTTCGCGCGGATCGGCTTTCTTCGCCTTGGCGTCGTTCTTCAGCACATCCCACACGTTCAATACATAAGGACGGGCTTCAATGGACATGTCGGCAAAAAAACGATGCAGCTTCTCGACGTCATCATAGTACGAAGCTCCGAACCGCTCTAATGCATCGCCGCGCAGCAGCGCGATTTCCGCTTCGTACATCGGACGCTCCTTCTTGTCTTCCTTGCCGATCCAAGGCGTCTCGAGAATGAACGGGCGGCCGGCAAGCGCCTCGTGATGTACGACGGCGCGAATGCCCTCGTAGCCGATCCAGCCCGCGCCGATCGGCGCGTGACGGTCTTTGCCCGCTCCGCAAGGATTTTTGCTGTCGTTCAAGTGAACGACGGCGATGCGGTTCAAGCCTACGATACGGTCGAACTCGGACAGCACGCTGTCCAGATCGCCAACGATATTATAACCGGCATCATGAACGTGGCAAGTATCCAAACATACCGTCAAACGTTCGTTGTCCCGGACTTTGTCCATAATAGCCGCGATTTCGTCGAAGCTGCGGCCGATCTCGGTGCCTTTGCCCGCCATCGTCTCGAGCGCGATATTGACTTTCGTTTCTTTCGTTCCTTCGAGCACGAGGTTAAGGCCTTCCGCAATGCGGTTAATGCCATACTCGGCATCTTTATCGGTGTAAGCGCCCGGATGGAGCACAATATTGCCCACGCCCAAATAATCGGTGCGGCGAATCTCCTCCTGCAAGAAACGAACGGCAAGCTCGAACGTATCCTCCTTGTAGGAGCCCAAGTTAACGATATATGGCGCGTGTACGACAATCTCGCCGATGTTCGCTTGACGCATCGCCTCGCGGCCTTCTTCAATATATAAAGTTTCAATCGGCTTGCGCCGTGTATTCTGCGGAGCACCGGTGTATATCATGAACGTGCTGGAGCCATAGGATACTGCTTCTTCCGTCGCAGTCAGCAATCCTTTATCGGAGAACGATACGTGGGAGCCTATTTTCAGCATGAGCGAACGCCCCTTTCATTTAATCACCCCTATTGTACAAGCAATATCGAAATAAAGCTAGGAATACGGTATAATTCATCCAGAGGTGAAAACAATCCATGAATGGACATAGCTGGTTCATGTATTTCATTGCATTCTGGGTCGTCGTCATGGTCGGATTTATGGCGATTGGCGGGTTCTTTATGTTCCGTAAATTTCTGAAGGTACTGCCTAAGAGAGACGGAAAATCCAAGCTCGATTGGCAAAACTATTGGGTTGAACGAAGCCGCGGCATGTGGAGCGACGATTCGAAAGCGTTTCTTGAGGAGCTTGTGTCGCCCGTGCCGAGCGCCTTTCGCGATATTGCGAGACATTCGATTGCCGCTCGGATCGCGCAGGTCGCCATCGAACACGGCGAGTCGCAAGTGACGCGGGAGCACTGCATCGAGGGCTATATTCGGGCAACGCCCAAACGCGACTATCGCAGTCTCACCAGTTATTTGAACAAAAAAGGAATCGACTACTCTGCCTATCATCATCTGCTGAACAAGTAACGTTTCGTTTGAATCGTCTCGCAGCAGGGTATACATACGGTAACACAATCAGGGGGAATCCATATGAACCATTCTACTCGAACGATGACAAGACGAAACAGGACGCTGCGCACGGTTGCCGCTTCGCTGCTGCTGGCAGCGCTTATGACGACGGCCGCTTGCGGAGCCGAATCCAAGTCGCCTAACGAAGACGGCTCCGCCGAAACGATAAACACCGGCATTCCGGAAGAGACCGCGAACGGCAGCGGCGAGACGGGGGCAATCGATACCGGAACGGCAACGCCGGAGGGCGACGGGCAATCCCCGTTGGAGTCCGGCGGCACGGATCAGCCAGCCGCCAACGATCCCGCTCCGAAGCAAGCGGAAGGCAATTTCAACGGTTTGGCGGACTCGCATTCTGCCGAAATTACGACGCCCGACGGCACCTTCGTCTATCAGCTCGGCGACGGTATAGAAGAACAAGTCGCGGCTCTGGAAGAGAACGCGAAGATTCGTTTCGAATATATCGAGAAATCGATGGATGGCGGCGAGTCGCAGCGTTGGCTGACGAAGGTCGAAGGAAAATAAATATGCCGCGCGCGGAAAGCGCAAGGATGGGATGGGTATGAGAGTTGCGGTAACAGGCGGAACGGGCTTTATCGGTCAAGCGCTCGTGAAGGCGCTAACGGCCAGAGGAGACGAAGCAATCGTCGTTACGCGCTCCGTCCCCGAAGCGTCCCGGCGGTATAACGGCGTCAAGTATGCAACATGGGAAGAAGCGGCCGCAGCAGATCGGATTGGGCGCGTGGATGCTATTGTGAACCTGGCCGGCGAGTCGATTAATCAGCGCTGGACTGCGGCAAGCAAACGGCGTATCGTGCAATCCCGCCTTCAGGCTACCGACAACGCGGCAGCCATCGCGGCGGCACAGCCTGATCGGCCGAAAGTCGTGGTCAATGCATCCGGCATATCCGTCTACGGACCGTCGGACCATGAAGTGTTCGATGAATCGGGCAGGCCGGGCAACGACTTCCTCAGCGATGTCGTTACGCAGTGGGAAGCGGCTGCCGACCGTATTCCGGCCGTTCGGCTTGTCAAGCTGCGTATCGGTCTTGTCGTTCACGACTCGGGCGGAGCATTCCCATTAATGGCCCTTCCTTATAAGCTGTTCGTCGGCGGGAAAGTCGGAAGCGGCAAGCAGTGGCTGCCGTGGATTCATCTCGACGATATGGTTCGGCTGTTGCTTTTCTGTCTGGATACGGATAGTCTAAGCGGACCGGTCAATGCATGCGCTCCGGAGGCTGTAACGAACGAACAATTCGGCCGGGCAATAGCTCGCGCATTCGGACGCCCTCACTGGTTTCCCGTTCCCGCCTTCGTATTCAGAACGCTGTTCGGCGAGATGTCGTCGCTGCTGCTGGAAGGCCAGCATGCGGTGCCCCGTCGGGCGGTTGAAGCCGGGTTCCAGTTCCGTTACCCAACCGCTATTGAGGCGTTGCAGGAAATTTCCTCCAAAAGCGGTCAGGCCTCATTATAATCGCAAGAAGACTGCGGCCGGCGAATTAAACGCCGGCCGCTTCTTTTACTTCACGGAGCTTATAGATCGGACCGTCATGACCGGCAAGCTGCAGCTCGTCTTCGCTTTGCAGCTTGTATATTTTATAAGCGATCATCGGACTGCCGTTAAGAGTCGTTCCATTCCGGGAGCCGAGATCCTTCGCCGTATACCCGTCCTCGTCGGCGCCGAGCTCCAGATGAACCCTCGATATGCCCGGATGCTCGTCCGCATAATGAACTTTTCCGCCCGATCTTCCGATCAAGAACAAAGGCGAATCCGGGAAAGGCAGCATTATCCGCTCGTTCTCTCCTTTCTCCGTACGTTCCAAATGCCATATGAACTTCGCCTCGGCTTGCTCCTTGCGAAGCTGGCCCGATTGCTTGTTCCGCTCTCTCCCGATCCATGCCGTTGCTTCCGAAGCCGGCGCGGGCTCGTCAATGGACAAACGAACGATGGCCGAATGATGATGTTCGGTCTCGGCGCCATCGTTATCTATTGCTGCATTCGCAACGGATGGAACCGGCGGCGAGCCCGGAAACGACCATCTATCCGCATGGACTGGCGCGCCTGCCTCCCTTCGGTCCGACAGTTCGGCATCCGACAGCCAATTCCGCGGCTGTTCCAAGCCGCTGCCGCGTTTCTTAATCGGGGCGGCGAGCGCGGATTCCTCCCGTCCCCTGCCTCGCCAACCGGCCATTAGGGCTGCGACGGCAAGGATGACGGTTGCTCCAAGACAAATAAGCAGTCTATCGTCGGTCGGCTGTGCCATATATCCGTAACGCCATACTAACGCAATCGCAATTGCGGCAATCGCGAACGCTCCCCATTTGGAACGGCCTAACGGCTCTCTACTACTGCCGCTATCGATTGCGAGCAAGGCGGCTTGAACCGGCTCTTCGATTGCCTGTTCCATTAGCGGTTCTACGGGCTTATTCATTGTGCCCGGCTCATAAATCCCCGAACGAGGCTCATTCCCCTCCCGATCCCCCATCTCCCCGGATGCCTGATGCACCGAAAACCGCGACAACGGCCAGACGAAGCCGGCGCTCGTTCCCGATTGTCGATATTGCGACTCCAAAGCTTCTTCTACAGGATACGTCGGGCCCGGACCGCCCTCGATCAGCTCCAGCAACGTCTTGCGCAAAGCCGACCGAATGCCGCGTTCATCCTGAAGCTGCTTCAATAACCTTTGAAGCCCGCTTCCGTCCAGCTCCTTGACATGGGCTGCCAAGCGCATAACAAGCGCCGTGAACGACCTCGCCCTTTCCGCCTCCTGCTTATTCCCACCTTCCGGCTCCAGAACCGGTACATATAAAAGAAACACCTCGTCCCATCGTTCGCCAATAAATAAACAGCTTTCTTGGAGCAGACAGCATTCCGGGCGCAGCAAATACGATTTGCACGCTTCCAGCCCATCCGCAACGGCCAGCAGGCATGCATACATATCCTGCATCGTTAACGGGTGAAGATGCACTTGATGCGATAGCATTCGTGTGCCCGCAATCGAATAGCGGAACGTAACGTTGCCGTCGATCTCGATCCATTCCACGGGCAGCAGGAAAGGGATGGCGTTGCCGCGCAGCATTTGCAGCTCCATCGTATCCAGTTCCTCTCGTTTAAATGGCCGATCGCGGTCTAATATCAACTCGTGCCCCCTCGTCATCGCAAAGTCGATTCGATAAGGTTCCACCCGATTTCCCCCTTTCTCTAAACCTTTCAATACACATACCACCAGCAGGTGACGAAAGCCGGAGCGACAGCGAGCATGAACGGAAACCGGCGAATCGTTCGCAAAGGGACAGCCTTGGAGCTGCGAAGCTTCCTGCCGTCATCCTCACGGACGAGCATTCTCCCCGGCCAATCAAGCCAGCGGGACAGTCCGTTCAGCAGCAGGCCGACCGCTCCCGCATATAGAATCGAATAAAGCTGCAGCTCCAGCACTTCCTGCACGCCCAGCCAAGCCCCGAGTGCGGCGAACAGCTTGACATCGCCCGCGCCGACGCCTTTGAACGCATACATGAACAGCATCGGGGCGATGCCGGCCGCAGCTCCGGCCAGCGAAATCCGGACGCCTTGCTGGCCCGACAGCAGGCCCCAGACCATAATCGCCGTCGCGAACGAAGCGCCCGTCAACGGGTTCGGAATTCGCATCCTTCGTATATCCGTTATTGAAGCCAGTACGATTAGCGCCAGTGCTCCTGCATATGTCATCGCATTATCCTTTCGCTGATTTCTCAACGACGAACGTCCTTCCGGCGTAGGCGCCGCCTGACGCCGTTACTTCCAGACTCCAGACGCCCGGCGTCGTGTTGCCCGATACCAGCCAGTTCCATCGGGCGTAGCCGTCGGCGTCCGAGACTGCCGTCCCGACATGGCGCGCCCGGCTGTAGCCGCTTTTGTACAGCACCGATAACGTAAGCGGCGTATTCGGTCTCGTCCGCGCAACGATCGTCGCCCGATTGCCCGGACGCAGCGGCTCCGGCTGCAGCGAAACAATCTGCACAGTCGGAACCGTCGAATCATCCCGGCCGTACGCAGCGGATGCAGGCACCGGATCGGGCAGCCAAGCCCGTTCCACGACCTTTTCTTTTAAAACAAGTGCGCGACCGGTAAAAGGAACTCGAACCGGGATGGCATACTCCGATAACAGCTCGACATACACATTCTCCTTATCGTTCAATAAAGGGAGAACCGCCTCCGACAGGGCAACGCGATCGGGTTCCAGAGCGGCGGCAGCCGCATAACCGGCGAGCACAGGCGTCAATACGCTTCTCGCAGCGGCGGAAACGGCATAATCTGCGAGTGCCTCCCTATCTCCTCGCAACGCCGCTGACGAGAGCGCGCCGATCGGATCGGGCAGCCATCCGGCCACTGTGGCCGCTGCGCTTCTCCATTTGGCCGGCTTGGGTCCCGGCGAGGGCGAGCTGCCCTCGCCATCTTCCGTAGAAGAGAACGACCGAGCGGCAAGGGCAACCGGATGCCAATGCGCGGCTGTCTGCTTGGCCGTCTGGAAAGACGCCGAATGAAGCGCCATCTGAGCCGACACGGATTCAATCAGCAGTACAATCGCCATAACGAGCAGCAGAAAGACTGGCACTGCAATAGAGGACTCCAATACGATGCTGCCGTCTTCTCCCGTTCGCGGACGTCCCCTGTCAACTGTAAGACAGTCCCGCCGCCTTCGTCGTTTCGTATCGGCCATTCGCCACCCTCCCGTCCAATAGCCCCATTGTCCCCAGCAGCCTCATCGCGCCGGGCAGAAATAACAGCCTCATGGAAACGCCGGCCGAAGCCGCAACGGCAGTCGGCGTTCTGGATAGGTCCGTCTCCGTGTTGGTCTCGATAACGGCCGCTATTCGGGATAGCCGCTTGGTCCCTCCGCCGTGCAGCAGCATAAACAATCGCAAATAATCGTTATACGTTAGATCGATATTCGCGTATTTGGACAGCTTGGCCGCCCCGCGGCGCTTCATCTCCGCCAGATCGGCCAGCGCATGCTCCGCGGCATACAGCATCGCTCCGGACAAAATCAAGAGCGGGTGGCTTAGCGCCCGGCATTCAATAAAGCCTTCCGTCAAACGTATAGCGAACCGCAAGCCGAATATTTCCGTTAAAGCGGCGCTCACGTTCGCAAGCGGCGCGCGCAAGCCATACAGCACATATTCGGCCTCCTGATCGGCGAATGCATACGAGAAAGCAGCAGCCGAGCTCTCCCCATTCCATTGCGGAGCATAAGACCGAAACCGCTTGACGACGTACTCGCCGGTATACAACGAATCCCTTACGCCGGACAGCATGTCCGCCAAGCCGTCAAATAAGCTCCCGACAAGCTCGACCGAGGCTTTCGTCTGCTCTTCCGCACCGCCCGTCCAGCGCCCGGCCTCTTCCTCCGCTTCCTCCGCCGCCGAATTGAACAGTCTGTTCGCCTTATATCGGGCGTTTACCTGCTCATATTGCTTGGCAAAACCCTCGCGCCCCGACGCGTCGGCCGAAGCTGCCGCCAACAAGCCGCGTGCTTCGTGCAGGCTCGTCTCAGCCGCTCTCCTGTCGTTGGTTCTCTCCGTATCCAACGTATCGGAGCCGCGAATATCTGCCGCTCGCGACTCGATTCGTTGTCCCGGAGAGACATAATCTGAACGGAAGGAGGCATACGCCTGCTTCAAGCGGGCTGCGTTGTAAGTTAAAGCTTCTTCCGCATCCATATAGCCGGATAAAGCCGATTGCGAAGCATGGACGAACCGGTATGCCGCTTCGGTCAAACCTTGCAGATCGTCGATTTGCTCCCGAAGAAGCTCGCGGAACGATACGAACCAAGCATCGTCGAACGCAAGTCGACCGACTGAGCCTCTGATGTCCGCGAGCAGCTGGCTATCGGGCGTCGGAATGGCATCCGTCTCCTTCGATTCGGCCAAGGCGTCGGCTACTCGATCATATCCGGATTCGGCATCCGTCTCCCCCTTGGCTCCCGTCTGGACAATTGCCTCATTCTGCTTATTCGCTTCTGTCAGCGACTGCTCTGCGAGTCGATACAATTCCTGTCCTCTCTGACGGGCCGCATCCGATTCAAGCCCTAATTCGGATGCGGCGGCGCTTAGCTCCGCTTCATACCGGGACAGCTCGTTCCGATACGTGCTCAACGCTCGACGGTCAGCCGCCAGACGTTCGGCCAACTGCTTATCTTCATCCGCCGGCCTCGCGCTCTCTCCCGTCTTTCCCGCTTTCACGGCCTCCTTATGCGACGATGCCGCCTCGGCCGCGGCAATGGAACGTTCGAGCGATTCCATTGTCAACTTTGTTCCGGCATAAGAGGAGTACGCCGACGCCAAGGCGGCCGCCCGATCCCCGGTCAATGACCCTGTCGCCAGCGCCGCTAGCTCTCTCATAAGCGCAATCGTACGAAGCAAATACCGCCGACGCTCGTCGTACAACCCGCTTGCCTCCGCAAGCAATTCCGCTGTCGCAGCCGTCTCTTTCGCGATTGGCGCCATAGCTCCGAGCCTTGTACCGAGTTCCAGCATAAAGTCGATCGGCGCTTTTATTTTCATCTCCTCTTCGATTTGCCGCTTCAATACGCCGTATTGTCCCAAAAAAGCGGCGGCATCCACTTGAAATCGCTCGACGGCAGGCGAGACGGGACGATATCTCCCGTCGGACCCGCCGTATTCCAATGTGCCGCGAAGCGTCTTCTCAACGATCTCGCCGCTTGGCGTTCCGCCTCTGCCGAATAAGCCGTATCGCTCATATAACGCCGCATCGTATGCGGACAGCGCCGAGCGTACCGATCCCCGGACTGCCAATTCCGACATTGTATTCAGCGCCGCGACGCGCGCATAATCAACAAGAATCGTGCCGAATAACACAACGCTCGCCGTAATAACGACGAACAACGTCGTAACCGCGCCTTGCTCCCCGTTCCGATAAAGGCTTGCTCGCGATAATCTCCATCTAGTCATGAGCTGCACTCTCCGCCGTGTGATGGACGATCTTGCCGGCCCGCTTCAAGCGGTCTGCGCTGTCGCCTCCGCTGCCGAACTTGGATGTGTAGTACCGAACCAGATCGATCATGCGGATAAACTCGGTCGGCTCCACAATAACCGAAACTGCGGCGGCGGCAGGCTCGGAGCGGCCTGACCAACGCCGAAGCAATGAAATATCCATCGGCATTCGAAGCAGCGTCGCGATGCGTCTCGTGACGGCATCTCTCCGATAGCGGATTTCTCCCCTGAGCCGGTTCGCATCGGACAACAGGCCGGAGGATCGAGCCAGCTTACGTTCAGGCAGCGACATGGAACGGCCCGCTTCGGCTTCTTCCGTCCGCCGACTCCCGGAACGATCGGCGCCGATTGCCGCAGCCGCACTTCCGATATCGTTCTCCCGTAAGCCGAATAACGATTGCAGCATGCCGTCCTCGCCGATTCGCCAGTAGAGACCGTCGTATTCCTCGGCCGCCGCCAAGCCGGACCGCGCATCCCGGTAGCTGTTGTCCCATACGAATGCCGTCCGCTCCGACGTTATTGCGGCAGCGCCGTAAAGAGCCGTCTTCTCGTACGTATAGCCGGCGAATAGCAGCATGACGGCAATGATGACGAAGACGAGGGGAAGGGCGAGCGTCGCTTCTAACGAATAGGCGCCGGACTCCTCTTTAATTAAATATTTCATTCGCTTGATTGTCCGCTTGCCCCATCAGATTGTTGACAAGCTCGACGATCCAGTCTTTGAATAATAATGCAATGATAATGATAACCGCGACGATTAAAATAATTTCCAGCGTGCCGAGCCCCTGTTCATCCTTCCAGAGCTTCGTCAGCCTGCCGTTTCTCACGCTTCTCCATCTCGCCATTCGATTCGCCATTCGTCATCCTTCCTCTCCATAATGGTTTCCGGCTCCGTCCGCTACGGCATCATCAAGACGGCCGGCGCAGCCACGGCGATCATGAGCAGCCCAAAAATGACAGCGAGCGGTATCACCAGCTTCGACGACGCTTCCTCGCCGCGCATGCGCGCCGTCGCTTTCCGCTTCTCCCACAAGGAATAGGACAGCTCCCGAAGCGCCAGCGCGAATTGATCGCCGCCCTTCCGGTAATGCAGCAGCATGACGGTCGCGAACATCGAAACCTCCTGAACGGCGCATCTTCTGCTGAACGATTCCACGGCGGCGGCGAAGGATTCGCCGTTCTCCAGCGCTCGCACCATCCGGCCCCATTCCTCTTGCAGCGGCCGGTCGGGCGTCTTCCGGTTCCGCCGCACGCCCTTGGGAACCGTCCGTTCCGACTCTCCAGCCTGGCCGTTCCAGCATCGCGCCACGGCACGCTGAACCGTCTCGCCCGCACCGACAAGCAGCATCAGCTTGCCCAGCATATCGGGCAGCGCCAGCACGATATGCTGTCGCCGCCGTTCGGCCTGACGAGCCGGTTCTCGCAGCTTCGTAACCGGCAGCAGCAGCCCGATGACGGCGCCGAGCGACAGCATGGCGAGCTCGTGCGCCAAAGTTGCCATTGCCGCGCCGGCCGTCCAGCCTGCCCAGCCCGCACCAACCGCGGAGGCCGCATACCGCTGCGTGTCCGCTGCGCTCCAGCCTCTTCCGCGCAATACGGCCAGCTTCCCGTGCAAGGCTGCAAGCGGCAGTTGAAGCCGCTCCTGCAAGCCTGCTCGCGACATAACGGCTGCGAAAGCATCGGCCAGCAGCAATTGCCGAAAGCCCGAGCCCCGGACTGGAAGCCGCCTCTTTCCTTCGGCATGAGGACCCGATCGGACCAATGCCGTCTTGTTCTCTCCTTCGCCCATCCGACAGGCCCCTATAACGGCAATCAGCCAAAAAGCTGCACTTGCCGCGAAAGCTATTGGCGGCAGAAGCTCCATCCCCTCGCACCCCCGTCCTTCCCCCGCTCAAAGCTTAATCCGCATCAACCGCTGAATGGAGACGCCGCAGCCGATGAACCCGGCAAGCAGCAGCGTCAATAAAGCGTAACCGCCTGCGCCCTCATACAGCGGCTCCATATAATCGGGCGCGGCCGCATTCAACGCAGCCATAAAAACGAAAGGAATCGCAATAAGGATACGGGATTCGAACCTCTTCTGCGCCAGCAGCACGGCAATCTCCCGTCCGATATCGTGCTTCTCGCCAATAACCTGCGCCGTCCGCCGAATGACTTCCACGAGATCGCCCCCGGCTCGCCTGCATGTGGAAAAGACTTCGACGAACTGGGTAATATCGTCGAGCTTCGCACGATCGGCGAGAAGACGGAGCCCGCTCTCCAGCGTGTCCCCGTTCAATATCCGATGGCGCAGCGCGGCGAACTCCAATACAATGTCGGCCGAGCCGCCCGGGTATAGCAACTGCAGATCGGCCTCCGCCGCCAGGAACGCATTGTCGACCGATCGTCCTGCGGCAAGCGAAGCCGTCACGCTATACAGCGCTTCCTTGAACTGGAGCCGCAGGCGCTCCCGGCGTTTCGCAAGCTGCCCCGCTTTGCGATAACGAGGCAGCAGCGCCCCCGCTACGCTCAGAGCTGCGGCTGCGAGAAAGGATTGATAGAATGTATAGCTAACCACGAACATCCCTGCAACTCCCGCCGCTAGCGACAGCATAAATTCGCGCGGCGACATTCGATATTCCGAGTAATCGGCAAGCGGCCCCGTCCGATCAAGCCGTCCGTCCCGAAAGCTCCATCCGAGCCATTCCGCCGCTCGAAGAAGCGAACCGGCGCTCCGCCCCTTCATGCCTTGCTCTGATCCGTTATTCACGCTTACCCCTCCTCAACTGTAAAAGGCGCTATTGGCGGCAAGCCCGCCATCTTCCACTTATAGCCGCGCTGTAGGGCGTTGCCGGTCGGGACAAGCGCCCCCGCTACGCAGCCGTCCCGCTCTCCCCGCTCCGCGAACCGGTAAAGCGGAGACAACGCAACCTCGCCGTCCCGAACGCCGACTACCTCGCAAATTTCCATTATTCGTCTGCTGCGGTCCCGCAGCCGCGACAAGTGGACGATAATATCGATCGCAGACGCAATCTGCTGGCGTATAACGGGCAGAGGAAGGGCCGCCGCGCTAAGCGCCATCGTCTCCAGACGGGAGACCATATCCTGCGCGCTGTTGGCATGACCGGTAGACATGGACCCCGCATGTCCCGTATTCAGTGCCTGAAGCATGTCGAACGCTTCGGCTCCGCGCACCTCCCCGATAATGATCCGGTTCGGCCGCATCCGCAGCGACGCCCGAATTAATTCGCGAATCGTAATCTCTCCCTTCCCCTCCGTACTGGCGTTACGAGTTTCCAAAGAGACGAGATTCGGAACCGTTCGTATTTGCAGCTCCGCCGAGTCCTCAATCGTAATCACCCGTTCGTCCGCCGGTATGCAACCGGATAATGCGTTCAGCAGCGTCGTCTTGCCGGAGCCCGTCCCGCCGCTGACGAACAGGTTATATTTCGCCGCTACGAGCCGCTGCAGCAGACAGGCCGCGTCGGCGGTAACCGACTCCGAACGGATAAGCGAAGCGAGATCGAACGGCTTGTCCGGAAATTTCCGAATCGTAAGAGACGGTCCGGTCAAGGAAACGGGCGGCAGCACGACATGGACGCGCGACCCGTCCTTCAGCCTTGCATCGACGATCGGACTGGACTCGTTGACCGTCCGGTTGACGCTCGCGACGATGGATTGAATCAGATCGTGCAGCCGCTCCTCGTTCTCGAACGACGCCGGCCATGCCATCAACTGCCCGTTCCGCTCGATAAAGATATTCCGGCAGCCGTTAATCATAATCTCGGTAACGTCCGGATCTTCAACAAGCGGCTGCAGCACATCCAGCCCGCGAAACGAATGGAACAGTCGGCGAACGAGCGCCGCCTTGTCGGAGGCCGTGACGGACTTCTCCTCGCACCATTCGAATACGGCATTCTCCGCAGCGCTCCACAGCTCGGCGTCGGATAACGTGCCGTTCATATCGATCCTCCGCTTCACCATATGCTTCAGTTGCAGGACAAGCTGTTCCGTCAGCACCGCCCCCTCTCCCCGGCCGCCATTCCTGCCGCTTCCAGCACCCGCTTCGCCGCGCTGCGATAACGGGCGGAGGGCAGCAGCCGACCGCCTTCCCGCAGCCGCCAGCTTGCGATATGCGGCAGCTCCAGCGTCGCTCTTCCTTGCCCGTCTCCAGCGGGGACGTCCGTGCCCACGCTATGCTCGTGCGCATTCCCGCTAACCGTAATCCACTTCGTCTCCGCTTCCTTGAACGTCTCGCCCCACTTATCCCGGCCGTAAACAAGAAACTGCTCCGTCTTGCGCTTAGAAGCCGGCGTTCCGTCGTCGATATAGAACAATCGGCTGCATCGTCGGAACAATGGCAGATGCAGGTCGCTTGTCCCGCTGTCCATATCGACGACGACCGTATCGTACAGGCCGCTGCCCGCGATAGCGTCGACAAGCTGAAGCGCCGCCTGCGGCTGCAGCGAAATCCGATCCTCCGCATTCCGGCACGGCTCGAAATAATCGAACAGCATAACCGGGTCGGTCCGGCACAAGCCCGGCAGGCGCGCCAAGGACTGATCGGGCGCGCTCTGCAACGTGTACAGCAACTGCGCGAAGCCGTCAATCCGGTTCTCCCGCTCCGATCCCCCGCCCAGCCAGACGTCGGAGCCGTTCCACGTCTCCAGATTCAAATAAAATGTCCGACGGCCGTCCAATGCCGATTGATGGGCGAGATGAACGGCCAGCGTCGTCTTCCCCGCGCCGCCGGACGCCGAATACACGACGGCGACCGCCGCTCCCGCTTCGGCGTTCGGCATGCGCCGTCTTCCCGTATGCTCGACGTATACGGCATGCAGCGCATGAAACAGCTCGGGAAGCGGCTGCAGCCGCTTTACCGCCTTGACCTCTGCCGGCAGCGATTCTCCGGGTCCGTCGCATAACGCCGCGATCGGAACGGGCGGCGGTCCGCCCGACGAGAGCAGTTCCTCCCGTAAAGCGGCATCGGCAGCAATCATGTCGATCCGTAGGCCTTCTTGCAAATAGCGGCGCAGCGCTCCTCCATTCGTAAAAGCGGTAATTTGCCAGCGCTCGGCCAGCGGCGTGTCGCGCACATATTCGCTGATTCGCCGCACGTAGCCCGCATCCGCCGAAGCCAGCGCAAGTTGAATGCGATACTGTTCCATTGCTCCTCCTCTTCCGGGCCTGCGCCCATTCAAGCTAAACGCAAAAAAGCACCGTCAGACGACGCCTTCAAGGCGTAATCCGACGGTGCTTCCGTCAAAAAGCGGGTTTAACAAGATTTGACACTAATTTAGCACACTGAGCATCTTTCGTCAATGCCTTTCCTTCGGCGGCGAGATCGTTCGACTCCAACCGGCCTTCTCCAAGCCGGGTTGCCGCCTCTCGGGTTTATTTCAATCATATCGGCTTATACTAAATATAAATATATAACATAGGAGCTTGGCAGAGGGGGACCGGCCTTGGAGACCAACTCTTCTTCTTTGGCAAAAGGATGCGCATGGGGCTTGCTGCTGTCGCTGCCCTTCTGGGGCGCTGTCGTATACTTCATTATTCAACTCGTACATTGAAGCCGCCGGAATAAAAAAAGCGAAGCCGTCCGCCGCCGTCCGGCAGCAGAAGCTTCGCTTTGCATCGCTTTCTTGCTTTCTTGCTTACTTGCTCATTTTGCTCCAGTCCGCCAGAAACTTCTCGATGCCGATATCGGTCAGCGGATGTTTCCACAGCGCAGGCAGCAGCGAGCCCGGAATCGTGCCGATGTGCGCGCCGGCGATTGCCGCTTGCTCTACATGCGCAATGCCGCGGATGCTAGCGACGATAATTTCCGAAGCCAAGCCATAGTTCTCAAGAACGGTGCGCAGCTCGCGAATGAGCTTCATGCCTTCCACGCCGATATCGTCGAGACGGCCTACGAACGGGCTGATGTATGTAGCGCCCGCTTTGGCAGCCATCAGGCCTTGAGCGACGGAGAAAATAAGCGTAACGTTCGTTTTGATGCCTTTGCTCGTCAGCTCGTGGCAAGCGTACAGGCCGTCTTCCGTCATCGGCAGCTTAATGACAACGTTGGGAGCCCATTGTGCGATTTCATAAGCTTCCTTCAGCATATCTTCCGCTTTCGTGCCGATCACTTCCGCGCTGACCGGACCTTCTACGATGGAGCAAATTTCTTGGATGACCGTCTTGAAATCGCGGCCTTCCTTGGCAATCAGCGACGGGTTCGTCGTTACGCCGTCCGCCAGACCAAGCTTCGCAATGCGTTTGATTTCCTCTACGTTGGCAGTATCAAGGAAAAATTTCATAATGAATGACCTCCCTAATTGTTGTTCCGCCGACATTCCCGCGAACGTCGGCAGATACGTTGTTATACTCCGAAGAAATTGCCGATTTCCTGTTCGGCGCTCTCGATTGAATCCGATCCGTGCACGATGTTGCTCGATACGTCGAGCGCATAGTCTGCGCGAATCGTGCCGGGAGCGGCCTCCGACGGATTCGTCCGGCCGATGAGCGACCTTGCGTTTTTGACGGCGTCCTGTCCTTCCCATACCATCGCAAACACGGGACCCGACATAATATACGCCAGCAGCTCTTCAAAAAACGGCTTCCCTATATGCTCCGCATAATGCTTCTCCGCCAGCTCGCGATCGATATGCATCATTTTCGCGTTCGTCAGCTTGAGACCTTTTCTTTCGAACCGAGTCATAATGACTCCGATCAAATTGCGCTGCACCCCATCGGGCTTCACCATTACGAAAGTGCGTTCCATATTCACACAACCCCTTTTGGTCAAAATGGAATGAGAGCATTGTATGCCAGCACAGCAAGGTATGGAAGGCGAAACGGATAACTTGCGGGCTCATGACAGTCAGCGCATTATCTTAACAGGCGACAATGTCGAACAATGTCGAATCCACCTGGCATTTTCTATTTGTTTCCATAGTTAGATCGTTTCATTCAGCATGCCGATAATTATGCCCGCCGTTTCCTCGATTGCGCGGTTCGTTACGTCGATGACCGGACAGCCCAATTGCTCCATCAGGCCGCGCGCGTACTCGACCTCCGCCTGAATCCGGTCATAGGATGCATAGGCGGCGGCAGAGGGCAAGCCGAGCGACTTTAGTCTCTCGGAGCGCACCTCCTGCATTCGTTCCGGCTGCATCGTCAGACCGACGATCAGCTTGCCTGGCTCGGAGTGCAGCTCCAGCGGCGGCTTGACCTCCGGCAGGAGAGGAAGATTCGCGACCTTGTACCCTTTGTGGGACAAAAAGATGCTCAGCGGCGTCTTCGACGTGCGCGACACGCCGACCAGAACGATTTGCGCTTCCGCGAGCCCTCGCGCATCCTTGCCGTCGTCGTAGCGTACCGCGAATTCGATCGCCTCCATTCGGCGGAAATAGTTGTCGTCCATCGAATGCAGCAGCCCCGGCTGACGCTTCGGAAACGTGCCGAACGAGTCGATGTACGCCTGCATCATCGGGCCCATCACGTCAACCGCTCGAACGCCGCGTCGGACCGCCTCCTCGCGCATCATCTCGCGAAGCTCCGGCTGCACGAGCGTATAGGCGATAAATCCGCCGCAGCCGGCCGCCTCCTTCACGATCGAGGCGATCTCGTCCTCGGTACGCAGATGACCGTACCGTTTAATGCGAACCCCTTCGGACGCGAATTGCCGCAGCGTGGCTTTGGCTACCGCTTCCGCCGTTTCGCCGACCGCATCGGAGCATACGATAATCATTTTGTCCGTCTGTCTGTCTGAGCGCTGCATTCTGGAACCGTTCCTCCTATTCCGTATCCGCCGTCAGCTCGGCGACGATGTGCACGATATTCGACTTGGTGATCCATCCGGCAATTTCGGGCTCGCCGCTCTCATCCTTCACGATAACGGGCAAGCAGTCGATTTGATGGGCGAGCATTTTACGGATGGCGTCGGCTACAGCGTCTTCCGGCTTCGCGGTTACAATGTTCGGATAACGGGTCATGACCATGCTAACCGGGATCGTCCCGGCCGACGGATTGCCCAGCGTCACCTTCAGCAAATCTTTCGGCGTTACGATTCCGACGAATTTCTGCTTCGCGTTCACGATCAGCAGCGTGTCGGCGTTCGCCATATACAGCGTGACGACCGCGTCGTGAACGGAGTAGGTTTCCGGCACGCTGACCGGAACGCCCTGCACTTGACCGACCGTAAGTCGGTGGAATCGAGTAAGGCTCGCCGCGTCCGTCCGGTAAGCGGTGCCGATCGAGTAGCCGACCTTCGGCTTGGCGTCCAGCATTCCGAGCATGACCAGCAGCGACAGATCCGAACGAAGCGTCGGCCTGCTGACGCCGAGCATCTCGGCCAGTTGCTCCCCGGTAATCGGCGCATGCTGCTTAACGAGCTGAAGCAGCTCCATCTGTCTAGCGGATAGATTGATGAAGCTCTCCTCCTCTCCTGCGTAAAGCTTGTTATTCGTTCTATTAGGTGAAATTAATATAGCACAATGACCAAATAACGTGTAATAAACAGATCCAATAACACATCATAAATCATTCTATAGGTCATTTTTACCCATCAAATACGATCAAATAACAAAGCGCCCCAAAGTGCATCCGCTGTTGCCTGATGAAATCGGGGCTACGGACAGTCTCTTATACTCTCGTCGCGCTATCTTCCGGTTACTGCCGAACGTGAACGTCCGCAATAAGTGACCCGCATGAACGCCTATCCACCCGCATTTCCGCCTTTCCGGCCAGTAAGGGCCTTCTTTCGTTACTTGTTCACTCTCCCCACGCCAAATCCGGCTATCCGCCCGCTTGCAAGCGTCTTTCGTAGACTCTTCGTACACGCTGAACCGCCGAACGTCCGCAATAAGTGACCCGCATGAACGCCTATCCACTCCCCCTACCTTTACCCGACTGCCTCTTGTTCTTAGCCTCCTCGCCAGCCATCCGTCCAAATTAAAAAAGAGTCCCGAAGGACTCTTCACCTCACGCTTGCCTATTCGGCAACCGGGCAACCTTACGTCATCGCCAAAAATTGCTCCACGTCCGCCAACGTCAGCGCGACGGCCTCCCGCCAGAAATCGGGCTGCTCCAGATCGACGCCCAGATGCTTGCGCGCAAGCTCCTCGACCGTCATCCGTCCCGTGTCCCGCAGCAGCGCGACATAACGGTCCGCGAACGCCGGCCCTTCCTGCTGCGCCCGTGCGTAGATGCCGCTGCTGAACAGGAAGCCGAACGTATACGGGAAATTGTAGAACGGCACATCGGTCAAGTAAAAATGGAGCTTCGACGCCCAAAAGCTCGGATGCGCGGCGCCGAGCTGATCCGCGAACGCCTCGCGCTGCGCGTCCTCCATCAGCTCCGACAGCTCTTCCGGCGTCACAAGCCCTTCGCGGCGCTTCTCATAATAGCGCGTCTCGAACAGGAACCGGGCGTGAATGTTCATGAAGAACGCAACGGCCCGTTGAATTTTATCTTCCAGCAAAGCCAGCTTCTCGTCCGGATCGCTCGTGAGATTGACCGCCGCGTCGGAAACGAGCATCTCGGCGAACGTCGAGGCCGTCTCCGCCACATTCATCGCGTAGTCCTGCGCAAGCGGAGGCAAGTCGTTCATGACATGCTGATGGTACGCATGACCAAGCTCATGCGCCAGCGTCGAGACGTTGGATGCCGTACCCGAATAGGTCATAAAAATACGCGTCTGCTCCGATTTCGGGAACGACGTGCAGAAGCCGCCCGGACGCTTGCCGGCGCGGTCCTCCGCTTCGATCCAGCCATTCTTGAACGCAAGCTCCGCAAAGTCGGCCATTTGCGGGCTGAACTGACGGAAACGATCGATAATGAACGATGCCGCTTCGTCGAACGGCACCGTCTTCGTCACGCTGCCGATCGGCGCCTCGACATCGTGCCAATCGAGCTTCGGTACACCGAGCAGCTTCGCCTTGCGCTCCAAATAGCGGACGAGCTGCGGCTTGCCTTCCTCGACCGCCGCCCACATCGCGCTTAGCGTAGCCTCGGTCATCCGGTTCATCTGCAGCGGCTCCTTCAATACGTTCGCCCAGCCGCGGCGGTCGTACAGCTTCAGCCGGAAGCCGGCCAGCCGGTTCAGCGAATCGGCGGTCAGCTCGCCGAGATCGGTCCACTCGCGCTCCCACTCCGCCATAGCCGTCTCCCGTATCGCCCGGTCGCCGTCGGACAGGCGGTTATGCATTTGGCCGGCCGACAACACGCGTTCCGAGCCGTCCGGCTCTTTCACGGCAAACTTCGCCCTCGATACGATCGTGTTGTACAGCTCTCCCCATCCGTGATAGCCGTCTACCGCCAGATCGCCGGCGAGCTCTTCGAGCTCCGGCGCCATTTTCTCCTTCGCGGCCTCGCGGCGTTCCGCAAGCGCGAATGCCGACGGCCCGGCCGGTCCTTCGGCCAGCCACGCGTTCCACAGCGAATCGGATACGTCCGCAATCCGCGCGTCGAACTTCGTCAGCGCGCCAAGCATTCGAGCGCCGATCGTTTTGACCCGGTCGTTCAAGCCGTTCGCGGCCGTATCCTTCATATTTTGTGCCATCAAGCATGCAACGTAAGAGTCCGATTCCCGCAGGCGGAGCGTAATCGATTGAATCGCTTCCGTCCAGGCGGTCAGCAGCGCTTGCAAATGGAACGGATCGTTCACGCCCTTCGTCTCGGCCTCGTTCAACGACCCAATTAACGCCTCTATGTCCCGCTCCATGCCGAGCAGCTCTTCCTTAAACGCATTCGAGCCCGAGCCTCCCGCATAAATCGAGTCCAATTCCCATGTCGTCGGATATGTACCGCTCATCCGCTATCCCGCCTCTCAAGTTCAAATTGATTCGATTGCGAATCCATCGTCAGCCTGCACCCGACCCGGTTCTGTTTGCGCTATTCGGGCCGGCAGTGTATAACTTTATTATACCGATACATGACGTGCGCTGCACATCGGTCCCGCGATGATCGATAGAGGCGGCGCAGACGAACCAGGAGGAGGATGCGGCCCATGTCCAAACCGTTGCAAATATCGGCGGAAACCGCCGTCAAGCTTGCCGAACAGTTGAAGGTGCCGATCGAGCATCTGATGCATATGCCCCGTCATATTTTGCTGCAAAAAATGGCCGAGCTGGCCCAATCGCAAGCCCCGAATACGGCGGAAGCAAGCGGTTCGGAACCGGAGACGAAGTGATTCCGTTCGAGCGGACGTGGACTTACGACATCGTCAGGGGCGATATTTACGTGTCGGAATGTCCGTTCTGCCATGCTTCCAACATTTTGATTCCGCTCAAGCCGTCCGAGCTTCCCGATATTCGGGACGGCAAGAAGAAGCTGCTCGTATTTCCGTGCTGCCACGGCAAAGTGACGGTCGTCGACGCGGATGCCGACTACCTGCTTACCGATACGAAGCTCCGTTAGCAACGCGAAGGCCTATGCGGACTGCGAACGCGCATCGTTCTACAGTCTGTATAGGCCTTTTTATATTCCCCATCCTAGCAAAGTGTCCCTTGAGGACTCTTGCTTTTTATTTGCATATCCGAAATAAATATAAGTGCCCCAACCGACGCTTAAATGCGACGAATGCTCCCTTAACCGGTCCAGCGCAACGAATAAGTGCCGGTTCCATACTTCTACTCTCGATCAACGTATAGCCGCTTGAGAATAAGGGACGTCATAAGCCACTAGATCACGCTCTTGAAAAAGGGACTCTCCCGCAGCCATCGTCATGATGACTGCCGAAAAGTCCCTTCGTTCGAACGATCAGGCCGTTTCGTTCGCGACCGCAGCCCCGTTCTCGGACCGGATAACCTGCCACTGCTCTCGGCACGCTTTAATCATCGCCCCATCCGTAATCCGCTTGTCGTTAACAACGCGCGAGAACCAGCGGACCGCATCGTTCGGCCGCCCCGTCCGCCGGAACAGCTCGCCGATCAAATACATCAGTCTGGCATTATTAAGCGGAGAGCCCTCCGTCTCGTATACCTGGATATACGCATCCAGCGCGTAACGCAGGAACCGCTCCTCCTGCTCCGCGTTCTGCTGCTCGCGATAAAGCCAAGCGATATGATGAAGCAGAGAAGCCGTCACGCGAACCGGCTCGTCTACAGTCTGAGCGCACAGCAGCGCCAGCTTGTACGTCTCCAGCGCCTGTACTCCGCTGCGCTCTCCGCAATAATCTCGTTTGTTCCAATACTTTCCTATTTGGTCCCAATAGGCCGTGCGCTGACGATCCGTCAAATACGACCGGCTGTTCTCCGTGAACGCATAGCCGCATTCGGGACATACTCGCACGACGTAATATTCCGGATTGATTCCGTTCTTGAAATATCCGCAAAAATCGGAGTCCGTCTTAACCTGACGTTTAAAGGTCGATCTCACGCGCGATGTCGAGAATGTCGCATCGCAGCATGTGCAGACTACCTTCGATAAATATAACGGCTCCATCCGCCTCACGTCTCCTCATCTAATCATCCAGGTGTATTAACGAAATGATGTGCAGGGCCGCTTAGCCTATCCAATATGACATCCCGCAGTTCTTCCGGTACTCCAAGCTCTTCGAGCGCTTCCCGCATGCATCCCAGCCAAGCCTCGGCCCGCTCCGGCGTAATCGGGAACGGCAGATGCCTTGCTCGCATCATCGGGTGGCCATACTTGTCCGAGTAGAGCTGAGGGCCTCCGAAGAACTGGGTCAGAAACAAAATTTGCTTCTCCATCACCGGTGTGATATCGCTCGGAAACAAAGGTCCGATCAAAGGATTTCGCTGCACTTTCGAATAAAAAGCTTCTGCGATCCGCCGCAGGCCAGCCTCTTCTCCAATGGCTTCATAAATCGTTATATAAGATTTCATCGTCATCCTCCGCCCAATAGTTTAGTTCTTTCGAATCATTTCTTTAAAACTATTCGAAATATTTTTGTATAAGCTCATGTTTTCATCGCAACCTAAGACCTATTAACGTCTGGACACAACAAGATCCCGGGAACTATCTTCCCCCATTCGCGCTCATCCCTATTATAACGCATAAAATAAAAAATGCCCGCAGTCGCGGGCATTGGGCAAGTGTAATATTGTGTTCTAACCTTCGTAGTCCTCTTCTCCGGGAGCTAACAACGACTCGCGGATGACGTAAACGAAAGCGCATACAAGGATTCCGGCAATGACACTCATCATACTGCATCCCTCCACGCATTCTGGATTGATCCCATTGTATCACATTCGTTGTATAATAACAGCCCTATTGCAAGCGTTTACTAAGTAATTTTTTACAAAAATATTTCTCGGCTTCCCGTCGTAAATCGTCCCCCGGCTGCATATGCATCAGGAAGCGAACCGGACAGGCCGCTGCCGCCGCCAAATGTTCGCATACATCCAATCTAACAACTGAAGGAGGGCTCGATTGCATGATGAGAGCCTGGCTTCGTCCGGATGCTGTCGTCGCGTGGGCGACGACAGGTTTATGCATACTGCTGATCCTATTCCCTACCGAGGCGCTTCAATCGTCTACGCGTGGACTTGCCGTCTGGTGGGAAGTGCTTTTTCCCGCATTGTTTCCGTTCTTTGTGTTGTCCGAGCTGCTGCTCGGCTTCGGAATCGTCCACTTTCTCGGGAAGCTGCTCGACCCGTTCATGCGGCCGCTGTTTCGGCTGCCGGGCACGGGCGGCTTCGTCGTCGCGATGGGCTATGTGTCCGGCTATCCGGTCGGCGCCCGGCTAACGGCGCAATTGCGCGAGCAGCGGCTCGTTACGCGCATCGAGGGCGAACGGCTTGTCGCGTTCACGACAACGTCCGATCCCATCTTCCTGATCGGCGCCGTATCAATCGGCTTTTTCCATAACGCCGCACTGGCTCCGCTGCTTGCGGCAGCTCACTATGGCAGCGGCTTGCTGCTCGGCTTTCTTATGCGATTTCATGGATGGCGCGACGCAGAGACAGCCGAATCAACGATTCACACGAGCGGGTCAAGGGGCCGGAGCCGTCTTCAAGAAGCTTTTCATGCTATGCATGCGGCGCGTCTGCTCGACGGCCGGCCTTTCGGCCGGCTGCTGCACGATGCCGTCCAGTCGGCGCTCCGGCTTATGATCGTCGTAGGCGGACTCGTCGTTTTCTTCTCGACCATTATGGAGATGCTTCACCAATCCGGCGCATTAAGCAGCTTGTCCGCGCTGCTTCAAAGCCTGTTCGGCATAATGGGTCTTCCCAAGCCGTTGACCGATGCCGTCGTATTCGGGCTGTTCGAAGTAACGCTTGGCTCGCGCTCGGCCGGCTCGGCCGGCTCGGCTCTTGTGCATCAGGCGGCTATCGCGGCCTGGGTGCTTTCTTGGGCCGGACTGTCGGTGCATGCGCAGGTCGCCAGCATTTTAAGCCGGACAGACTTGCGGTATGGGCCGTTTCTAGCCGCCCGATTTATTCACGGTATAATGGCGATGCTGCTTGTTTATATGCTCTGGAGAACGCTGGGACCGCATTGATCCCCCGATTACCTTCCCAATCATTCCAACTTGCTCCGAAGCTGAGCCCCGCGGCAACCTTAATTCGCTCCCCACGTTGTCATGAAGCGTGTTTTTCGATATGATCTAAGCAGTTACGCTGATGAGAGCGGAAGGAGCTGCACTTTTTGAACTACACGGTATTAGACCGAGGGGATGAACTGTCCCGCTCGCTGGCCGCCCAATTTCACAGCCTCGCGGCTGCGCGGGGCTTTGTTCGCAACGATACAGAGCCGGAGATTATTATTTCGATCGGCGGGGACGGCACGCTGCTTCAAGCGTTTCATACGTATCTCGACCGGGCCGATCGCGTAGCATTCGTCGGCGTTCATACGGGTCATCTCGGCTTTTATGCCGATTGGAAAGCGGATGAACTGGAAGAACTCGTCAACGTCATGGCCGAGTCCGAGCCCCGCATTGTAAGCTATCCGCTTGCGCAGATCGAATTGGAAACGTCGGAAGGAACCGCCTCGTACATCGCGCTTAACGAATTTACGATGAAGGGCGTCGACGGCACGCTTGTAGCGCAGATCAGCATCAACGATGAGACGTTCGAAATGTTCAGGGGCGACGGCATCGTCATTTCCACGCCTTCCGGCAGTACGGCTTATAACAAAAGCTTGGGCGGGGCAATCGTTCACCCTTCCATCGAGTCGCTGCAAATTGCGGAAATCGCATCGATCAATAACCGCGTATATCGGACGCTTGGCTCTTCCGTCTTGCTGCCGAAGCATCACCATTGCGATATCATATCGAAGAAGAAGCAGCGGATTATGCTCGCGATCGATCATATCAGCATATTGAGAGACGATATTCGCTCAATCCGGTGCGTCGTGGCCGACCGCAAAGTATGCTTTGCGCGCTACCGGCCGTTTACGTTCTGGAACCGGGTGCGCGAGGCGTTTATCGGATACGAGGTTCAATAGCAGCAGGCATGAAGCAGCCGCAGCCCCCTCCAATTTAATTGGAAGGGGGCTGCTTCGCGTTTCCGGGGCAGTGGGGCAAGGTGCTCCACGCTCGATGGTGCATCACTTTTTGTGTCACTACAGGCCGATTGGGTGCTCCACGCTCGACGGTGCATCACTTTTTGTGTCACTACAGCCGATTGGGTGCTCCACGCTCGACGATGCATCACTTTTTGTGTCACTACAGGCCGATTGGGTGTCCCTGCTCGCTGTTGCATCACTTTTTGTGTCACTACAGGCCGATTGGGTGTCCCTGCTCGCTGTTGCATCACTTTTTGTGTCACTACAGGCCGATTGGGCGCTCCACGCTCGACGGTGCATCACTTTTTGTGTCACTACAGGCCGTTGGGTGCTCCACGCTCGATGGTGCATCACTTTTTGTGTCAC
>Ga0160492_100180_pt1 | contig 48597 bp, 40 predicted proteins | sample DID2MG_FD_108258 | JGI IMG/M metagenome (GOLD analysis project Ga0160492, IMG submission 108258) | Enriched soil microbial communities from UW Madison campus, WI, USA - DID2877_E24_FP2 MG | ecosystem: Environmental > Terrestrial > Soil > Unclassified | place: USA: Madison, Wisconsin | collected... | reverse complement strand
GAGCTCACGCCCAGGTCCATCAGCACGCCCGCAGCACTGGCGGGCGGCAGATCGGCCAGATGGCGGAAACCCTCGTGCCGAATGGAAAAACGCGCATCGGTGATGCGCGTTGCTTCGGCGATGGCTTCGGGGTCCTTGTCGAAGGCCACAAGGCGCCCCTGCGGCCCCAGCCGAAGGAGGATGAGGCGAGAGTGCCCACCGCGCCCAAAGGTCGCATCGACCCAGGTGCCCGCAGGCTCAGGGCTTGCGCCGCCCAGGAGAGAATCCACGGCCTCATTGAGCAGGACGGTGGTATGTTGCAAGGGGGATGTCACAGCGCGCCTTAGAAGGAGAAGTCCTTGAAGACATCCGGCATCTCGCCCTGCATGGCCTTGGCCTCCTGCTCGTCGTAGGTGGCCTTGTCCCAAAGTTCGAAATGGTTGCCCATGCCCAGCAGCATGGTGTCTTTGGAGATACCGGCTGCTTCACGCAGCTCGGGCGAAACCAGCACGCGGCCCGTGGCGTCCATTTCCACATCCATGGCGTTGCCCAGAAAAATGCGCTTCCACCACTGGGCGGACATGGGCAGCTGGGCAATGCGCTCGCGGAACTTCTCCCACTCGGGGCGGGGGAACACCATCAGGCAGCCGTGCGGGTGTTTGGTGATGGTGAGCTGACCGGATGCCGTGGCCGCCAGGACGTCACGATGCCGGGTCGGCACAGACAGCCGACCCTTCGCATCGAGACTCAGCGACGAGGCACCTTGAAACACGGACAGATTTCCAATTCGGTTTTGCGCCTCGGGGGTCCGTGCAATGGACCTTGAGGGCACTTTTCACCACTTAATTGCACTTTTTTGCACTGTAGCAGGAAAAGCACACCGAACAAGAGGGTGTCCAACAAACTTTTGTAATGAAATCAACGACTTAGACGCGACTTTGCAGAGATTAAAAAGCCAAAAGTCGTTGAAAAATAAGCACTTAGAGAGGCCTATGAAAGTGACCTCTCAAGGCTTGGCCGAGTGGTCACAGGATGTAGCGCGAAAGGTCCTCGTCCTGGCTCAGTGTCTGCAGGCGGGCGTCCACATAGGCTGCGTCAATGGTGATGGTCTGACCCGATAGGCGAGTCGCATCAAAACTCACCTCGTCCAGCAAGCGCTCCATCACCGTGGACAGGCGGCGTGCACCGATGTTCTCCGTGCGCTCGTTCACCTCAAAGGCGATGTGCGCCAGGCGCGTGATGCCCTCGGGTGCAAATTCGAGCGTGACGCCTTCGGTGGCCAGCAGGGCCTGGTACTGCTTGACCAGGGACGCATGGGTCTGCGTGAGGATGGCCTCAAAGTCCTTGACCGACAGCGACTCCAGCTCGACCCGGATGGGGAAGCGCCCCTGCAGCTCCGGAATCAGGTCGCTGGGTTTGGACAGGTGGAACGCCCCGGATGCGATGAACAGGATGTGGTCCGTCTTGATCATGCCGTACTTGGTGGACACCGTGGTGCCCTCCACCAGCGGCAGCAGGTCGCGCTGTACGCCCTGGCGCGACACGTCGGCACCACTGGTTTCCTGGCGCGCAGCCACCTTGTCGATCTCGTCGATGAAGACGATGCCGTTCTGCTCGGCATTGGCAACGGCGCGGGTCTTGATCTCTTCCTCGTTGACGAGCTTGCCCGCCTCTTCGTCGGTGATGAGCTTGAGGGCCTCGGCAATCTTGAGCTTGCGGGTCTTGCGCTTGTCCTGCCCCATCTGGCTGAACATGCCACGCAACTGCTCGGCCATTTCTTCCATGCCCTGGGGGCCCATGATTTCGAGTTGCGGGCGGCCTTCGGCGACATCGATCTCGATCTCCTTGTCGGCCAGCGCGCCTTCGCGCAGTTTCTTGCGAAAGACTTGGCGGGCCGTGTTGTCAGCCGCGGGCTCGGTGCCTGCGGCTGCGCGGGCAGGGGGAATCAGCACGTCCAGGATGCGCTCCTCGGCAGCATCTTCGGCGCGGGCGCGCACCTTTTTCATCTCGGATTCGCGCGTCTGCTTGACGGCCATCTCCGCCAGGTCGCGGATGATGGAATCCACGTCCTTGCCGACATAGCCGACCTCGGTGAACTTGGTGGCTTCGACCTTGATGAAGGGCGCATCGGCCAGCTTGGCCAGGCGGCGCGCAATCTCGGTCTTGCCCACGCCGGTCGGGCCGATCATGAGGATGTTCTTGGGTGTGATCTCCTGGCGCAGGCTGCCTTCGACCTGCTGGCGGCGCCAGCGGTTGCGCAGCGCAATGGCCACGGCACGCTTGGCGCTGGCCTGGCCCACGATATGGTGGTCCAGCTCGGAGACGATTTCCTGGGGGGTCATGGACGACATGGCGAAAATTCCAGTCAAATTGGGCTCTAGCGCTTATCTATCAAGCGCTAGCAGCTATCAAAAACGTATCAAATGCGGTCAAGACCGCCCTGCAAAAAACACCCGACCTACAAGGTCTCGATGGTGTGGTTCATGTTGGTGTAGATGCACAACTCGCCAGCAATCTCCAGCGACTTCTTGACGATGTCCTGCGCAGAGAGGTCGGTGTGGTTGAGCAACGCCTTGGCGGCCGAGTGCGCGTAGGCCCCGCCCGATCCAATGGCCACGATGCCCTGCTCGGGCTCCAGCACGTCGCCATTGCCGGTGATGATGAGCGAGGCCTCCAGATCGGCCACGGCAAGCATGGCTTCGAGGCGGCGCAGCACGCGATCGGTGCGCCAGTCCTTGGTGAGTTCAATGGCTGCCCGCACCAGGTGGCCCTGGTGTTTTTCGAGCTTGGCTTCAAAGCGCTCAAACAGGGTGAAGGCATCGGCCGTGGCGCCCGCAAAACCGGCCAGCACCTTGCCGTGGTGCAGCTTGCGCACCTTGCGCGCCGTGCCCTTGACCACGATGTTGCCCAGGGTGACCTGGCCATCCCCGCCAATGGCCACTTGAACGCCCTGGGGCGTCTGGCGGCGTACGCTCAGGATGGTGGTGCCGTGGAACACCGGGTGGTTGTCGTTTGATGAGTCCATAGCTGCGGCAGTTGAGGGCACGGGCAGCGCTTTCAAGGCGAAGCCGAACGCTAACTGCCACGAGCAGCCAGGGAATCTGTGGCCCTGCAGCCCACCCAAAAACTATGCAACGGTCACAGCCCGCACCCAGCCGCCGCGCAAGGGTTGCTCCGCCGCGCTGGTGGTGCGCCCCATGGAGGTTTCAGTTCTTTCGGGGTACCACCCAAGCGTGCTCGTTGATACCGATAACGTTGAAGAAAATTGCCACCAGCCGCTGCAGGTTCTGGAACTGGATCACATGGCCGTGGCCCTGCTGCTCGGCCGCCCAGTTGAGCACCGAGCCCGCAGCCGCGAAGTCCACACGAATGAGCTTGTCGCAGGCAATGGTCAGCGGCACACCCGGGCGCAGGAAGGCCTGGAAAGGCTCCAGCAATGGCGTGGCATCACCATCGATATAGCCGCTGAGCTGCGCCACGGGGCCCGCCTCCAGCGGAGCGGGGGCGGACAACTCACCCAGGTCGGAGGCCATGAAGTCACTGTCGGCCGCCAGAGGCGCCGAGCCCGAAGACACACCTTCGTTGTCCGAATACCCGCAGCGCGGCGACGCCCACGACGGCGGAGAGACTTCGTAGGTCACGCAGTAATCCAACGCAACCAGCTCGAACTCATCCGGCTTGCCCATGAGCCGCAGTGCCGCCATGCGCAGGCGCCACCACTCGGGGCTGGTGGCGCGGTCGCCAGACTGGGTTTTGGCATCCAGCAGGGCGTTGAGCTTTTCTACCCCGGAGAACACCAGCTGAACATCACGCTCGGCCCACTGGGTGAACTGGTCCGCCAGCAAAGGCACGGCAGCGTCATCAATAGCGCCCAAGCGGGCCCAGGACAGGGTCCAGGGCGAGGCGGCGCGTGCCAGCGAGGCCTGGAGTGCGGCCACCGAAGACACAGCCAGCGTGGGCGGCGCGTTCCAGCTGAAATCGCGGCGCACCGCGCCTGCCGGTGCGGCTGCAGCCGTTCCAGGCGCAGCCGCTGCAGCGGGCGGCGCCATGCCCAATTGCTCGGGCATGGAAAACCACAGCGGAGCGGAGCGGCTGTACTGGGCGGCGAAGTCGATGGCCAGGGTGTCAAACCGGTCGTGCTGGCCCGTTGCACGGTACAGGTCGAACAGTGTCATCCAGATTTCGAGCTGGTCGTCGGGCGCATCCTGCTGGTGCTGGGCCAGCACATCGAGCAGGCCGGACTCAGCCCCGGCGTGGTCGCCATTGGCAAACCGGATGGCAGCTTCTTCTAAATCGGGTTCGTGCACGAATTCCTCCGGTTCGGATGCGGGCGCTGGCGTTACCGCAGTAGCTGCCGCAAGGCTGAAGGACGCTTCGCCAGGACCTGCGCCCGCGAGCATTTGCGCATCGGTGCCGCCAAACCGGCCAATTGCCATGCTGTCATCGGCAAACAGCGGCTGGACACCAGCCTTGTTTTCGAGGGGCGCTGGCAGGCTGCCGGGTGCCGTGGGCGCATACGCCCTTGCGTGGGCGGAATCAGAGGACGCAGCTGCGTCGGCAGCAACAGGCATAGTGCCGGGTTGCGTGGGAGCCTCTGCACCTTGCTTGCTCTTCCACCACTGCTGCGACATCTGCGCTTCGATCTCGTCGATCTTCTTGAGCGTGACGGCCCGCTCGTCGGGCGATGCCATGCTGCTCTGAAAGAACGAGGGGCGCCCTGCGGCGTCTTCCACACGCTGGCCTTGCAGCACCTCGCGCTGACGCAGCTTGCGCAGCTGATCGAACTCGCGGCGCCGCACGAAATCGTTGCGGCGCTTGCGCTCGATCATCTCCTTGAGCATCTGCTTGCTGTACTGGCTCTCCCGGTCGTCCTGGATGGAGTCCAGCTCGGTCCAGTTCACCGTCGGGTTCTTCACGAACCGAACCACCTTCGACAGCAGGCCTCCGGGGGTGGTTTCTTCCTTGCTCATGGCTCAGGGTGCGCTTGGGGTTGATCAGGCCAGACGGCCCGGTCAATCACCAAACATCTTCTGCTTGAGTTCGCGGCGTTGTTGTGCTTCGAGGGACAACGTGGCAGTAGGACGGGCAATCAGGCGGCCCACACCAATGGGTTCGCCGGTTTCGTCGCAGTAGCCATAGTCACCTGCGTCGATGCGGGCAATGGACTGCTCGATCTTCTTGAGCAGCTTGCGCTCGCGGTCGCGGGTGCGCAGCTCCAGGGCATGTTCCTCTTCGATCGTGGCGCGGTCGGCCGGATCGGGCACCACCACGGTGTCTTCACGAAGGTGTTCGGTCGTTTCACCAGCGCTGTTGTGGATCTCCTGCTTGAGCTGCACCAGCTTCAGGCGGAAGAAGGCCATCTGCTTGTCGTTCATGTACTCGTCGTCAGGCATGGCCATGACTTCAGCATCGGTCAACTCAGCGGCGGACTTGGTTTTCCAGTTGTTCGCCAGCTTGGGGTCTTTTTTGGCAGCCGTATACGTAGGCTGTGCTTGCGCGGTCGTGGGCATGGTATGTAGATAACTGGCTTTGGCAGCGGTCGAAGCCACTGTCTGTGCCATGGATGGTACGGTCAATTGGGCCAATCGTGAAGAAGGCCGGGTTGTGCGCACGGGTACCTGCGAGCCTGCTTGCAGCACGGGTGCCGGAGCAGGCGCCGCCACGGCGGGGGGTGCGGCCACCTTGGGCGCCGCAGCAGCCTTGGCAGTGGCCTTCGCAGCAACTTTGGGTGCCGCTGGGGCGGCGGCGCTTTTCGCCGCGGCAGGGGTTGCCTTGGTGGCCCCCTTGGATTTGCTGGTGTCGGCTTTCACTTCCTGGTCTCCTCGCAGTACGGGCGGGCCCTAGCTGCATTCGCAGCCAAGGGCGGGTGGCAAGCCTTCCGGGGTTTTACCGGGGCGCGATTGTATCGACCTGGGCTGACGCAAACGAAAACGTTGCAGATACAACACAAACACGCCGTTCTCCCCTGGGCGGCACAGGCCCCGGTGAGGGTCAGACCAGGCTTTGTTCCAGCCCCTGCAGGAAGATGTCCTTGGGCAGGTCAATGCCAATAAAGACCATCTTGCTCGTGCGCGTCTCACCCTCGGCCCATTGGGGGCCCAGATCGCTTCCCATGAGCTGGTGCACCCCCTGGAAGATCACCTTGCGTTCAGTGCCCTTCATATTAAGCACACCTTTGTAGCGCAGCATGCGCGGGCCGTAAATATTCACGATGGCCCCCAGGAAGTCCTCCAGCTTGGCCGGGTCGAATGGCCGGTCGGAGCGGTAAACGAAGCTCTTCACATCATCGTCGTGGTGATGGTGGTGACCATGGCCATGTTCATGCTGGTGCGAGGGGTGGCTGCAGTGCTCGCCATGTTCGTGGTCATGGTCGTGGTGGTCATGCCCATCCCCTTCTTCCTTCAGGAAGTCCGGGTCGATGTCCAGCTTGGCATTGAGGTTGAAGCCGCGCAGGTCCAACACCTCCTTGAGCGGCACTTCGCCAAAATGCACGGCCTTGATGGGTGCGCGCGGGTTCATGTGCTTGAGGCGATGGATCAGCGCGTCGGTCTCGTCCTTGGACACCAGGTCGGTCTTGGACAGGAAGATCTGGTCCGCAAAACCCACTTGGCGGCGCGCTTCCTGGCGGTCGTTGAGCTGCTGGGGCGCATGCTTGGCGTCCACCAGGGTGATGATGGAGTCGATGAGGTAGGTCTCGGCAATTTCTTCGTCCATGAAGAAGGTTTGCGCCACTGGCCCCGGGTCGGCCACGCCGGTGGTCTCGATCACGATGCGGTCGAACTCCAGCAGGTTCTTGCGCTTCTTGGCGGCCAGTAGCTGCAGCGTCTCGCGCAGGTCTTCGCGGATGGTGCAGCAGATGCAGCCGTTGCTCATCTGCACGATCTGCTCCTTGGACTCGGTCACGAGGATGTCGTTGTCAATGTTCTCTTCGCCGAATTCGTTCTCGATCACGGCGATCTTCTGGCCATGGGCTTCGGAGAGCAGGCGCTTGAGCAGCGTGGTTTTGCCCGAGCCCAGGAAGCCGGTGAGGATAGTGACGGGGATCAGTGCCATAAATCTGTCTTTCAAGGGAATCAAATACTTGCGCTGCATGGCGCAGTGCCCCACCCAGAGGCAAGTATTTCAGTGTACCGAGGCTGTCAAGCCCCTGCTGGCACCTGGCCACACCAGAGCGCGGTCCGACCATCGCCCAGCCCGACGGGAAACACAAGTACCCAGAACCTGGAACCCTCTACGATAGGCCGCTGGTGGCACTCCATTGCCCAACCTCACCATGACGCCGCCTCTAACCGCCCGCCACATTCCGCTTGCCATCGAAGGTTTTGACACAGTGCGCTGGCAGGCACTGGCGGACAACCGCCTGGACCACCCCTGGCAGGCGCTGCCGGACCACGTCCACCGCTCCAGCGCCGGGCGCCCCTGGCAGGGCCTAACGGTGTGGCACCAAGTCGGCCCCGTAGGCGACCTGTATGTGCCCGCCCACAGCAACTGCGTCATCCTCGTGCGCAGGGGCGCCCCCACCCGGCTGCTGCAGCGCCATGGAGACCAGGTGGGGCAGACGCTGTGGCAGCGTGGAGAGGCGGTGATCCTGCCTGGCGACACCCCCAGTTTCTGGCGCAGTTCGGCCGTGCGCGACAACATCCACATCGACCTGGCCCCCGCCTGGCTACAGCGCGCTGCGGGCGGCGACGTGGCGCTGGGCCAGTGTTTTGGCCGCAAGGACCCGGTGCTCGCGGCCTTTGCCGACCTGCTTCTGGCGTCGCTGGACAACAACGCCTCACTGCAACCCGCGTTTGGCGAACACATCGCGATGGGCATTGCCATCCACCTCGTGGAAAACTACGCACTGCCCGGCGAGCGCCCGCGCACCGGCGCCACACTCACCTCGCGGCAGATGCGCCAGCTGACCGAGGCCGTGATGGCCGGCTTGCACGAACCCTGGCCGGTGGCACGCCTGGCGGACATCGCGGGGCTCAGCCCGTTTCACTTTGCGCGCGCCTTCAAAATGTCGTTTGGCGCCACGCCCCACGCCTGGGTGCACTTTCAGCGCATGGAGCTGGCCGCACGGCTGGTGCGCGATTCGCGCAAGCCCCTGCTGGAGATCGCCTTGCTCACCGGCCACCCCTCGGCGGCCCACTTCAGCCACGCCTTTCGCCGCCACTGGGGCGTAACACCTTCGGACTACCGCCGCTCGTAGCGTGCCCAGTCGCCGGGGGTCTCACCCCACCGCGCGCGATGCCCAGGTTTTCCCCTAGGTCCGCAGCTTTGCGATACCCACCGCAGTAATTGGAAAGCAGCCCCTGCGCCCTTGCGGCACAGTCGCACCGCACCACCGCAGTGGCACACCAAAAACCAGGAGACACACCATGACTACCCGCCGACAGTTCGCTGTCCAACTCACCAGCCTGGCCGCACTGGGCACCGGCACCTTCTCTGCCGCACAGGCACAGCAACAGTCCGACCTGGCCCGCCTGCTGGTGGGCTTTCCGCCCGGGGGCAGCACCGACAACGTGGCCCGGCGCCTGGCCGAGAAGCTGCGCGGCACCTATGCCGCCAACGTGCTCGTGGACAACAAGCCCGGCGCGGGGACCCAGATTGCCGTGAGCGCGCTCAAGGACGCCGCGCCCGACGGCACCACGCTGCTGCTGTCGCCGCCCTCCCCGTTCACCGTCTACCCCTACACCTACCGCAAGCTGCCCTATGCGCTGGAGGACGTGGCGCCCGTGTCCATGGCCTGCACCTTCCCGTTTGCGCTGGCAGTGGGGCCGGCTGTGCCCGACAGCGTGCGCACGCTGCAGGACTTTGTCGCCTGGGCCAAGGCCAACCCCGGCAAGGCCAGCTTCGGCTCGCCGGCGTCGGGCTCCACGCCGCATCTGGTGGGCAGCGTGCTGGGCAAGATGGCGGGCATCGACTTCACCCACATTGCCTACCGCGGCGATGCGCCCGGGCTGCAGGACCTGATGGGGGGACAGGTGCCGGCCTATTCGACGGTGCTGGGCAGCTACCTGCCGCATCTCAAATCCGGCCGACTGCGCCTGCTGGCGGTCTCGGGCACCGAGCGCAGCGCCTTCGCGCCCGACCTGCCCACTTACCGCGAACAGGGCTTTGCGCTGGACATGACCGAATGGTTTGGTGTCTTCGTACCCGCGCGCACGCCCGCCGCCACGGTGCAGCGCGTTGCCGACGCCATGCGCGCTGCCGCGACCCAGCCGGACTTCGTGCGCGGCCTGGCGGAATTCGGCATGACGGCACGCTCTTCCACGCCGCAAGAGCTGGTCACGCGGCTGCGCGCCGAGGCCGAACAGTGGCGGGTGCATGTGAAGAACATCGGCTTCACGGCGGACACCTGAGAAAAGAAGGCGAAAGAACCGTTTCATGACCACCCTGACAGCCTTGCCCCAGACAGCCTCGCCCCCTGTTGAAACCCCGGACACCCCGCTCTGGCAACCCAGCGCTGCGCGCCGCGAGCGCGCCCTGATCACCGCCTTGGAGGCCTGGCTGGCGCGCGAGCGAGGCCTGCACTTTGACGGCTACGAAGCCCTGTGGCAGTGGTCGGTGGACGAACCCGAAGCGTTCTGGAGCGCGCTGCTGGCCTTCTTCGATGTGCCCATGGCGCAAGCCCCGCGCCGCATGCGCTCGGACGACCCCATGCCCGCCACCCAATGGTTCGAAGGCGCGCGGCTGAACCTGGTGGACACCCTTTTGCGCCACACGCCCGGAGGCACGCAGCCCCATACACCGGCCATCGTGTTCGAGGACGAGCCCGGTGGCGCCGGAGAAATCTCGTGGCCCGAACTGCGCCGCCAGGTGGGCGCGCTGGCGCACACGCTGCGCACATTGGGCGTGCAGCCGGGCGACCGGGTGGTGGGCTACCTTCCCAACATCCCGCAAGCGGTGGTGGCCTTCCTCGCGGCCGCCAGCATCGGTGCGGTGTGGGCACTGTGTGCGCCCGACATGGGCCCCGTGAGCGTGAGCGATCGCTACCGCCAGATCGAGCCCAAGGTGCTGGTCGCGGTGGATGGCTACCGTTACGCGGGCAAACCGTTTGACCGCCGCGCTGCGCTGGGCGACATCCTGGACCAGCTGCCCACGGTGAGCCACGTGGTCTGGGTACCCTGCCTCGACCCGGCGCCTGCGCCCCCCGCGCAGGCGCAGGCGCGCACCGTGGTGCACTGGGCCGATGCCGTGGCGGGCAACGCACCGCTTAAGCCGCTCGCACTCGCACCCGACCACCCGCTGTGGACGCTGTATTCATCCGGCACCACGGGCCTGCCCAAGGCCATCGTGCACGGCCACGGTGGCGTGCTGGCCAACAGCCTGGTGGCCATGGTGCTGCACAACGACCTGCACCCCGGCGACCGGGTGCTGTGGGCGGTCAACACCTCGTGGATGGTGTGGAACGCGCATGTGATGGGACTGCTGGGTGGCGCCACCATCGTGCTGTACGACGGCTCCGTCACCGGTGCGGCCGGCGGGGGCGCCGACCCCGACTGGGCCTATCTGTGGCGCCTGGTAGGCCGCCTTCGCGTGACCACCTTCGGCGTGGGAGCCGCCATCCACCACGCCTGCCTGAAGGCCGGTGTGGTGCCCCGGCAGGTGGCAGATCTGTCGGCCCTGCACACCGTGTGCTCCACCGGATCACCGTTGTCGCCCGAGGCCTACCGCTGGCTCTACTACGATGTCAAGGACGACTTCTGGCTCAACGTGGTCTCTGGCGGCACCGACATCGCAGGGGGTTTCCTGGTGGGCCTGCCCACGCTGCCCGTGCACCTGGGCGAGATGCAATGCCGTGCGCTGGGCGCCAGCGTGCAGGCCTGGAACGACGCGGGCCAGCCGGTCATCGACGAGGTGGGCGAGCTGGTCTGTACCCGGCCCATTCCGTCGATGCCGCTGTACTTCTGGGGCGACGCCGACGGCACACGCTACAAGGAGAGCTACTTCGACACCTTCTACGACGCCGAGCAGCGCCCCGTGTGGCGCCAGGGCGACTGGCTGCGATTGGTGGCCCGGCCCGAGGCTGTGGGCGGCATCATCTACGGCCGCTCGGATGCCACCATCAACCGCCAGGGCGTGCGCATGGGCACGGCCGAGCTGTACCGCGTGGTCGAGGGGCTGGACGACGTGCTCGACAGCCTGGTGACGGATCTGGAATACCTGGGCCGCCCGTCCTACCTGGCGCTATTCGTGCAGTTGCGCGCAGGCACCACACTCGACGAGCCGCTGCGCCAGCGCATCCGCCAGGCGCTGCGCACCGCGCTGTCGGTGCGCCACGTGCCCGACGAAATCCTGCAGGTGCCGGTCATCCCCAAGACCGTGACAGGCAAGAAGCTGGAGCTGCCCATCAAAAAGCTGCTTCTGGGTCACCCGGCCGAGCGGGTGCTCAACCGCGACGCGCTGGCGCAGCCCGAGAGCATCGACTGGTTTGTGCAGTTCGCCTCAGACTACCTGGCACGCACTGCACCAGATGAGCTATCAATTTAATAGCTAGTAGCGCATAAGAGATAAGCGCTAGAGGCCAAAAACATCAAGATTTCCGCATCACCACCAGGCCCTTGAGGTACTCCCCTTCCGGGAATTCCAGGGTCATCGGGTGGTCGGGCGCGCCGCCCAGGCGCTCCAGGATGTAGCCGTCCACCCCTGCATCCGCGCCCGCCGACGCCACGATCTTGTGGAACAGGTCGGCGCTGATGCCGCCCGAACACGAGAAGGTAAACAGCACCCCGCCCGGGGTCAGCAGTTGCAACGCCAGCCGGTTGATGTCCTTGTAGGCCCGAGCGGCCCGCTCGGCGTGGGCCGCCGTGGGGGCGAACTTGGGCGGGTCGAGAATGATGGCGTCAAAGCGCTGGCCTTCCTTGAGGAACTGGCGCAGCGAGGCGTTCACATCGGCATCGAGGAAGGTGGCCCGGTTCGGATCGAACCCGTTGAGCGCCACGTGGGCGCGGGCGCGTTCCAGGGCCGGGCCCGAAGAATCGATGGAGGTCACGTGCCCGTCGGCTACGGTGCCCGCTGCACGCATGCCCGCCAGTGCTGCCACGCTGAAGCCGCCGGTGTAGCAAAAGCAGTTGAGCACATGCTTGAAGCCCAGGCGCTGGGTGTAGTCGGCAAAACGCTTGCGGCTGTCGCGCTGGTCCAGATAGAAGCCCGTCTTGTGGCCCTCGGCGATGTTCAGCGTCAAATTCCACTGGTGTTCGTGGATGGTGAGCTCGAGCGGCGGGCCTTCGCCGTCGCCCGGCGTGCCCGTGGGCCCGCCGCGCAGCCAGCCCGTGGCGGGCTCCAGGCCCTCCAGCGAACGCACGCTGGCATCCGAGCGCTCGTACAGCTTGGTCAAGCCTGTCTCGCGCAGCAACGCGTCCGCGATCACGCCTTTCCAGCGCTCGGTGCCGGCGCTGGTGAACTGCGCCACCAGCGTGTCGCCATAGCGGTCCACGATGAGGCCAGGCAAGCCATCGGATTCGCCGTGCACCAGGCGCACACCGTCGCTTTGCAAGTCAAATCGGGCTCTGGCGATGATGGAGCGTGCGCAGGAAGCTATGAAAAACGGAGCATCAATGCGTTGCGCCTCATCAAAGCTCCAGACCCGTGCGCGAATGCGCGAGCTGGGGCTGAAGGCGGCCCAGGCCAGGAACTGGCCCTCGTGCGACTCCACGCGCACGGTCTCGCCGCTGTCGCCACCGCCCTTGGCAATGGCCGATTCGAAGATCCAGGGGTGGCGGCGCAGGAGCGAGCGCTCTTTGCCAGGGCGAAGGCGAAGGGTTTTCATGCCCCGGATTGTGCGGGCTCACCGCTGCTGTCTAACCATCATCCCTTGAAAAACAGCATGCGCGGACCACGCAGCAAGCCCGCCCATTTGCACAGAAGAACGCACCACAGCGCTGGTGATGAAAGCATATTTATCACTTTTGAAATCATTTATTTGACAAATGTGATTAAATCTTCTTAGAATTCGCAAAACTATCATTTTTATCAAAAAGACATGCCAGCGAATCTTCACACCCTATCCAGCCTGGGTTCTATCCCTGATGCAGCCCCAACGGTCTTGACCGATCTTCGCGAGTTCCTGGCATTCAAGATCGGCAACGAGGAGTACGGCGTAGATATCCTGCGGGTGCAGGAGATCCGTTCGTACGAAAAGCCCACCACCATCGCCAATGCCGCCGCCGACCTGAAGGGCGTGGTCAACCTGCGCGGCGTGATCGTGCCCATCATCGACCTGCGCCTGAAACTGGGCTTGCCAGAGGCTCGCTATGACCATCTGACCGTGGTGATCGTGCTCAACATTGGTCAGCGCGTCGTGGGCGTTGTGGTGGATGGCGTGTCTGATGTGCTCACGCTGGAGAGAGAGCAATTGCGCCCTGTCCCCGCACTCGACATGGACGTGGATCGGGACCACCTGCTGGCCATCGGATCGGTCGATGACCGGATGCTCATCCTGCTCGACATCGAAAAGCTCTTGGCACCCTCGTTGCCATCGCCCCTCACCGTGCAATGACACGCTGTCGCATTGCCACGAAACACAAACACACCTACACGGAATCCCTATGAACTTCTTCAGAGCATTCGGCATTGCGAAACGCCTGCACCTGCTGTCCTTCGCACTCATCAGTGGCCTGACCCTGGTCGCGCTTCTCGCATGGTTCAACCTCTCCGAGGTCACCGCCCAAACCCGAAAGGTCGCCACAGAGTCCGTTCCCCACCAGTTGCGACTGGCAGCCATGGAGCTCAACGTCACACGATCATCTCTCCAGTTGCGCCATGCGCTGCTGGTCAGGACACCCAGCGACCTGAAGGCCACCTTGGCGGACGTTGCGGAGAAAAAGAAACTGATCGACACCGACCAGTTGGCACTGGAAAAAACTGCTGTCACCACCACCGAAAAGACTGAATACGCTGCACTCGTTCAGGCGCTGGGCACGTTCTGGCAGATCGCAGGGCAAAACATCCAGTTGATTGAGCAAGGTAACAAGGAAGAAGGCTTCGACTTTCTGGTCGCCAAGACGATTCCTGCCCGCAACGTGGTGCTGGAGATGCTGAGCAAGCAAAAGCAACACCAAAACAGTTTGCTGAGCGAAAGCCTTCAAGAAATCGAAGTCGACGCCAAACAGACCCTTTACAGCCTTGTGGCAGCCGTCGCGGCGATTGCAGCCGGTTTGATGGTGTTTTCCTGGTATGTCGGCAGCGTCCTTCAGCGCCGGGTGTCAGAAGCGCAAGTGATCGCAGCCCGCGTGCGCGATGGCGACCTGACCGGAGAGGTCATTGACAACGCCAACGATGAATTCAGCCCGCTGCTGCAAGCGCTCTCCGACATGCAGACATCGCTGACACAGGTTGTCTCGCAGGTACGCCAAGGCTCCGACAGCGTGGCCACTGCCAGCGCGGAGATATCGGCGGGCAACAGCGATCTCTCGGCACGCACCGAAAACCAGGCCAGTGCACTGGAAGAAACCGCAGCATCGATGGAGGAGCTGAATTCGACGGTTCGCCAGAACGCCGAGAACGCCCGCCAAGCCAATCAGCTCGCGCAGAACGCGTCGAACGTGGCAAGCCAAGGCGGCGAAGTTGTCGCAGACGTGGTCCGCACGATGAAAGACATCAACGACAGCTCCCGAAAGATCTCGGACATCATCGGCGTCATTGACGGCATCGCCTTCCAGACGAACATCCTGGCCCTGAACGCCGCCGTGGAGGCCGCCCGTGCGGGTGAACAAGGCCGGGGCTTTGCGGTGGTTGCGAGCGAGGTTCGTAGCCTGGCAAGCCGATCCGCAGACGCCGCGCGCGAAATCAAAGTGCTGATCGGTGCCAGTGTGGAACGGGTAGAAGCCGGCTCCGCCCTCGTGGACCGGGCAGGCCAGACCATGAGCGACGTGGTTTCGGCAATTGGCCGCGTTACCGACATCATGGCGGAGATCAGCGCAGCCAGTTCCGAGCAGAGCCAGGGCGTGGACCAGGTGAACGAAGCCGTCACCCAGATGGACCAGGCCACCCAGCAGAATGCGGCACTGGTGGAGGAAATGGCGGCAGCAGCCAGCAGCCTCAACACCCAGGCAGCGGAGCTGGTCAACGTGGTTTCCTCCTTCAAGATTTCGCCCTTGGCTTTGGAAGAGCGCCCTGCGGTGGTGCCCCCACAAGGAGCGCTCAGCACATCCACCACATATGCTTCACGGCCGCCGATGGCCCGGAAAGCCCCAAACCAGCGATCCGCGACCTCCGCCATCAAGGCTGCTGTCCGAAGTGTGGCAATGGCGAAATCGGGCGTAGCGCATCTGCCTTCGGCAAAACTCGTGACTGCCGCTCCACATGCAGAGAAAGAGTGGGAAAACTTCTAGGAACCCGCAGGACTTGGAAAACGTCTGTTGCAAGTTGCCCCCCTGGGGCAACTTTCGCTATCGACACTCCAAGCCCGACAGCCTCAAGGCCAGACGCCAGGCGTCAGCTGTTGAAGTCCCCTTGGACCCTTGGAATCACCACCTTCGGGTGGTTTTTCTATTGTTCAGAAGCTGTGAAATGATCCACGTACCGGCAATAGGCTGCCGTTTGCGAGATGCAAAGAATTCAACTTTCGCCTTGAACAGAAACCACACGCAGCACCTGCTGCCGCAACTGTCGCCATCCCTGTTGCATAAGGTCAGAATGGCCCCCTGCAGCCCACTCCTCGGTGCTTCGCGCACACTGGGCAGCTGGCGCCTCACCCAGCATCGTCAACACTGACTTGAGGTTGTGCGCCACGCGCCGCAGGGCCTGTACATCTTGCGCCGCCACGGCCTGATCGCCTTCCATCACATCTTGAGGAAATCGGGCCAGGCATGCCTGTCGATAAGCTTGGTAAAGCGCTCGGTTGCCGCCGAAAAACTCGGCCACTGGATTGTGTTGAGCAACGGTGACGACGGCGGAATCGGCCTGCGCCCCCAAGTCGAGGCTGGCCAGAGTCTCAGAAACACACGCCATCAGCGCCCCCACGGAGGCGGGTTTGTGCAGAACGCGCCAGACGTTGAGCGACTCCAGCGTGCGCTGCGTGGCTGGGTCAATCCCACCACTGAACACCACGGTGCGGCAGGCCGCTCCCTGAGGCGAAAGATTTGTCTGCATCCATACCAGTAGATCAAGGCCGGAGCCATCGGGCAGGGTCAGATCCGTGAGGACCAGGGGTGCCACTTCGGTGGTCAGCGCCTGCTTCGCCTCGACGAGCGTGGCGCATGGCACCAGATTCACGCCGAGGGGATCGAGCGCCATCTGGACAAACCGGCGCACTGACGGATCGTCCTCCACCAACAGCACGCGCGGCTGCGTCACGACGGCGCTCAGGCCTTCTCGGCCACAGGACGTAGGAACCCCGCCAGCAACGCAGGCAGCTCCTGCACCAAGCGGGGCTTGTGCACCACAGGCAGCCCGGCCAGCGCAAAGGCGTAGGGACTGCGTTGCTCTTCGTCGAGCGAGGTCACAACGATCAGACGGCTGCGCTGGAACTGGGGATGCGAGCGCAGACGCGCAATCAGCGTTGCGCCATCAATGCCAGGAAGAAGGATGTCCACAATCAGCACATCCGGCTGCAGTTCGCCCGCCATCGCCAAGCCAACGATGCCGTCGTCTGCCACATGCAGTTCCACTTGCGGGAAATCGTGCGCCATCAACAACTTGACCAGGGTCTGGAAATGTGCGGAATCCTCGATCAGCAACACCCGCTGGCCGTGTGTACCCGCTGGTTCGCGAGAAGCGCCGACCTGCTCGGCGCGCCTGGGAGCAGCTTTGACCACCCCATCGTCTGGCGCGACCACCACACCAGACACGGCAACTTCGGCAACCGGTACAACGGGCTGGCCCTGACCCTGCCGCTGGGCCAGCCAGCGCTCGACCGATGCCTTCGCGATGCGCCGATGACCTCCTGGTGTTTTCCAGGCCTCCAGCTCACCCCGGTCCACCATCAGCTGAACAGAACGAACCGCCATACCCAGCACCCGCGCCACATCACGGGTACTGCAATCCACCGGCAGCGAAGAGAGAAGACTGAGGTCCATAGTGGCGAATTTTATCACTTCGAGAAATCACTTTTGTGATAAAATTGATAAAACTAGTTACAGCAAGTGCCCCACCATGAACAAACGCATTCTGATCATCGAAGACCATGCGGATATCCGCCGACTGATCCGCATGACCCTGGAGTTCGAAGACCACGACATCCATGAAGCCGTCAACGCCGACGAGGGCCTGGAGGCCGTGCGAACGCTGCGCCCCCAGTTACTGTTGCTGGACATCATGATGCCCGGAAGCATGGACGGACTCGATCTGTGCCGCCTTGTCAAAAGCGACCCATCGCTGGGCAAACCCTGGGTGGTGCTGCTGACGGCTCGCGGGCAAAGCCAGGATATCGAGGCGGGGATGATGGCCGGAGCCGACGCCTATCTGCTCAAGCCCTTCAGCCCCCTCAAACTGATCGAAACCATCAACCACCTGGGCACAACCCCCGGCGAGGCGCCATGAACATGGTTGCAGCTGCACGCGAAAATACCCAGTTCAGCCCTGCGGCGGCCGACCAGATGGAGAAGATCGTCTTCGATCTGGGGCGCATGTACCAGGAACGCAACGAGGCGTTGCAGGAAGTGGCCCGCGCCCACCATGAGGCACTGTTTCTGCTGTCCATGGCGGCGGAATACAAAGACGATGACACAGGCATCCACATCGTGCGCATCGGATTCCTGGCCGAGGCCCTGGCACTTTTTCTGGGCGAGTCCAAGGACTACGCCCTGATGCTGCGCAAGGCGGCCCCCATGCATGACATTGGCAAGATCGGCATTCCTGACGACGTGCTGAAGAAACCTGGTGCCTTCACGCCTCAGGAGCGCATGATCATGAACCGGCACCCTGCCATCGGGGCAGACATCCTGGGAAAATCGCGCATCGCGCTGTTCCAGGTGGCCGCCGAAATTGCGCTTGCACACCATGAACGCTGGGATGGCAAGGGTTACCCGAACCAGTTGGCAGGCCAAGCCATCCCCCTGTCGGGGCGCATTGTGACCATCGTGGACTTCTACGACGCCCTGACCATGGACCGCGTCTACCGCCCGGCCTTCAGCCACGAAAAAGCGCTGGAGATGCTCCTGGCAGAACGAGGCAAAGCCTTCGACCCGGATATCGTGGACTGCTTCCTGCGCAACAGCGCCGCCATTTCGGCCTTGCGTGAGCAAGTCACGGTCGGACGCATGACCTTCGCCGACCTGATCAACCGCAAGCAGGAGGCACCATGATCTTCCGTACATACCGAGTGCAGGCTGCGGTGCTCATGCTCCTGGCTACCGCTCTGGCCTCCTGGGGCGCCACAGCAGGTGAGGTTCAGGACCGCGTTCAGGCCCGGGGTGAAGTCAGGGTCTGTATCTGGCCCGCGTACCAGCGCATCTCGTTTCGGGACCCGCGCTCCGGCCAGCTCAGCGGCCTGGACATCGATCTGGCTACGGCACTGGCGTCTGATCTGCGCGTCAAGCTGCGATTCGTGGACTCCTCCTTTGTCACCTTGGTGCAGGACCTGCAGGCAAGCACATGCGATGTAGCGATGTTCGGGATCGCCATGCTGCCGCAGCGCATGGAGCAACTCCAGTTCTCCACGCCCTATTTGCAAAGCGATATCTATGCCGTAACCACACGCACCAGCCGCATCGTGCGGCAGTGGAGCGACATCGACCAACCCGGCGTGCAGGTAGGCGTGCAGGCTGGAACGTTCATGGAGCCCGTCATGCGGCAACGCCTCAAGCATGCAGGTCTCGTCTCCATCCACCTGCCACAGACACGCGAACGCGAGCTCATTGCGGGCCGCGTGGACGTCTTCATGACCGATTACCCCTACGGTCGCGCACTGATCGAAAGCACGGAATGGGCCGCACTGGTGCCCCCCCCCAAGCCGTTCTATACGCTCCCCTACGCCCATGCCAGCAAACCAGGCGACGTCGAATGGCGAGCCGTGCTCAACGCTTTTGTCGCCCGGATTCGGCAGGACGGCCGCCTGGAAACGGCAGCACGGCGCCACGGACTCGAAAGCATCCTCCTGAACTGATGCCCCTGCCATGAAACGATCCATTCCCTTTGCCAAGCTCAGCTTGCTGGAAGTTGCCAGCAGCAGGGCGCTCTTCGGGGGCACGCTTCTCATGCTGGCCGTAATCGTCGGCACCGCATCGCTGATGTGGCTGGAGTTCCGCCGCACAGAAGCTCAGGACCGCAAGCAGCTCGAATTACTGGCCAGCGTCATGGAGTCGCACGCCAGCCAGGTTTTCGACAACACCAAGCTCGCCCTCGACAGCCTTGCGAAAAACCTGACCACCGAGAACCACACTCCCGCGCAGCTCGAAGCACAGCAGTCTTACCGCTTGCAAGGCCTGCCTTTTCTGCGCAGCATCGCCATCGTCAGCTCCGAAGGGCTGGTGCTGGCCTCCACGACCGCCTTGGACCGGGGTGGCCGGGTGGATCTGCAGCGCCTGCCTCCTTCACCAGCGACCGATGAGCGGGTGGTCATTGGAGCCTGGGTGCATGGCCGCACACTCACCCAAGATATGCGCAATGCAGCCGTGCCAGCGGGCCTTGGCTACATTCCCATGGTGCGCCTGGTTCGCCTGCCATCGAACGCTGTGGTGACGTTGGTGGCACAGATCAATCCCGACGCCCTGGCCACCTACCAGCGGCAGTTGATGGAGGCAGGCCACCCTGGCACACAGGTCATGCTGGCATTGGACAACGGGACCTTGCTCACCCAGGTGGGCAACGACACCTTGAATCTTGGAAGCAGCCTGGGCACCCACCCTTTGTTCCAGGGTTTGCTGCCAGCGCACAAAGGAACTTACGGCCCGCTGCAAACCTTTCAGGCCCGTAGCCTGGGCGCCTGGCGCAGCTCCAATAGCCAGCCTCTGGTGGCTTTTGTAGAGCAACCCTATGAAGCCACGACCCAGCAGTGGCTGGACGCAATGCGAGGACCGCTGCTGTTCATGGGGGTGGCCTTGGCGCTGATAGGACTTCTCACGCATGCGTCCTGGCGCAATGCCCGCGCAAAAGAAGTTGCGCAACGTGAACGCGATGAGGCCCAGCAAGAAACCGCACGGCGCGAACAAGAGCTGTCGGTCCTGTTCCGAAGTGTTCAGGAGCTGATCTTCCGCACCGATGCCCAAGGGACCATCCGGTTCGTCAATCCCCGCTGGCATGCCATTACCAACCAGCCCGCTGAAATGGCCCGAGGCCAGCGTCTGCGGGACGTCGTCCACCCCGAGTGCCGCGATGGCGTGGATGCCCTGTTCGACGCCACCCAGCCCCCGGGCGTGCGCATGGCGCAGGTCCGCCTCACGGGACCCGCGGGAGAAACGCGCGCGCTGGACATCTCGGTGGTTCCGCTGCGTGACCGGTCGGGTCAGTTGCGCGGCTTTGCGGGCAGCGCGGTGGATGTGACAGCCCTGCTGGCCGCCCAGCAAAGCCTGCAAGAGCAGCTGGCCCTCACAAGCCAGGTGCTCGAATGCAACCCGTTGCCCATCTGCATGACCGACACTGAAGGACGTCTTCTCTCGGTCAACCAGGCCTGGGAAAGTTTCATGGGGCTCTCGCGCAAAAGCGTCCTGGGGATGCGCAACATCGACTTTCTGCCCAGGCAGGAGGCGCAGGCGTACTGCGCACACCAAGAACAACTGTTGCGCGAGGGCGGTCGTGTCCGTTACGAAGAGCGCATGCGCCGACCCGATGGCAGCTTCCGGGACGTGCAGGTCACCAAGGTGCTCGTCACCACCAATGGCAAGCAGCCCATCGGTATCCTGACCGCCAAGATGGACATCACGGAATTCCGGGCCGCACGCGATCTGGCCGAAGAGGCGTCGCGCTCCAAGTCGGAATTTGTGGCCAACATCAGCCACGAGTTGCGCACGCCCCTGCAATCCATCCTGGGCTTCTCCGAACTCGGACTGGCGCGGGGCCGCCATCAATCCAAGCTGGCGTCCATGTTCAGCGACATCCACGACGCGGGCCAGCGCATGCTGGTGCTGGTCAATGACCTGCTCGACATCGCAAAGATCGAGAGCACGGTTGGAGCCTTCCAATTCGAGCGCGCCGACGTGCGCGATCTCATCGAGGAAGTGGCGGCAGAGATGGAGTTGCTGCTGGACCGCAAACGCCTGGGCCTGGGCTTGCGACTGGGCCGCATGCCTTTGATCGCCAAAGTGGATCCATCGCGCTTTCAGCAAGTGGTACGCAATGTCTTGAGCAACGCCATCAAGTTCTCGCCCGAAGACAGCATCATCGACATCACCGCCGGAGTCTCGGACGACCACAGCATCCACATCCAGGTGCGCGATCAAGGCCCGGGCATACCTCCCGCAGAGCTGGAGACCGTGTTCCAGGCCTTCGTGCAATCGAGCAAGACGCGCGATGGCTCCGGCGGAACGGGCCTGGGCCTGGCGATATGCCGCAAGATCGTCGAAGCACATGGGGGGCGCATCCATGCCACCAACGGGCCCGACGGCGGTACCATCTTCCATATCATGCTGCTCACCGCAGGCTACACGGACACGATGCCAGCCCCGCTCACATGAACAGGAAGCCCAGCAAGCCCCAATCCTCCGACTGGCGCAGCAGCCCGGCGCTGATGTACTTTGTGGTGGCCTGCGTTTTCAGCGCTGTAGTGCTGCTGGGTGCCTGGGCCACCATGGCCGCCATGCTGCGCTGGCAGTGGAAAGAAACCCTGGACGCCGAGATGCGCCAGAACACCAACACCGCCCTGGCACTGAAGGAGCACACGCTGCGCATCCTGGACACGGTGGACCAGGCCATGTGGCGTTTGCAGCATACCGCCGAAGACGGACCACTCAACGGCGAGGACCTGGCCACCATCGCCAATGAAACCGGCATGGTGCCGCACATCCTGACGCAGTTGTCCTTCGTGGGCCCCGATGGCCGCTTTCAGGGCAGCAACCTAGACCCCGACGGCTCGCGCAGCAACCATGTGAGCCTGATGGACCGCGACCATATCCGGGTGCACTTGCTGCCCGCCGAAGCGGCCCCGCCCAGCTCTGGCATGCTGCACAACGGCCTTTTCATCAGCAAGTCCCTGCTGGGCAAGGTGTCGGGGGTATCGACCATCCAGCTCTCACGCAAAGTCACGGCCGCGGATGGGCGCGTCCTGGGGGTGGTGGTGGCGTCACTCAATCCACGTCATTTCGCCGACGTGTACCGGGGCGTGCAACTGGGCAGCGACGGCGGTGTGGGACTTGCGGGGCTTGACGGAGTGATCCGTGTGCGCGTGTTGGGAGGTGCCAGCACAGAGGTTGGGATGCAACTGCCCGCGCCCCTCCTGCAAGCACTGCGCAGCCAGGACAGCGGGGCCATGTTGTCGCCATCGTCCGACGCCAGACTGCGCATTATTGGTTTCAGCCGTGTCGGAGGTTACCCGCTTGCCGTACTCAGCGGCACCTCAGAAGAACACTCTTTCGCCCGCTGGCGCACCACACGCGACACGATCCTGTGGTTGACGGCACTGTTGAGCCTGGCGGTTGTGGCCTTTGTCGCCGTATTTCTGGGAAGCATACGCAGGTTGGCAGTCAGCCACGCGGCACTGACCCGCAGCGAGGCCGAAGCCCAGCGCGCCAACCAGGCCAAAAGCGAATTCCTGGCCGCCATGTCGCACGAGCTGCGTACTCCGCTGACAAGCATCCGCGGCTTTGCCGAACTCATGGAGCTGCGCAGCAACGATCCACAGACCCGGGAGCAATCGAGCCTTATCCGCCAGGGCGCTGAGCACCTGAACGCTCTGCTGACGGAAATCCTCGATCTGGCGCGAATTGAAGCGGGTGCCATGCCAACGCACCCCGAGTCCGTGGAACTGCCCGGTCTGCTGCACGATGTGATCGAGCTGTTCCGTGTCAGTGCAGTGGCCAAATCGCTGGCGCTCACGTCGACCACGGCCGCCAACGTCCCGAACTCTCTGCTAACCGACCGCCTCAAGCTCAAGCAGATCCTGAACAATCTCTTGTCCAATGCCATCAAATTCACCCCGTCGGGCACCGTGTGCCTGGCCGTGGATACCAGCGCAGACGGTCACCATGTGCAGTTCCATGTCACAGACACAGGCCCGGGTATCCCGGAAAACCTGCACGAGGTCATTTTCGAAAAGTTCAGCCAGGGCCACGCCCGCGTCAGCTACCAACACGGGGGCACCGGACTGGGGCTGTCGCTGTCTCGTGCGCTTGCCCAACTGCTGGGCGGCACGTTAACCGTCAGGTCCCGGGTGGGCGAGGGCTCCACATTTACGCTGTCGCTGCCGCTGCAAATTCCGCCGAAAGCCGCCCCGCACTTCGCATAAGCCGCATTGCTTACCACTGCGGGGCCGATACACCGCAGAGGTTTATTGGTTATGCATCAGCGGCGACGGCGTGCAAAGGCCGTGGTGAAACAGCCCATCAGAATCGACAAAATGATCATCCCCCACTGGGACAGCGTAGGAATGGGTGACGCAAACCCGATCTGGCTTGCCGGCGAACACACTTCCAGACCCGGCGTGGCCCCGGTAGCGGCCACTGGCGTCACACAGAAAAACAGGAAGTTGCCCATATCGCCTGCCATCGGGGTATACCCCATCGTTGTGGCGACATTCGTTCCTGCCGCCACGCTGTTGCTGGGGCTGCGCACCCAGCGGAAGGTGGACGCACCCTGCACGTCTGCATTGGCGTCCGTGTAGGTGTAGTTGCCTGTGGCGGGTTGCCCAATGGTCGGCACGCCCGCAACGGACACGGACAGGGCCACGGGGGGCACCTGCGCAACCACCGAGATTTGCACCGTCGCATCGTCACAAAGAGCCGCGTTCGGAGCAGGCATGCACACCCGGTAGGTGAATGTGTCGGTCCCGCTGAAGCCAGCATTCGGCGTGTAGGTATAGGCACCCGTCGCGCTGTTCAGATTCAGGGTGCCGTTGGCGGTGCTCGCGAGCACCGCGTACGTGGAACCCGCCGGGGCGGAATCATTGCCCGTCACCGAAGCATTGAACGGCACCCCTTGGGTGGCGGGGCCTGCATTGTCATCTACCGCATTCGGGCCGACGGTCACTGTGACCGTAGCGGGGACGCAGGTTGCCTGATCAGGTGCTGGCTTGCACTGTTGATAGGTGAACGTGTCCTGGCCTGAAAAACCAGGTTGCGGCGTGTAGGTGTAGGCCCCCGTGGATGGATCGAGCACCACAGATCCGTTGGCGGGTGTCGCAACCACGGCAAAAGTGGAGCCCGCCACGGCCGTATCGTTGGTGGCCACATTGCCCGGCACAGGGGTATTGAACGGTGTGGTGGCCGTGTCGTCCACAGCGCCGATGGCCCCGGGCGGCAAGGTCACCGTCACGGTTCCAACATCCACCCAGGTGCCTGGCACCGTCGCTGCATCGGTCACGGCCAGATTGTCCAGCTCGAAGCCCCCTCCTCCAGCGTGGCGGACAACGATGGTCCTGAAATTGACACTGGCCCCCCGCAGCAACAGGTTGATGTAGCCATAGGGCTCTCCTGTATTGCGACCCGCAGGCGGGTTGGGGTTGCCAAAGTAGTCCGCCTTGGCGTACGAATTGCCGTCGATCGCCGTGATGTTGCCGCCCCCACCCAGCAGCGTTGTCAGCGAGTTCGTCGTGAACTGCGCCAACAAGGTGTTGGTGTCGTCATAGAACTCGATGGTGTTGCCGGCGTTGCCCGCCGACCACCAGAATCCAACGTACTTCCGGTCGCCAATCAGGGTGATGGTGACCTGGTTGCCGTTTCCTATAGCAAGGTAGTTCCCTGTCCCATCTGCGCCACCGTACTGGTCAGCCGCAGTGCGGTTGACACCCCCGGTGGCACCCGTCCAAGCCCCGATGGCAAAACTCCCCGTCGCACCAATTGCCCCCACTGCATCCGAGAAGGTTTCAACAATGGCGCCCGATCGCGTCGTGTTCTGTTCACCGGGCGGTGAAAGGTATACGTCCAGAGTCTGAGCGCCAGCGTTAAAGCCGCTCAGCAAAGAAGCCGCACCCATTAGCACGGCAGACAAGGTCGGGGGACGCAGCAGAGAACCGGAGAAGCGCATAGATCGGGACAGGCTCAAAAGTGTGGCCGCGATCATAGGGGGAGGCGTTACGCAAAGCGACAATAGCCACCAAAATGCAACACTTGTTGACAATCTGCTACCCAAGGCAGCCGCAACCTCCAGAGTTATTCCCTCTGAATGCGGGGTCAGCAGCCCCCGTCCCTCACGCCTCCAGCGAGCTCAACCCCATGCTTGCATGCGACCAATCAATGCGAAAGTGAAGCGCTGCCCGAGTAGCGGACGTGGCCACGATGCCTCTCAGCGCCCACCGCACAAGGCGGTTCAGCGCTCACGCCGAATCAAAGCGCGTGACCGAAACGCCCCAGGCGCGGGGCCCAATTGGCAAGGATGTCGGCCGACACCAGCACCCGGCGCGCCTGGCCGATGAGCAGGTGGCGCGGCACAAACCCGATGTAGCGCGAGTCGGCGCTGTTGTCGCGGTTGTCGCCCAGCACCAGGTATTCACCCTCGGGCACCGTCACCGGGCCGAAGCTGCGGTGCGCGGTCACGCCCTGCAGCCACTGCACACGGCGCTCGTGGCCCTGCAGGTGCTCCGTCCAGCGGGTGGCGGGCACCTGGGCGCCCCATTCCAGCAGGGTTTCGGTCACCGCCTCGGGCGCGTCATAGCGCGCCGCCTCGCCGTTGAGGTACAGCACCTCGTCGCGCATTTCCACAGTGTCGCCGGGCAACGCGGCAATGCGCTTGATGAGCCGCGTGCCATCGCGCGGCGACGAGAAGGTGACCACATCGCCCCGCTCGGGCTCGCCCAGGCGGGCGAGCACCACATCGGTCAGCGGCAGCTTCAGATCGTAGGCCAGGCGGTTGACAAAAACGACGTCGCCTTCGAGCAGCGTGGGGCGCATCGAACCCGAAGGGATGGGGTTCCAGTCGGCCACCGCCGTGCGGAAGATGCCGAAACACAGCAGCAGCACGATGAACCCACGGTTCGATTTGATCCAGTTCAGCAGCATGACGACAACTCCAAGTAGCTTCAAAGCAAGCGCTCTGCTCGGATGCGCCCGGTTGCAACTTGGTTCCGTGAGACAGGCCATTGCGAATCTCCTTCAGCGCTTGCTGTGAACGCAGCCAATTCCAGTGCACCCGTGGAACCGGCTTTGCCGGGCCAGGGGGTGCGTCCCCCTTCGGGGAAGCGGCGCAGCCGCTCAGGGGGGCTTTTTTCTAGCTCGGGGATGCGCCGCGTCATACACCTTGGCAAGGTGCTGAAAATCGAGGCGCGTGTAGACCTGCGTGGTCGTGATGTTGGCGTGGCCCAGCAGCTCCTGCACCGCACGCAGGTCGCCGCTGCTTTGCAGCAGGTGGCTGGCAAAGGAGTGGCGCAGCATGTGCGGGTGCACCGGCGTGGTCAGCCCCGCCTGCTGGCTGCGCTGGCGCAGGCGCAACCAGATCGACTGTGCCGTGAGCCGCTTGCCGCGCTGGCCGACGAACAGTGCGGTGTCAAGCCGCGCTGATCCTTCACCGCCGAAGGGCGTGGCCCGCAGTAGCAGCCAAGCCTGCAGCGCTGCCGTGGCCGCTCTGCCCACGGGAACACTGCGGCGCTTGCTGCCTTTGCCGAACACATGAGCCTCCCCGGCTTGCAGATCCACCCAGCCACGGCCCTGGCGCTGCGTATCGGCATTGGGGATGGCGTCGAGCCCCGCGAGTTCACCCACGCGCAGGCCGCAGCCGTAGAGCAGCTCGACCATCGCAGCATCGCGCGCCTCCAGCCAGGGGTCGGCGCCGGCGTTGTCGAATTCGGCCAGCCGGACGGCGTCATCGACGCCCAGCGCCTTGGGCAGTGGCTTGGGCGCCTTGGGGGCGCGCACGTCCTGCACCGGGTTGTGCGGAATCAGCCCCTGCCGCCCCGCCCAGATGAAAAAACCGCGCCAGCCCGAGAGGATGAGCGCAATGCCGCGCCCGCTGCGCCCGCCGCTGTGCATCTGCGCCACAAAACGGCGGATGTGTGCGGTCTGCAGCTGCAGCAGCGGCACGCTGGCCGCCGCCGCAAACTGCGCGAGCTTTTCAAGGTCCAGGGTGTAGAGCGTGAGCGTGCGCGCTGCCAGCCGCTTTTCGACGCGCACGTGCTCCAGGTAGCGCAGGACGTGGGGGTCGAGCGTGGTGGGCGCAGTGGGCGTGTCAGACATGGTTACCGTGGCTGAGCCGCCGCAGAGTGGCCGCTGGCCGTCTGGCTACTTCAGACGAAGCAATGCGGCGCTGGCGAGTTCTGCCATGCGCGACAGAAATTCGGTGCCCATCGTGGCATCAAAACGCTGCGGGTCTTGCGAGCCCAGCACCAGCAGGCCAAAGGCGGGCGTGGCGCTGTCGATGGCGCCTGCGCGCAGCGGCAGCAGGGCCAGCGACTGGGCGGGTTCGCCCGCCTCGTTGGCCAGCCAGGCGGCAGGTTCGAAACCCAGGTTGGGGCCGCAGAACGGCATGGTGAGCGACGAGGCGAACGCGCGAGCGTCTTCGCTGGCGCCCTGGGTGAAGTCGGCGTCGATGTACGGCGCAGCCACCTCCCACACGCGGACCGCCGCCTGGGGCACGTCGAAAAGGGTGCGCACACCATCCACCACGGCCTGGGGCAGGTCGAACGGGTCGCGCACCTGCAGCAGGCTGCCGGTCCATTGGTGGACCTTGTTGGCAATGGCGGCGTTTTCGGTACTGTTGCGCACCATTTCCATGATGCGCTGCTCCAGGCCCTTGATCTTCTCTCGCAGCATTTCGGCCTGTCGCTCCTGCAGGCTCACGGCGCGCGCGCCGTGCGGGCTGGTGATCTGCACGCTGGCCAGCACCTCGGCATGGCGTTCGAAAAAGCCCGGCGTGTTGGTGAGAAACTGGGCGATGTCGTCTTCGGTGATCGGTGGGATGTGGGACGTCATAGGAGGGTGTCAGGAATGTCGATCTGGCCTTCGAACACCGTGGTGGCGGGGCCTGTCATGAAAACGGAATCGGTGTCGGCACCGCTCCAGGCAATGGTGAGGCGTCCGCCGCGCGTGTCCACATGCACCTCGTTATCGAGCAGGCCGAGGCGGATGCCGGCCGACACGGCGGCGCAGGCGCCCGTGCCGCAGGCCAGGGTCTCACCAGCACCGCGCTCGAACACGCGCAGCCGCACGTGGGTGCGGTCCACGATCTGCAAAAAGCCTGCGTTCACGCGCTGCGGAAAACGCGCGTGGCGCTCGATCAAGGGGCCCGCTTCGGCGACGGGGGCGGTGTCCACGTTGTCCACCAGTTGCACGGCGTGGGGGTTGCCCATGGAGACCACCGCTATCAAAACAGTAGCTACCAGCACTTTACCATCCAGCGCTAGAGGCCATTTTTGCCCTGATCCTTGCTCTACAGGGCTCAGGCCGCTGGCATCGAACGGTACCTGCGCGGGATCGAACTGCGGGCGGCCCATGTCCACGGTGACACGGCCATCGGGCGTGAGGCGGGGGGCGATCACGCCGCTTTGGGTCTGCACCCGCAGGGTGTCTTTGCCCGACAGGCCTTTGTCGTGCACAAAGCGCGCAAAGCAGCGGGCGCCGTTGCCACACTGCTCCACCTCTCCGCCATCGGCGTTGTGGATCACGTATTCGAAGTCGATACCGTCAGCGGGCGAAGGACGCACGGTGAGGATCTGGTCGGCCCCCACGCCGAAGTGGCGGTCGGCCAGAAAACGGTATTGGGCGGTGCTGAGCCCCAGGCGGCCCTGCGTTTCGTCGAGCACCACGAAATCGTTGCCCGCGCCCTGCATTTTGGTAAAGCGAATCTGCATCCGTCAGATTATCGTCGGTGGGCCGCCAATAACCTCAGGCAGCGCCGGTTTCACGGCCCCATTAGGCTTGCGCTCTTTGGGCGCCGCTCTGGCTGCCACCCGCCAAGGACTCTTTGATGCCCGATCTTTCCGCCTTCGCCATCACCCACAAATGGCCCTCCCAGCACCCCGACCGCCTCCAGCTGTATTCGCTGCCCACGCCCAACGGCGTGAAGGTGTCGATTGCGCTCGAAGAGCTGGGCCTGCCGTATGAACCCCACCTGGTGAGCTTTGACACCAACGACCAGACTTCGCCCGAGTTCCTGTCGCTCAACCCCAACAACAAGATCCCCGCCATCCTGGACCCCAACGGCCCGGACGGCCAGCCGCTGCCATTGTTCGAATCCGGCGCCATCCTGTTGTACCTGGCCGAGAAAACCGGCCAGCTGATCCCGCAGGAGGCCGCTGCGCGCTACGAAACCATCCAGTGGGTGATGTGGCAGATGGGCGGCCTGGGCCCGATGTTCGGCCAGCTCGGCTTCTTCCACAAGTTTGCGGGCAAGGACTATGAAGACAAGCGCCCGCGCGACCGCTATGTGGCCGAATCCAAACGCCTGCTGGGCGTGCTGAACCAGCGCCTGGCAGGCCGCCAGTGGGTGATGGGCGACCAGTACACCATTGCCGACATCGCCATCCTGCCCTGGGTGCGCAACCTGATTGGTTTCTACGGCGCGGGCGACCTGGTGGAGTTTGGCCAGTTCACCGACGTGCAGCGCGTGCTGGACGTGTTTGTGGCACGCGCTGCGGTGATCAGGGGTCTGGCAATTCCGGCACGCGGTTGAGCGAGGAGAGGGTGCGCGCTGGCGCTTTCTTTCTCGCCCGCCCTTGATATTGATCATGCCGGCCAGCCCGCCGCACGGCCGCCGCGCACCTACGATGGACCTCCTTAAAAAAACAGGGAGTACCTCATGGGATTGACCGTCAACGTTCTGGACGATCTGGGCGCGCACAACCTTCAGGCAGCGGCCCAGGCGGCACTGCAGGAGACCAACGCCATCGCGTTGATCGAGCTGCTGGAGATGCTGTGGAGCTGCGACGTGGAAGGCGCCAACGCCGTCATTGATGCGGTGCTGCTGCGCCTGCAGCAGCTGCGGGCGTTGCGCTGAGTGGCCAACCCCAGCACACCCGCCGTAGTACGGCCCATGGGCCGTACCGAAGTGGGACGTGTGCACACGGCGCGCCTCCCCTCGATAATGGCCCGATGCCCCGCACCAGCCAACAACTGCACCCCTACCGCGAACCTGTAGCCACCCGCCCGGCCGCCACTGTGCTGCTGCTGCGCGATGCACCCGGCAATGCGGAAGGCATCGAAGTCCTCATGACCCGGCGCTCCGACAAGGCCAGCTTTGCACCCGGTGCCTATGTGTTCCCGGGCGGGGGCATCGATGCGCTGGATGCGCAATCGCACACCGCCGCCGACCGCCGCCCCACCCAAAGCGACCTGCACCTCACCCAGGCCATCGCCGCCATCCGTGAGAGTTTTGAAGAACTGGGTGTGCTGCTGGCCCGCCATGCCGACGGCCCCCGCAAGGGGTTGATGGCCGATGCGCAGGACATCGCCGCCATCGACCGCCACCAGCCCTTTGTGGCGCAATGCACCGCGCGCGGCCTGCGGCTGGCGGCCGACAGCGTTTTCATGCTGGCCCACTGGATCACCGACCGCGACCTGCCGCGCCGCTTCGACGTGCCATTTCTCGTCGCCCGCATGCCCGAGGGCCAGGAGCCTGTGGCCGACGAGGCCGAGCAGTTCGAGCCCGTCTGGGTGCGCCCGGCCGATGCGCTGGCACGGCATGAGGCGGGGCAGTTCTTCATGATCTTTCCGACCATCCGCACACTGCAGCGGCTGGCCACGTTTGCCACCACCCAGGCCGTGTTTGATGCACTGGCCCACGAGTTGCCCCTGTGGACCAGCTGCCCGCGCGCGGGCACCCTGGCGGGCAAGGAAGCGCGGTACATGGAAAGCGACACGCCCTACGGCGAGCTGGCCCTGGTGTGCCCCGACGGCCAGATCGTGCATCCGCTGGACTGGCAAACCGAGCGTCCCGTGCCGCTGCTGCGCAACGTACGGCGGTTGACCGCCCCCAACCCGGGCGTGATGACCGGCCCCGGCACCAACAGCTACCTGGTGGGCGACCCGGCCACGGGCTATATCGCCGTCGACCCCGGCCCGGCAGACCCCGAACACCTGGACAAGCTCTGGCGCGCCGCCGGGGGCGACATCCGCATGATCGTGTGCACCCATTCGCACCCCGACCACTCGCCGGGCGCCGCGCCGCTGCAGGCACTGTGTGTGCAGGCGGGCAAAGCCCGGCCCCCCATCCTGGGCCTGCCCTCGGCGCCCACCGCGCGCACGGCCAGCACATTCACACCCGACAGATCGCTACAAAATAATGAGCTACTCGCGCTTGATGGAAAAGCGCCAGAGGGCAATATTACCCATACTTTGCGGGTCATCCACACCCCGGGCCACGCCGCCAACCACCTGTGCCTGCTGCTGGTGGAAGACGCCCTGCTGTTCAGCGGTGACCACATCCTGAACGGCAGCACCACGGTGGTGGACCCACCCGACGGCAACATGGCCGACTACCTCGATTCGCTGGACAAGCTCGACGCTCTGTGCGCCGAGCATGGCGTGGAGTTCATCCTGCCTGCGCACGGTTATGTTCTGGGCGATGCCCGTGGCGCCATCGCCAAGCTCAAGGCCCACCGCCTGGCACGCGAGGCCAAGGTGCTGGCCGCCATGCAGGCGCTGCCCCAGGGCAGCATGGAAGACTGGGTGCGGCACGCCTACGCCGACGTGCCGCCGCGCATGTGGCCCGTTGCGCAGCGCTCGCTCCTGGCGCATGTGGAGCGCATTCGAGCACAACAGCCCGGGAACAATTGATGCCCCCTGAGTCGCTACGCGCCTTCCCCCTCAGGGGGACGCCACCAGTGGCCCGGCAAAGCCTGTTCCACCAAGGCACTGGCATGCGGCAGCACCCGTATTGAAGGCACCGCCGACAATCACGCATTTGTCCCTTCGATTCCCATAGGCGAATGCCTACCTTCCTCACCCCATGACCGACAAGAACCCCGACCCCTCCCACATCCGCCTGGCCAAGCGTGTGGCCGACCAACTGAACTGCTCGCGCAGCACGGCCGAGCAGTTCGTCGAAGGCGGCTTTGTGAGCGTGGACGGCCAGGTGGTGGAAGCCCCCGGCGCACGCGTGCGCCCCGACCAGGCCGTGACGGTGGCGCCAGACGCCAGCCTGCTGGAGTTGACCCCGGTGACCTTGCTGCTACATAAGCCAGTGGGGTTTGAAGCGGGCCTGGGTCTGCCCGCCGGGCAGGCGGCCCATGCCAGCCGCAGCCAGGGCGCCACTGCGGCCACCACCCTGCTGGGCCCGGCATCCCACCTGCCTGAGGACGCCTCAGGCATCCGTGTGCTGCAGCGCCACTTCAAGCAGCTGGAATGTTTCACCCCGCTGCCCACCGAGGCCAGTGGCTTGGTGGTCTATACGCAGGACAAGCGCATCGCGCGCAAGCTGGCGGAAGACATCGAGTCGCTGGAGCAGGAATGCATCGTGGAGGTGAAAGGCGACATTGCACCGAACGGGCTGCAGCGCCTGTGCCACGGCCTCTCGTTCAACGGCCGCCCGCTGCCGCCCATCAAGGTGAGCTGGCAAAACGAGACCAAGCTGCGCTTTGCCCTCAAGGGCATCCGCCCCGGCCAGATCCCGGCCATGTGCGAGGCCGTGGGCCTGGCCGTGGTGGCCTTGAAGCGCATTCGCATTGGCCGCGTGCCGCTGGCGAAGGTGCCTGAAGGGCAGTGGCGGTATTTGCAGCCTTGGGAAAGATTTTGAATCCCCCCTGAGTCGCCTTCGGCGCCGTCCCCCCCGGGGGGACGCCACCGGTGGCCTGGCAAAGCCAGTTCCACGGTGGCACTGGTCTGGCCGCGCGCCCCGTGGCTACGTCGGTGCGACCGTCCGCTTGGCGACCCTGCCGACGGGTTCGGTATCAGACCAACCCAAACCGTTCACGCTGAGCTTGTCGAAGCACGGTGCCAAGCTTGGACATGCTCGGCCCGAACGGTAAGCCCCAGCTTCCAAGCGACAAGTTCGCAGCTATCAAACTCATAGCTGCCAGCGCTTGTTGGAAAAGCGCCAGATGCCAATTTGGCATAAATTTTTCTTCCACTGACCGCTGCTACACTGCGCGGCAAACAGGAGGGAGTTCATGAGCCAAGTTTCATCAGACAGAGACAGCGCTGCGGGGCCGATGTCTACGTTCATGCCGCAGAACATCGATGCACACCCGATGGAGTTCACGGGCAGCGGGGGCGAATACTTCCGGGTGTGGATCGTCAACGTGCTGCTGTCCATCGTCACGCTGGGCATCTACACCCCCTGGGCCAGGCGCCGCACGGCGCAATACTTCTACAGCCACACGCTGGTGGCGGGCAGCCCGCTCGAATTCACTGCGCAGCAGCGCAAGATGGTGATGGGCTTCGTGCTGCTGATGCTCATCACCCTGGCCTACAACATCGCGGCCAACACGGGGCAGGATGCTGCCGTGGGCGTCTTGCTGCTGACGGGCGCCGTGCTCTCGCCGCTGATCTGGGGCAGTGCCATGCGCTTTCGGCTGGGCGCCACGCGCTGGCGCGGCCTGCGCCTGCAGTTCACCGCCCACTGGAAAGAGGTCTACCTCGCGAGTTGGCCCCTGTTTGCGCTGGCGCTGGTGTGGTTCGGCGTGTTTTTTGGCATGCAGATCCTCTCGCCCGAACTGGCCGACGTCTTGCAGGAGGTGGAGGACGAAGCCGCCAACCCCAAGATGCCTTCGTTCACCCCGGCCATGGGCGCTTTGCTGCTGCTGGGCCTGGTGCTGACCGTGCTGTGCTTCATCCGCCTGGAATACAACTACAAGAGCCTGCTGGTGCTCAAGGCCCAGGTAGGCGCCGAAAAAGGCCGCTGGAAGCCGGTGTACATGGATTTCGTCAAGGTGTGGCTGGCCACGGTGGCCGTTTTCGTGCTGACCGTGGTGGGGTTCTCGGTGCTGATTGGCGTGCTGGCGGGCAGCTCCATCGCCCTGTTCGCCGGTCAGAGCAGCCGCATGGGCCTGTGGATGATTCTGGTGATCATCGTGTCCATCATCGCGGGCATCTTCATGCTGATCCTGGCGTCGGCCCCCGCCCGCGCCTACCGCGAGGCGCGCATGTTCCAGCTCATGTGGAACAACATCGGCGTGAGCCATGTGGCACGGTTCAAGTGCCACCTCAAGAGCGGCAGCTACGTGGGGCTGCGCATCAAGAACATGCTGCTCACCCTGCTCACGCTCGGCCTCTACCGCCCGTTTGCACGGGTGAGTGAATACCGCATGAAATGCGAATCCGTCACCCTGCACGTCAAGGGCGGCGTGGAACAGGTGGCGGGCACCATGGTGCGCCAGCAACAGGGCGGCCTGGGCGATGCGCTGGCCGATGCGGCTGGCCTGGACCTCATCGGTTGAGCATGCCCGCCCCCGTGAACACAGACCTGCTCCAAGGACGCTGGTTCGACGGCCAGAGCAGCAGAGCCCGCCCCGTGATGGTGAGCCTGCGGCCCACGCCGCAGGGCCCGTCGCTGGTGCTCCACCCGCTCTCACAGCCGGGCGCCGAGCCGGTCGTGTTCGCTTGGAAGGACGTGGGCTGGCCAGAGGCCTGGAACGAACACAAGCCCCAGCCCCGGGTGGTCGTGGACCTGCGGGACCACGGCAGCCTGGAGATCGATGCCGTGAGCGACTGGCGTGCCGCCCTCGCAGCCGCTGGCGAACGCCCCGGCCTGGCCCAGCGCATGCAGACCCGCTGGCCCGTGCTGCTGGGTGTGACAGCCGCCGCCGTCATCGGCCTCACGCTGTTCTACCGCTATGGCACGCCCTGGGCAGCCACACAGCTCACCCGCTTTGTGCCCCTGGGCTGGGAAACCAGCGTGGCCGAGAACGTGCTCAAGCAGATGGATGACGGCACCTTGAAGCCCAGCAAGCTCCCCAAGGAGCGGCAGGAGCAGCTCAAGGCCCGCTTTGACGCCCTGGTGCAGCAGACGCCCACAACCATGCACCGCTACCCCGACTACCGTCCGCCGCTGTCGCTGGAGTTCCGATCAGGCATGGGCGCCAATGCGTTTGCCCTGCCCGGCGGCAAGATCGTGATGACCGACGGCATCGTGAAAACCGCCACCGACCAGGGCCTGCCCGACGACGCCCTGGTGGGCGTGCTGGCCCACGAGATCGGCCATGTGATGTACCGCCACACTACGCGCATGGTGGTGGAACAAGGCGTGCTCAACATGGGCCTGGGCCTGGCGCTCGGGGACGTGTCGGCCGTGGTGTCCACAGGCGCATCGGTGCTCACCGGCCTGGCCTACAGCCGCAGCCACGAACGCGAAGCCGACTGCTACGCCATCGCCCTCATGAACCACACCGCCCTGCCCACGGCGCCCATGGGCAAGCTGCTGCTGGCCATTGCCCACGACGAAGAGGAAGAAGAAGAAAACAAGAAGAAAGTAGAAGAGAAAGCGGGCCAGGACAAGACGGCTGCACCCAAGGCAGACCCCGGCGCCAGCAGCCCCGAGCGGGCGCGCCAGCGCAAGACGGCCGAAGAGATGGCCTCGCATCCTGTCTGGTCGCTGCTCAGCAGCCATCCCGACACCGTGGCGCGAGCCAGCGAGCTGGAAAAGGGGCATGCGCCCCATTGCACGAAAAACTGAGCCAGCCCCCGCCCCTTGCTGGGCAAGGCCGGCTTATTCCCGCCATCGGCAGAGCTTAAAGCGCGAAGGGGCTGGGAACCGCGGTGGGGAAACCGGGGATGGAAAATAAAGTGTGAAGCGCGCCGATAAGCCGGATTCTGTGCACCACGGTTGCCCGCAGTGTGACCGCCATTAATCTGGGCCGGGTGTCGCCACCACGGCTCGGTGCTACCTACCCGCCAGCTCTGCGGAACCACATCAACGCTGGCCTACTTGGTATTGCTGCGCGTAGAGATTGCCCGTTTCACCCGAAGCGGGCTCCGCCCGCTTCGGGTGGCTATGGTCTTTGCGGCTTCGCCGCAAACCGTCTGGCTTGCGCCAGCCGTACCCGCTTGCGCGGGTGACCGATAGAACACCTTCGGTGGCTTGTGCCTGCTACGACTCGTCTCTGTTGCTCTAATCCTCACCTCACGGTGGGCAGCCGTTAGCTGCTACGCTGTCCTGTGCAGTCCGGACGTTCCTCCAGTGCCTGGTTTCCCAGATTGCACCAGCGGCGGTCTGGCGCGCTTCACGGGGTGGATTATCGCCCAGCGGCCGCGACGCGATCCCAGTCCAGACCAAAGCGCACAAGATACTTGCGCAGCCGGTCCGCGTCATTGACCACCGTGCGCTGCGTGCGCGAGGCCTGGAACAGCAGGCGCCCCGCGTCCGACAAAGTGCGCGATTGGCGGCAGACCTGCAGCACCGCCGCCAGTTGGAGCTGGTCGAAGAGGTCCATGGATTCCACCGCCTCGTCGCCCAGCAGGGCCGCGAGTTCGTCGCGTCCCACCGTCCCTGTTGCAGATGCCAGCCCGCTGCGCGCATCGCTGGCGGGCTGCCACAGCCAGCGCAAACGGGCGATCTCGGCCTCGACCAGGGGCAGGCCGATGCGACCGCTGTCAGCCAGCGTGGCCAGGCGCGTGACGCTGGCCGACAGGTCGCGAAAGTTGCCGGTCCACAACGCTTCGGGCGACTGGGCATAGCGCAGGTAGGCGGCGCGCGCTTCGTTGGAAAAGCGCACGCTGCGGCCCAGCTCGGTGCCTGCACGGGCCAGTTGGTGGTCCACGTTGGGCTCGATGTCTTCAGGCCGCTGCGCCAGGCCCGGCAGCACATAGCTCCAGAGGTTGATGCGCGCATACAGGTCTTCGCGAAAGCGCCCGGCCGCCACCTCGGTGCGCAGGTCGCGGTTGGTGCCGGCGATCAGCTCGAAGTCGCTGGCCACCTCGCGGTCGCTGCCCATGGGGTAGAAGCGTTTTTCTTCCACCGCCTTGAGCAGCATGGCCTGCTCGTCCAGGCCCAGTTCGCCGATCTCGTCGAGGAACAGCACGCCCTTGTGCGCCGTGCGCAGCAACCCCGCACGGTCGGCTGCCGCGCCCGTGAAAGCGCCCTTTTTGTGGCCAAACAGCGTGGACGCTGCGCCGTCGCCATGCAGCGTGGCGCAGTTCACCTCCACAAATTCGCCCTCCACCTGGTGGCGCGACTTTTTCAGCTCGAACATGCGCCGCGCCAGGTGCGACTTGCCCGCACCCGTGGGCCCGGTGAACAGGATGGGCGCGCGCGAGCGCACCGCCACGCGCTCCACCTCGTCGATCAGCGCGTTGAAGCGCGCGTTGCGCGTGGCAATACCGCTTTTGAGAAACTGCACCGCGTCCTGCTGCTCGGCGCCAAAGCGCTGGGCAATCACGTCGTAGCGCGAGAGGTCCAGATCAATCAGCGCGTAGCTGCCCGGATCGCCCATCTGCTGGCGCTTGGGCGGCGAGGTCTGCGCCAGCACGCCCGGAATGCGGCGCGACTCCACCAGCAGGAACAGGCAGATCTGCGCCACGTGGGTGCCGGTGGTGATGTGGGTCCAGTATTCCTCGCGCTCGGTGTCAAAGCGGTAGGCCTGCGCCCAGTCAAACAGCTTGGCGTACACCTCGCCAAAGTCCCACGGGTCGGCAATGGGCAGGGGTACCAGGTTCACCGTGGTCTCGGGGGACGCGATCACCATGTCCGCGCGCACCTGTTGCGCCAAGTCCTGGTGGGGCGGCGTGTAGAGCAGCTCCAGCCGCTCGATCACCACGTCCTCATGCTGCACCAGCGATACGGTGGGGCGCCACTTCTCCCACCGCCCCGCGCCCCGGCCGGAGTCGAGCTGGGTGCCAAGGAAACCGATCACGACTTTGTTTTTGCGCATGCTGTTGATCTATCTAGCTAGCTTTAATTCTAGTTATTTCAAATTCATCTAAGAAGCAAAAAAATCTTACGGATGAATTTCCCCATACAAATCAACGGCTTGAAGAAATTCAACCTACAAAACTCAGGCTGGCACGCATCTGGCAATAGATAAGACATCCAGTGCAAGCGGTGACCGCTCACAGGCCGGGGTTAGGACCAACGTTCGCCCCGCCGGTGCAGGGATTCCGGGCTCTCAAGGCCTTGTCGATTCCTTGCATGCCGCACACCGCAAACGCTGGGTAACGGCAAGGTCGTGGTGACGCCTCGCAAGAGGACGTGCCGGGTTCGACTCCCGGCTTGCCACCACTGGTAGCTCAGTCTGGTAGAGCCCCCCGAAAGGGGTTGTCGCAGGTTCGATTCCTGCCCATGGCCGCAAGGCCAGCACTTGGAAGTACCGGTCGAAAGACCACCCGCCGAACGCGGGGAGTTGCCCCAGGGTTGCGTTTTTGGACGCACCCGCAAGGCAAGGCCCCGTCAGCCGGTGGCGGTTTGTGCCAGCACCCGGCACAGCCCGCGCCCGCAGCCAGCCACGCTGCAGCCCTGCTTGCAGGGCAGCAACCACGGCGCACTGCAAGGCCCTGGCTGTGCCCCCTGGCACCCCGCCATTGCTGTAACGGCACCCTGATTGCAACGACAACGAAGAAGTAATGACAACGACAGAACAAGGAGAAGAAAAATGATGAAGCTGATCGAACGAGTGACCGTGAAGAAAAACGAACGAGCCCTGCTGCTGCGCAACGGCAGCTTTGACCGCGTGCTCCAAAGCGGCACTTACTGGCTGTTTGCCGGCATGGACCAGTTGCTGGTAGAGACCTTCGCCCTCGAACAACCTGCGTTCACCCACGGCCTGGCCGACTACCTGATGGCGCAGGAGCCTGCCGTGGTGGCTGCCGAATTCGTGCAAGTGAACCTGTCGGAGCAGCAAGTGGGCCTGCGCAGCGAAAACGGCGTGCTGGTCGAGGTGCTGCCCCCTGGCACCCGCCGCCTTTATTGGAAAGGCCTGGTGGAGGTGTGCGTGCAGGTGATCGACCTCGACGCTGGCCCCGAGCTGCCCGCCGCACTGGTGGCGCGCCTCACGCACACACAACTGCGCCAGCGCAGCGTGACCGGATTGACCGGCGTGCTGCAGGTGCAGGTGCCCGAGGGCCAGTGCGCGCTGCTCACCATCGACGGCAAAGTGGATCGGCTACTGCCCGCAGGTGCCTACGCGTTCTGGAAGTACGGCCGCACCATTACGGTGGAACTGGTGGACCTGCGCCTGCAAGCCGTGGAGGTATCGGGCCAGGACATCATGACCCGCGACAAGGTGAGCCTGCGGCTGAACCTGTCGGCCACATTTCGCTACACCGATGTGCTGCGCGCCTTTGCCCAGTTGCAAAAGCCTGCCGACCACCTGTACCGCGAACTGCAGTTTGCGCTGCGCGCCGCCGTGGGCACCCGCACGCTCGATGAGCTGCTGGAGAACAAGACGGTGATCGACGACGTGGTGACCGCGCACATGGCTACCAAGCTCATGCCTTTTGGCATGGTGATGGAAAGCGTGGGCGTGAAGGACATCGTGCTGCCTGGCGAGATGAAAACCATCCTGACCCAGGTGGTGCAGGCTGAGAAACAGGCCCAGGCCAACGTGATCCGCCGCCGCGAAGAGACCGCCGCTACGCGCTCGCTGCTCAACACGGCGAAGGTGATGGAGGACAACCCCGTCGCCCTGCGCATGAAGGAGCTGGAGACGCTGGAACGGGTGGCCGAGCGCATCGACAAGATCTCGGTGTTTGGTGGACTGGACCAGGTGCTGAACGGCCTGGTGAAGATGCGCTGAAAGAGAACCATGAAAAAGAAACCAACGACTGCTGCAATGCCTCTGGAAGCCGCCACACAGGCGGTCTACCAGACCTTTGCGAAATACCAGGCACCGCATGGGCTGCTGGATGTCTGCACCGGCTGCTGCATGGATGCCGAACTGGAGCGCGAGATGCGATGCCTGCCGCTGCGCCAACTGACGCGGGAACACTTTTATCAATACAACGACTCTGCCAAGAGCCAGGTACAGCCCGCTGACGAGATCAAGTACTACCTGCCTCGCATGCTGGAATTGCTGGCGCAAGGAGCCCGATTGCACCACTCCACCGAGATCTATCTCGACCGGCTGGGGCGTTGCCTTGCCGATGCCTACTCATCTGACGAGAGGGCTGCCGTGCTGGGTTATGCACGGGCATTCTTCGCCGAGGGCCTGGCGCAGTGGGAGCCGGACAGCGAAGGCCTTTTCCAGGGAGAGCACGCATTCAGCATCCTGCTGATGTGGGACTACGCCGGAGTATCCATACAGCCCTTGCTGGACGACTGGTTAGCAGACGACCGCGAAGCGGCGACGCTGAACTTTGTAGATTCCTACTACTGGGAATACTGGACGAACGGCGGAGCGATCTCCAACGCGTTTGCCGAGGCGCCCTTTCAGGCCGCCATGCAGGCATGGCTGAATGATCCGCACGTCAAAGCCGCGTGGGCACACAAGCTATTGAAGCTGACAGAGGACGGGCCACCCGCCGACTGGCGCCCGGCATGCGCCAAATGCGGCCAGATCCACTACCCGCTGACCGAACGCATTGCAGCTGTCTTTGATGCAATGGCCAGCTGAAGAAGAACAACAGAACAGGAAAGAAAGATGAACAACTACGAACAATATGAAGTCCCCAACGGCGTCCCAGTGAAGATGTGGACCAACGGCGTGCCCGTGGAAGAAGAAGCCCGGAACCAGCTGAGCAACATCGCGCGCCTGCCCATCGTGTTCAAGCATGTGGCGGTGATGCCCGATGTGCACCTGGGGATTGGCGCCACCATCGGCTCGGTCGTGCCCACGCTCAAGGCCATCATTCCCGCTGCGGTGGGGGTGGACCTGGGGTGCGGAATGATGGCGTGCAAGACCACGCTGACGGCCAGCGACCTGCCCGACAACCTGTCCGGCGTGCGCTCCGCCATCGAGCGCGCCGTGCCGGTGGGGATGACGCCCAAACGCATGGGCCGCGATAAAGGCAGCTGGGACACCCCGCCCGCCGAGACCGACCGCGCCTGGGCCGGTCTGGTGGATGAGTTCGAGGAAATTTGCGAGGCGCACCCGCGCATCAAGAACACCAACAACTACAAGCACCTGGGGACGCTGGGAACGGGGAACCACTTCATCGAGATCTGCCTGGACGAACACCAGTCCGTGTGGGTGATGCTGCACTCGGGCTCGCGGGGTGTGGGGAACGCCATCGGCACCCACTTCATCGAGCTGGCCAAGAAGGACGCCGAGATGAACCAGCGCAACCTGCCCGATAAGGACCTGGCGTACTTCGAGGAAGGCGCACAGTATTTCGGCGACTACGTGAAGGCCGTGGGATGGGCGCAAAAGTTTGCTGCCGCCAACCGCGAAGTGATGATGGGCCGCGTGATTGCCACGCTGCGCACGGTGATCACCAAGCCGTTCGAGACGCATGTGGAAGCGGTGAACTGCCACCACAACTACGTGCAGCGCGAGACGCACTTTGGCCAGGAGGTCTTCGTAACCCGCAAGGGCGCGGTGAGTGCCGAGCAGGGCAAGCTGGGGATCATCCCGGGGAGCATGGGGGCCAAGAGCTTCATCGTGCGCGGAAAAGGCAACCCCGAGAGCTTCAACAGCTGCAGCCACGGCGCGGGCCGCACCATGAGCCGTACCAAGGCCAAAAAGATGTACACGGTCGAAGATCAGATCAAGGCAACCCAGGGCGTGGAATGCCGCAAGGATGCCGACGTGATTGATGAGATTCCGATGGCGTACAAAGACATCGATGCAGTGATGGCTGCGCAGCAGGATCTGGTGGAGGTGGTTTACACGCTCAAGCAGGTCGTTTGTGTGAAGGGGTGAGAGAGCATGAACGTCTACAAAGAGCAAGTGGAAACACTCCAAAACCTGTTGGTTTCACGAGCAACAGGTAATGACGAAGACGACGCTGACTATGTGAGGCTCAGACAGGTCGTCTTGTCTGAAAGGCGATTTGAGTCTCAGGTTCCAAGCTTCGTGAGAACGTGCCGAAGCCTGCCCCAGTTCTGGCAATTCGTAAAAGGCAAATACGCCACATATGCCGAAAGAAGAGATTTCATTTGGGGCGAATTTCGTCCATTTTTGGAGCAAATTGAATCGGACCAAGACTCCCCAGCGGATTCATTGGTTTCCGGAGCTGTCAAAAGAATGAATTCGGCGTACGCCCAAGCGATTTGGTCGAAGGCCCTGGATCGGAGGGCTTCCGATCCGGAGGGTGCCATCACCGTGGCTCGAACACTCCTTGAGTCGGTGTGCAAGCAAATTCTTGACGAGTGCAACGTTGCACACGACGACAACCCTGACATGAACAAACTTTATCGACTCACAGCAGAAGAGTTGCGAATAGCGCCATCCCAACATACTGAACAGGTTTTCAAGCAAATCCTGGGAGGATGCACGGCTGTCGTTGAGGGTTTAGCGGCACTCCGGAACCGGTTGGGAGATGCTCACGGAAAGGGAAAAGTAGGCATTCGGCCTGCCGCGCGCCACGCAGAACTAGCAGTCAACCTCTCCGGCGCACTAGCTATTTATCTACTTGCTACCCATGAAGCCCGTAAGGATGTGCCGACCTAACGCAATCCGTTTTCAAACAAACCTTGATGGAAAAGAAAAAAGAAATTCCCATTGCTAATGTGACCCCCCTCACCCTCGACGGCTCCACCGGCGAAGGCGGCGGCCAGATCCTCCGCACCGGCCTGGCCCTTGCCATGGTCACCGGCCGCCCGCTGCACATCACACGCATTCGCGCCGGGCGGCCCAAGCCGGGGCTGATGCGCCAGCACCTGGCCTGCGTGCAGGCGGCGGTGGCGGTATGCGGCGGCGATGCAGAAGGCGCGGAACTGGGGTCGCAAACGCTGCTGTTCACGCCCGGCGCCGTGCGCGCAGGCGACTACCGCTTTCAGATCGCCACGGCGGGCAGTTGCCTGCTGGTGCTGCAGACCGTGCTGCCCGCACTGATGCTGACGGAGGGCCAAAGCCGCGTGCAGCTCTCGGGCGGCACGCACAACCCGATGGCGCCGCCGTTTGATTTTCTGGAGCGGGCGTTTGCACCGCTGGTGCGGCGGCTGGGCGTGGGCCTGGATCTGCAACTGCAGCGGCGCGGCTTCTACCCCGCCGGGGGTGGCGAGGTGCTGGCACACATCACGCCCGCAGCGCTGCCGTTGACGCCTGTGGACGTGCTGGAGCGCGGCCCGCTGCAAGACGCGTGGGGAGAGGCACTGGTGCCGGGCCTTGCGCGCAACATTGCCACGCGGGAGCTGGACGCGCTGGGCCAGCGCATGGGCTGGACCTTTGAATCCGGCCGACTGCGCCAGTCCCCTACGCGCCAGAACGAAGGCCCGGGCAACGCGTTGATCGCCACGCTGGATTACGAGCACATCACCGAGGTGTTCTGCCAGCTGGGCGAGCGCAGCCTGTCGGCCGAGCAGGTTGCCAAGCGGCTTGTGGATGAGGTGCGCGACTACCAGCGCAGCGCGGGTGCCTTAGGCCCGCACCTGGCCGATCAGTGGATGCTGCCGCTGGCCCTGGCGGTGTGGCGCAGCGGGCAGGCCGCGCGCTATACCTGTACCGAGGTGACGCAGCACACTGCGACCAACGCACAGACGATTGCGCGGGGGCTGCCGGTGCGGGTGCAAATCACGCCGGTGGACAAAGCCATGCTGGTGGAGATCAGCCCGCTGCTGTAAGCCGGTCTGTATCGGCTTTGAGAGATACCTTGGGTATATCCATATCACCCAGGCAGTAGAACAACTGGTTCAGAATGCGCGTGGTACCGCCATGCCAGCCCGCGAACCCGTTCGCCCGAGTTTGTGGAGGAGCCCGCCGTCGCGCGCCGGCTTCGACAGGCTCAGCCCGAACGGATTTGTTCTGAAGGGCTGGATTGCATCAACCCCCTTCTTTGCCCCTTACAGGAGACGCCATGAAAGTTGACAACATTCTGCAAACCATCGGCAACACGCCCCACGTGCGCATCAACCGCCTGTTTGGCCCGGCGGCCAACGTGTGGGTGAAGTCCGAGCGCAGCAACCCTGGCGGCTCCATCAAGGACCGCATCGCACTGTCGATGGTGGAAGACGCTGAAAAGTCCGGCGCACTCAAGCCCGGCGGCACCATCATCGAGCCCACCAGCGGCAACACCGGCATCGGCCTGGCACTGGTCGCGGCCGTCAAGGGCTACAAGCTGATTTTGGTGATGCCCGACAGCATGAGCATCGAGCGCCGCCGCCTGATGCTCGCCTATGGCGCGCAGTTTGACCTGACCCCGCGGGAGAAGGGCATGAAGGGCGCGATTGCCCGCGCACAAGAACTGCAGGCGCAGACACCCGGCGCGTGGGTTCCCCAGCAGTTCGAGAACCCCGCCAACATCGATGTGCATGTGCGCACCACGGCGCAGGAGATCCTGGCGGACTTCCCCGATGGCATCGACGTGCTGATCACCGGCGTGGGCACGGGCGGCCACATCACCGGCGTGGCACGGGTGCTCAAAGCCAAGTTCCCCAACCTCAAGGTGTTTGCGGTGGAGCCCACGGCGTCGCCCGTGATCTCGGGGGGCGCACCGTCGCCCCACCCCATTCAGGGCATTGGCGCGGGGTTCATCCCCAAGAACCTCGACACCAGCCTGCTCGACGGTGTGATCCAGGTCGATGCCGAACCGGCGCGCGAATACGCACGCCGCTCTGCGCGCGAAGAAGGCATCCTGGTGGGTATTTCGTCGGGCGCCACGCTCGCCGCCATTGCGCAAAAGCTGCCCGAGCTGCCTGCGGGCGCCAAGGTGCTGGGCTTCAACTACGACACGGGCGAGCGCTACCTGTCGGTCGAAGGGTTCCTGCCGGCGTAAGCGCCGCTGCCGCCAGGGCAGCACTTTGCAGAACGAAATGGGGCTATCAGGCCCCATTTTTTTCGTCCCCAGCAGCACAAAACCACGGCCAGCCGTCCTACAGCGGCAAGGCAGTGCAGCCCAAACAATCAAGTCATCCCTCGGCCTGCCCCTGGTGGCCATTGCGCACACCGCGGCGGCTTCGCGGGGCCCCACTCCAAAGATTGTTTGACTGCCCATGGCCACCACCGCCGCTACCGATCCCCAGCCCATCGCGTTCAAGGTGCTCACCGTGAACGTGCACAAGGGCTTTACCACCTTCAACCGGCGTTTCATGCTTCATGAGCTGCGGGATGCCGTGCGGGATGTGGCAGCCGATCTGGTGTTTCTGCAGGAGGTGCTGGGCACGCACCACCGCCATGCCAGCCGGTTCGCCAACTTTCCGCAGGTGCCGCACTACGAGTTTCTGGCGGACACCATCTGGTCGCAATACGCCTACGGGCGCAATGCGGTGTATGACAACGGCGACCACGGCAATGCCCTGTTGTCCAAGTTTCCGATCACGCACTACGAGAACCACGATATCTCCATCAGCGGCCCCGAGCGGCGCGGCATGCTGCACTGCGTGTTGCAGCCGCCGGGCCACCACCTGCCGGTGCATGCCGTCTGTGTGCACCTGGGCCTGCAGGAATCCCATCGACAGCGGCAGCTGCTGCATGTGTGCGATCTGCTGCGCAGCTTCCCAGCCAACGAGCCCGTGGTGCTGGCGGGGGATTTCAACGACTGGCGCAACCGCGCGCACGACATCCTGCACCGCGAAGCGGACCTGCAAGAGGTGTTTGTGCAGGCCTTTGGCCGTGCGGTGCGCACGTTTCCAGCCTCCATGCCGCTGCTGGCGCTTGACCGCATCTACGTGCGCAACGCCGCTGTGCATGCGCCGCTGTCACTGCCCAAAAAACCCTGGGACAAGCTCTCGGACCATGCGCCTTTGGCGGCGGAGATCCTGCTATGAAGCGCCCTGCTTTCAGCCTGCCACGCTCATCCCGCTGGGTTCCGGGCAACCACTTCGAGTTGCTGGAAAACGGCGAGGAGTTCTTCCCGCGTGTGTTCAACGCCATTGCCCAGGCCCGGCGCGAGGTGATGCTGGAAACCTTCATCCTGTTCGAGGACAAGATCGGGCAGGAACTGCATGCCGCCCTGCTGGCCGCAGCTAAGCGCGGTGTCGAGGTGCATGTGCTGGTGGATGGCTTTGGCTCGCCCGACCTGTCCGACACATTTGTGGGCAGCCTGGTTGAGGCCGGTGTGCGGTTTCGCATCTTTGACCCGGGCCGCCGCTTTCTGGGGCAGCGCCTGAACGTGCTGCGCCGCATGCACCGCAAGATCGTGGTGGTGGACGGCCAGCTGGGTTTCATCGGCGGCATCAACTATTCAGCCGACCACATGGCCGACTTCGGCCCCGAGGCCAAGCAGGACTACGCCGTGCAGGTGCGCGGCCCGGTCGTGGCGCAGATACACCGCTTCACGCGCGAGGCGGTGCTGGACCGCAGCGCGCACCAACGCCCCCACGCCACAGACATTACCGGCCGCCCCCACGCAGGCACAGCCAACGCCATGTTTGTGACGCGCGACAACCAGCAGCACACCAACGATATCGAGCGCCAGTACCGCGTGGCCCTGCGCGCGGCGCGCAGCCGGGTGGTGATTGCCAATGCCTACTTCTTCCCGGGCTACCGCTTCATCCGAGAGATGCGGCGGGCCGCCAAGCGGGGCGTGGACGTGCGGCTGATCCTGCAAGGCCAGCCCGACATGCCCATCGTGAAGACAGCAGCCAGCCTGCTGTACGACCACCTGCAACGCGCGGGCGTGCGGGTGTACGAATACTGCGACCGCCCGCTGCACGGCAAGGTGGCGCTGGTGGATGAGGACTGGTCCACCGTGGGCTCCAGCAACCTCGACCCGTTGAGCCTGTCGCTGAACCTGGAGGCCAACGTGATCATCCAGGACCGCGACTTCAACGCCCACCTGCACCGCCGCCTGTCGCATCTGATGGACACCAGTTGCAAGCAGATCGAAGCTGCAGCGCCCAGCCATTGGAATGGACTGCGTCTGTTGCGCAGCTATGCGGTGTACCACCTGATGCGCTGGTTCCCGGCGTGGGCGGGCTGGCTGCCCCACCATGAGCCCACGATCACGCTGGCCAGCCCAGGTACGTCGTCGGCCGAGCCCGCCAGCAGCGCGGCCACCTGACGGCGCCCCGGAGCCCCCGCCATGGCCACCTCCACACTGCCCGCGGACACCCAGACGGGCGCCGCCGACGCCATGGCATCACCTGCCCCCAGCAGCAGCACCAGTAGCAGCCCACGCGGCTGGCGCCACTGGCCGCAGCAGGCCTGGTGGCCGTGGGCCACCCGGGGGTTCGCTGCCGCTTTTTTTGCGGTGGTGGCCGGGCTGATCTTTCGGCAGGCGCGCACCGTAGACTGGCCCGCCGTGCTGCAGGCGCTGCGCGACCTGCCCACCACCGCGCTGGCCGTGGGTGGCGCGCTGGCGCTGCTGAGCCACTTCACCTATGGCAGCTTTGACTGGGTGGGCCGCCATTGCAGCGGCCACCGCTTGGCGCGCACCACCACGCTGGCCATCGCCATGACGAGCTACCCGTTCACGCTCAACCTGGGCTCGCTGATTGGCGGCGTGGGCGTGCGCTACCGACTGTACGACCGGCGTGGCGTGGACCCCGGCACGATCGGTCAGGTGGTGGGCACCAGCATCGTGACGAACTGGGTGGGTTACCTGTTGCTGGCTGGCGTGCTGGCGTGGACGTGGCAGCCGCCTGCGGTGGCCGGGTGGGCTGTAGAGTCCTGGCAGTGGCGTCTTGGCGGCACCGTGTTGGGATTGCTGCCACTGGCCTATGTGGCGCTGTGTGCCCTGCGCAGTGGCCGCGCCCTCACGCTGAGAGGCCACGCGTTCCCGCTGCCTGGCTGGCCCGTGGCGCTGTGGCAAGTGGCCGTGTCGGCCGCCAACTGGATGCTGATGGGCGCCGCGCTGTGGACGGTGCTGCAACACCAGGTGAGCTACCCCGCCGCGCTGGCCACCGTGTTGCTGGGGGCGGTGGCCGGGCTGGTGCTGCGCGTGCCTGCGGGCCTGGGTGTGCTGGAGGCCGTCGGCGTGGCGCTGCTGGCCTCCCAGGCGCTGGGGCAGGAAGAAGTGCTGGCGGCCCTGCTGGCCTACCGGGCGCTGTATTACTTTGGGCCACTGGTGCTGGCGGCCATAGCCTTTGGTGTGGCAGAGCTGCGCTGGCGCCAGCAGTCGGGCAGCGATGATGAAGTTCCAACAGCTCGAAAAATATGATTCAAAAGTGCCTCTATCGCTTATCCATCAAGCGCTAGCAGCTATTGATTTGATAGCTTTTTAGGCACACGGCTCCACACCCCCTGCACGCCAGGGCTTCCGTGGGTGGCGAGCACCCCGTATCATCGCGGCCCCACGCCATTGCAACCCGCCCGATCGACACGGGCCCGCAAGAACATGATCCGACTCTCCGAAATCCGGCTGCCCTTCACCGTGGCCGAAGCCCCCGAGGCGCCCCTGCGCGCCGCTGCCTCGCAAATCCTGGGCATCGCCGATGCCGACATCGCCCACCTGCACGTCTTCAAGCGCAGCTTTGATGCGCGCAAGGCCGACCTGCTGGCGGTCTACATCGTGGACATCACCCTCGCGCAGCCCGCGCGCGAAGCCGCCCTCCTGGCCCAGTTTGCGGGCAACCCGCACATCCAGCCCACGCCCGACATGGCCTGGCACCATGTGGGCCAGGCCCCGGCAGACCTGCCCCTGCGCCCCGTGGTGGTGGGCTTTGGCCCCTGCGGCATCTTTGCGGCCCTGGTGCTGGCGCAGATGGGCTTCAAGCCCATCGTGCTGGAGCGCGGCAAGACCGTGCGCGAGCGCACCAAAGACACCT
>Ga0160492_100173_pt1 | contig 50807 bp, 30 predicted proteins | sample DID2MG_FD_108258 | JGI IMG/M metagenome (GOLD analysis project Ga0160492, IMG submission 108258) | Enriched soil microbial communities from UW Madison campus, WI, USA - DID2877_E24_FP2 MG | ecosystem: Environmental > Terrestrial > Soil > Unclassified | place: USA: Madison, Wisconsin | collected... | reverse complement strand
GGCGGAGCGAACGCCGGATGCGATAGCGTTAACGAGCGAGACGGAGCAGTGGAGCTACAAGGAATTGAACGAAAGAGCGAACCGGGTTGCGCACGCGCTTGGAAGCCGTGGGATAGGGAACGGAGCCGTCGTGGCAGTCATGGCGGAGAGGTCGCCGCTAATGGTGGCGTCCATACTCGGAGTCTTGAAGTCCGGCGCCGCCTACTTGCCGCTGGATGCCGCGCTGCCGGCGGAGCGGCTGCAGTATATGGCGGGCGACAGCCGGGCGAAGGCCGTCGTAACCGTGGCTGGCACGGTCGGCAAGGTGGAGGAGCTGGGGCTTGAGGTGGTGCTGGCTGACGGCGAAGAGGTGCGGCGGGCCTCGGCGAGCAATCCGGCGTCGGCTGCGGAGCCATACGATCTTGCATACGTCATCTACACATCGGGTTCGACCGGACGCCCCAAGGGCGTTATGATCGAGCATCGATCGGTTATGAATCGGCTTAATTGGATGCAAGCCACGTATGGATTGCAGCCGACGGATACATTAATCCAGAAAACGCCAATTACGTTTGACGTCTCGGTATGGGAACTTTTCTGGTGGTTTTTTGGCGGGGCCAAATTGTTTGTACCGGCACCGGAACGAGAAAAAAACGTGGCGGAGCTGGCTGAGGATTTAGTCAACCATAAGGTAACCGTCGTGCATTTTGTCCCGTCGCTGCTTAATGCCTTTGCGAGCTACTGCAAGCTGGAGAATCGGACGGAATTTCCGGGCTTGAGATATGTGATGTGCAGCGGCGAGTCGTTAAAAGCACAGTATGTGCAACAATATTATGAAGCGTTTTCAACTCCGGGCAAATTAATCAACTTATATGGGCCGACGGAAGCTACGGTCGATGTGACTTCATATGAATGCGGGCCTGAACGCGACGTGCTGATCGGCAAGCCAATCGATAACATCCGATTGTACATTGTCGATGAGCAGGGGGCATTGGTTCCTATTGGAGTGGCCGGGGAGCTATGCATTGCGGGCGAAGGCGTAGCCCGAGGGTATCTGAACGATGCGGAGAAGACAAGCCGGGCATTCCAGAGCAATCCTTTTCATCAAGGGTCATTTGCCAGAATGTATAAGACCGGAGATAGATGCAGATGGCGGCGAGACGGCAATATCCAGTTTCTCGACCGGAAAGATCATCAGGTCAAGCTGCGGGGCTATCGTATGGAGTTGGGGGAAATCGAGCAGACGCTGGCGCTTCATGCCGATGTAGCGGATGCGGTTGTCGTGAAATCGGGAGAGCTTGAGGATCAAAGCTACTTGAGCGCCTTCTATAAAGGCAACTCCGATATTCCCGCTGTCGAGCTCAAGCGCTTTCTCTCCTTACGCTTGCCGGCGTATATGATACCGGAGGAGTATTGCCGGGTACACGCTTTTCCTATTACAGCGAGCGGGAAGGTTGATCGAAGCAAGCTTCGGGCCGAGGCTCCGATGCCTGCGAGAGAACGTCGTTTATCGCGGCTGGACGAGAGCCATCTGGAGGTTTTCCGGGAGGCTTTGGGCAGGAACGTCGACTTGGCGCCGGAGGATCATTATTTTCAGGTGGGCGGAAATTCGTTAAATGCGCTATTGCTAGTCGCCAAATGGAATAAAAGGTTTCGAACTGGATTATCGATCAGGGATATATTCGCAGAGAGAACGATCGGCAATATTATTCGGAGAAGCGAAGAAGTCAGAGGCCGCAAGGAGCCTATCGTAGTCTCGAACGGCCCGAAACCGTATTACAGCGTAACGCCTGCTCAGTCGCACATGTTTACGGCCTGCATGCTCGTTCCGGACAGCACCTTGTATAACGTGACGAAAGCGCTGCATATCGAGGGCGAACTGGAGATTGAACGGCTTGCTTGGGCACTGCGGCAGTTGAGTATTCATTATGAAGCGTTAAGAACATCTTTTGGCCTTATCGAACAGGAAGTTGTTCAATTCGTTCATGAGGAAGCGTTCGCGGTGCTTGAACATAAACGGATCGACGAAGGAATGTGGGAGACGGAACGGAATCGCCTGGTTCGGCCGTTCCATCCGGGAGAAGCGCCGTTGTTGCGGGCGTGTCTATTGGAAGCCAGGCGGGATTCTTACTATTTGGTCATTGATGTTCATCACTTGATATGCGACGGCGTGTCATTGGAGCAGTTAATCAACGATTTGTTTGCCATTTATTCCGGGAATTCGCTTGTGCCCGCAGCGGTGCAGCCAAAGGATTACGCCGAATGGCTTTGGGACAGGCAGCAAGATGAGGAGCGGGGGAAAGCCCTTCCGGAATGGCTTCTTGGCGAGCTTCCTTTGCTTGAACTGCCAGTGGATGGCGAGAGGAAAGAGGAGCTCTCCATTGCCGGGAACACCATTTCGTGCAATATTCCGTCAGCGCTATGGCTTGAAGTGAAGCATGCGGCCGCCATGCATAATAAAACGCCGTTCATGATGCTGTTTGCCGCTTATGTTGTTCTCCTTCATAAGTATACGAATCAGGACGATGTAGTCATCGGCACCCCGACAGCCGGCCGAGATATCGACGAGATCGGGAAGATGGTCGGAATGTTCGTGAATACGGCCATATATCGAATCCTGCTGAGCAAGGACATGACGGTCAGCGACCTGCTTGATGTTATTGAGAAGCAGACTTTGTACAATTTGGACGGCGGTCCTTTCCTTTATAATCGTTTGCTTAACGAAGGAGATTTCAAGAGAGAGAAGAGCCGGAACGGCATTTTTGATACGATGTTCGTCTTCCACAATTTCGATCGAGGCGATTATGATTGGCCGGGACTAAACATCCGGCGGCTGGACGACAAGCCTTCGACCGCTAAGTTCGATCTGTCGCTGGCTGTCTTGGACGATCATGATGCTGCTAGGTTGGAAGTGGAATATAAGAGCGATCTGTTTGCCGAGGATCGGATGCGCAGGCTGATGAGTCATTACTTAAAGCTGCTTGAGGAGCTTCTATCTGATTCCGCGGCCCCGATCTCCAGTCTCGAAATTCATACGGAAGCGAATAAGCAAGAGTTGCTCGAGCGGTTCAATCGGACGGAAGCGGTGTACGATCGCAGTGAAACGCTATCCGAGATGTTTGAGCGGCAAGCTGAGCTGTCGGCCGATGCGATAGCGATTGTAGGCGACGACGGCATTATGACTTACGGACAACTGAATGAGAGAGCGAATCGAATCGCTCGCGAATTGCTTCGTCAAGGCATTCGCAAGGGAGACATTGTTGCCGTCACGGCAGAGAAGAGCGCCCTTGCCATTGCCGGAATGATGGGAGTATTGAAGACCGGCGCGGCATTCTTGACAGTCAGCCTTCTGCACCCCGAAGAACGTACGCATTTCGTTATGCAAGATTGCCGTGTGAGATTCGCCCTTGTCCGTCATCGGGATGTCGGCAAATTGCCCGATGGCGTACAAGGGATAGCGCTGGATGCGCCGGACGATTCGAAAGAGTTGGGCGAGTCCGTTAAAAACCTTGATCTTGGCGAGAAAGTCAGCCCTAGCGATTTGGCTTACGTTATATACACGTCGGGCTCAACGGGCACTCCCAAAGGGGTCATGGTTGAACACAGCAGCGTCGTTAATCTGATTCATCATGCAAGGGACAACTACTACGGCCGATTCGGTCGCAAGGTTAACAACGCTATGGTTGCCCCGCTCGTGTTCGACGTTGCCGTAGAACGAATTTTTTCAAGCCTGCTGTGGGGACATCGTTTATATCTCGTACCCGATGACGTTGTGCGCGTAGGGGAAAGTCTGCTTCAATACTATGCCGCTCATCGGATCGACGTATCGGACGGGACGCCGACTCATCTTCAGATGCTAACGGAGCAGCAACGAACGGAAACCGATTGGTGCGTGGCGTTGTTGCTAATCGGGGGAGAGGCTTTGCCGGTGTCTCTGGTAAGTAAATTGATGGCGCAATACGAGCGTCCGCCGGTCATTATTAACGTGTACGGTCCAACCGAGTGCTGTGTGGACAGCTTCTATCATGAGATCGCGCCAGCTACGTTCGATCCTGCACGGCCGATGCCTATCGGCCGCCCTATCGCGAATGCTAAAGCTTATGTGTTGGGAGCGGATATGCAGCTACTGCCCGTTGGAGTTTCAGGCGAGCTATATATTGGCGGTCCGGGAGTGGCACGAGGCTATCTCAATCAGGATGTGCAGACGAAGGAATGTTTTGTACCCAATCCGTTCGAACCGAAGGCCGGCGGAACGCTTTATCGAACCGGCGACATGGTGAGATGGGACTTTAATGGTGAAATGCAATATATCGGCCGCTTGGACAATCAGGTTAAGATCCGCGGTCAGCGGGTCGAACTCGGCGAGATCGAACACACCCTTCTGAAGGACCGGCGTATTCGACAGGCCAATGCGGCCGTAAGAAACCTAGAGGGCCAACAGGAGCTATGCGTCTATTTCACCTCGACAATCCCGCATCTGGACATAAGGGAGCTGCGGGCAGAGCTGGCGCGTCAATTGCCGTCTTATATGATTCCAAAGTATTTTGTGCAACTGGACGATATGCCGATTAACGCCAACGGCAAGCTCGATCTTAAACAACTGCCTGATCCAAGATACAATCTGCGCGATCGTCAATCGTCGGAACCGGCGGCGGATGGATTGGAAGGACAGTTGATGTCGATATGGGCCGAGGTGTTGGAGATGGATGCAATTATGCCGGACGATGACTTTTTTATCATTGGCGGGCATTCGCTTACGGCCATTGTAGCGGCGGACCGAATAAGCGAAATAACGGGAGTGCGAGATCGGCATTTGTTATTTAAATTTTCGACTATTAGGGATATTGCAGATCATATCAAGACTCTCCGCGTTAAGGGAGAAATAGCGAACGGAGCGATTCTCTGATGAAAGAACGTAATTATCGAATTATTGTGTTCGAAGGTCTCGACGGTACGGGAAAAAGCTCGGCGATCAATCGTCTTGCAGAAGAATTGTCGGGAAGCTACAAGGTGCACGTCGATCATTTGATTCATGAGCTTCCTAGGCTCTATAAGGAGCTTTATGACGTTCCTTCCGGCAAAATCGGCGAGTTTCATCGCCACTTTCCCGGCGATTTCAGGCGGGCTTCCTATGTGTTTGAATCGGCGATTCAAATGAGGATCAAGGATTCGTTTTATAGCCAGTTTGATTTTGTATTGTTCGATCGCTGGTTCTATACCGATTTTGCCTACTTGCCGGAAATCGACTGGTATCCGGAGCAGTTGCAACGAGTCTTGGACTCGATCCCGGTTCCGGATCTTACGCTATATCTGGATGTGGACGTAGAAGTGGCGATTGAACGGCTGCGGATGAAGGACGATTGGATGCTGGACACCTACGATATGGCAACGGTTGTCGCGAAGCTTCAGTCGTATAAAGCAGGCTATGATCGAATTTTCCCCTCGGTCTATGAGGCGGAGCGAATCAACAGCAATCTGTCGGTTGACGAAGTGTACGGCCAAATCAAGCAAACGTTCTCGAATCGATTCATGACGCAGCAAGCTTCAAACAGGGGGTAAACAAGTTGTATATCATGGGTATTAATTCGGCCTACCACGAATCGGCCGTTTGTCTTCTTCATAACGGCCAAGTCATTGCCGCTGTAGAAGAGGAACGCTTCAACCGCATAAAGCGCGGGAAGCTCTCCGCCATCAATAATGCGGATACGCTGCCGGTTCAAGCGATCAACTATTGTCTGGATCAGGCGGGCATACGACTTAGCGATGTGAATTGGATCGGTTATTCAATCGACCCTTACAAGCGCGTGAACAACGGCAATTTCGTAGATAAGGTCATTCCCGACAGTTGGGGAAGCCGGGAAGGGGAGGAGTTGTTCTATCAGTCGATACAAAACGTTCCTGCAAAACTTCGCGGGATGGGTTTTATCGGCACGTTCAAATGGTGCGAGCATCACTTGTGCCATGCCGCGTCTGCCTTCTACCCTTCTCCTTTCGATGAAGCTGCCGTAATGGTAGTGGACGGCATCGGCGAAACCGACACCGCCTCTGTCTTCGAAGGACGCAACACGGTGCTGGAGCGAGTCAAGCAGATCGATTATCCGGCATCGATTGGATTCCTATGGGAGAAGATATCGCAGTTTATCGGATTTACGGAGTACGATTCATGCAAGGTAATGGGATTGGCCGCTTATGGAAACCCGGAGCTATACAGGCCGCAATTTCGAGATATCGTGCAACTGCACGATGACGGTACATTCACTATCGATAACGGCATTACCCAATTCCGATCCGAGACCTATGACGGTTTGGAGCAGTTGTTCGGCATCGCTAGAAGACAAGATGGAGAGCAACTGAATCAATCTCATATGGACGTGGCCGCTTCATTGCAGGAGATAACGGAAGAAGCTGTCGTCCATTTGGCCAAGGCCGCTTCCAGCCTAACGGGCTCGCGCAATCTTTGTCTGGCCGGTGGCGTCGCACTGAATTGTATCGCGAATAGAGCAATCGAAAAAACAGGGTTGTTCGACAATATTTATATTCAGCCTGCCGCTAACGATGCAGGTACGGCACTGGGGGCAGCTTATCTTGTGTGGTACCAGATCAGCGAGGATACCGTGCGGAGCTCGCTAAAGTCGACATATCTGGGACCTGAATATAACAACAAAGAGATACTTGAGGCGCTTCAAGGAACGAATTTGCAATATCGTTTATGCGATGACATCGCGGCGGAAGCCGCCGATCTGCTTAGCCAAGGAAGACTGGTCGGCTGGTTCCAGGGAGCGATGGAATTTGGCCCTAGGGCATTGGGGAATCGCAGTCTGTTGGCTAACCCGTCGGACTATGAGACTCGCAATAAAATTAATCATGCCGTCAAGCATCGCGAACACTTTCGGCCGTTCGCGCCTAGCGTGCTTGAGGAGGAGGCCGCTAAGTGGTTTGATTGCGATCGTCCGGCCTTGGCGGCGGAATATATGTTGATCGGATACAAGGTCCATGAGGACAAGCGGGAACGAATACCGGCTGTCGTACATAAGGATGGGACATGCCGCGTTCAAATCGTCAAGCAAGCGGGCAATCCGGCATACTACAAGCTGATTTCGAAGTTCTATCAGTTGACGGGGGTTCCGATTCTATTAAACACCTCGCTTAACGACAGCGAGCCTATCGTATGCAGTCCGACGGATGCCGTACAGACTTTTATAAAAACCCAAATTGATTATTTGGCTATTGGAGACTACCTCGTCTACAAATAGAGGCTTGGAGAGGATATTGCATGATGAATGGCAAGGTTGCTGCTATTGCACAATCCGGCATACTTGGCTTTATCGAGGAATACGGACGGGCCGATCAGGAATTCGCTTTCTCTGGATATACCTATACGCTCGAAGAATTGTTGGAAAGCTCCAAGCGGCTGGCGGAGAAGCTTTACTGGCTTGGCATTAGAGAAGGGGACCGAATCGGGCTGGCTTATGTGAACAACGGATGTTTTCTGAAGCTTATGTTCGCAGCTTATCGCTTGCGGGCGACCATCGTGTACGTTTCTCCGAAGCTGCTTGCCGCCGAAATTATCGATATCGTTCATTATGGCTCCGTGAAGATGCTATTTGTTGACGAGCATTACAAATTTATAGCTGAGCTGATACCGGAAAGTCAAATCCCTGTCTATAGATGCGGACAGCGCGAGATCAAGGCGCTGCGCGACGCGCCTCGCGCAGAGATCGTTCCGGGGGCATTCGCTAATCCCGATTCGGCCGTATTATTCACGTCCGGATCGAGCAGCAAGCCCAAGGGGGCAGTGCTGGGCGTTCATTCGTATCTGCTGAATGCTTGGCAAATTGGCAGGCATATTGGAGCATCCGCAGAGGACCACATCCTATGCACGCTCCCCATGTGCTATATTAGCGCGCAGGTGACGGCATTTTTCGTATCGCTGGTCTATGGCTGCAATATTACGTTCCTGGAAAGATTCTCGGTTCAGGCATTCAACGAGCTTGTTGTGGACCGGAAAATTACCGTAACGAATCTTGTGCCGTCATTCATCCATCAATTAGGGCGCGGCTATACACCGATTCCGAACGCCTTGCGGGTTGTCTTGTGCGGAGGAGCTCGATTGCAACAGGAGGACAAAGACCGATTCGCCAGTATTTACAATACGCATGTAATCGAAGGCTACGGCTCGACCGAAGGCGGCTGCGGTATTACGATCAACCCGGTCGATAAGCCTAAAAACGGGTCGGTCGGCATTCCGTTGAGCGGGCAAGAGGTTCTCATCGTCGATCCTGAAAATCATCATCGCCAGCTTGGAGTCAACGAGGTCGGAGAGATTCTGGTTCGCAACGATACCGCTTTCAGGGGATATTTGAATCAAGCTGAGGAAACGAAAGCCGCTTTCAGCCAAGGGTGCTATCGGACATACGATTTAGGCCGCGTGGATGAAGAGGGGTACTTGTATCTATCCGGACGCCTCAAGTCCATGATTAACCGGGGCGGCGAAAAAATACACCCTGGCGAAATCGAGAAATTGATCGGATCGATTGAAGGAATCGAAGAGGTGTATGTGTTCGGCGTTCCCGACGAGCAATTGGGACAGACCGTTGGCGCCGTGGTCGTAACCAACGATCCCATATTATCGCGTGAGCAGATTATCGAGCGGCTAAGCAGTATGGTGTCGCGCTATAAGCTGCCCGAGCATATTTACTTCATAGACGATATACCGAAAACCGTCTCCGGAAAAGTCGATGGCGTGGCCTGTATGGAGCTGCTGCGCAAAGGAGGTTTAACTGTTTCATGAAATGTTGGGTCTCGGGAGGGACGGGACGACTTCGGGAGACACTGGTTGACCGGCTGGCCGCACAGGATGCTTGGGCCAACGAGGAAGCGGAAGCGGATATCGTCATCATCATGCCGCAGCCTATTCATCAAGCCGCTGCGACTGTTCACCGGCATTCGTCCAAGCCCGTGATAGACTTCAGTTCTTTTACGAAGCTGAACACGTTGGCGGGATACGCCCTGACATACTTGTTATTTCCCGATGGGACAAGGAATCCATCCGCTTTGTGGGAGAAGGGCCATGTTTCTATTGCCGGCTGCTTCGCCTCGTCGGTTCTTATACCGGTCAACTATTTGACGCTTTATTATGGCTTGAAGCCCGATTATATTTCGGCGTTCTGCTTAGGCGGCATTGAAACGGATACGACTTCGGATCAACGAATGGACAGAGCAAGCAGACAAGCGAGCGAGAAGTCGCTCAAGAGTCATCGGTTTGAGGTCGAGAAGTTTCTCCTGGCCGATGTACCCGCACAAATGAGCATAACGGTAGCCGACTTGGATCATAGCATCGAGACTATTGTTCACATCCACTGTCCGGGGCACGGGTTAGCGAGCGGCGTGCAGCTAAAGTACGACGCCCAAGATTGCCGCTGGCATTCAGACGACACGGAGCGTACGTCTACCGGCGATGTGCTGCTGCATTTTACCCCTACGTCGAGCGATACGCTAACCGCTTATGTGGCGCTTGATAATGTTTGGTTTCTCGTTCACTTAGCGATGGCAAGCATATCTCTGCTGGGTACAAAACAGTCCGGAACCCGGATTTGACGACCTGCGGCATAAAGGAGGCGGGTCGTGAATAGAGTGGTCGGGCTAGATGCAGGTGGAACCAACACGAAGATTCTGCTCTGTATGCCGGAGGGGAAAGCTGCGTATGTGACGGAAAGCGGCAATCAAGACGAGATATTGGCGCGTGTCGATAGTGCGTCGCCGGAGGCCGTTGTATTAACCGGCGGCAGGGCAGGCGAATTGTATTCGCGATTGGCTGATCGGTATCCCTGCGAGATTGTGAGCGAAATGACGGCGATGTGCAGGGGGGCGGAATATTTGGCGGGTGCTCGACACCGGGAGATGATTCTTGTCAGTGTCGGCACCGGCACCGCCTTCTACTATATTTCTGACGAGGGTTACAGACGCATAGGCGGATCGGGCGTAGGCGGAGGCACCTTTCTTGGGCTTGGCAGAATGCTTACGGGCGTTTCGGACTACAAGAGGCTGCGGCTGATGACGGAAGCAGGGAACAGGCGGCATATTGACTACACGTCAAGCGACATTTACGGCGACACGTTCAGCTCTATTATTCCGCCGCACGTAATTGTCAGCAATTTCGGCAAAATGGCAATGGAAACGGCCGCCTCAACCGAGGATATTGCGAGCGCGATATGCGGAATAGTGACGGAGACCGTGGCCAATATTGCTTGTCAGGCAGCAAAGAGATTTCAGGTCAGCCCGATTTATTATTGCGGCGGGATGTTCACAAGCGCATTCGCCAAAAGAGAGATTCGGAGATACACGGAATTAGGTAAAGAAAGCGCATTTTTTTTCGAAGGAAATGAGGAGTTTGTCGGAGTAACCGGGGCTGTCGTCTATGCGCATGGCGATATGGCGGGAAGATGCCTGCAGTCGCATACCGCGATTGAGTAGCTGCACGCCGGCGTACCTCTTTGTTTGATGAGAGAGGTATTCGATTATCAGACGCTAATTGACAAGGGGGACAATGGCAGTGGAATGGCTGCTACATAAATTGCGGCAACATGATCCGCTTCGGACTTGCATAGTCAATAAACGACAGCTTACGTACGGACAATTGCTGGATTGTATATCCGAATGCAAGGCATTGCTTTTGCAGAGCGGCATTACGAACCGATCGGTCGTTGCGTTAAGCCTGCCCAACAGCTTTACATTCGTTTATCTGTTTCTTGCGCTCGCCGATATCGGGGCTAAGCTGATGCTGATTGATCCGCGCATTCAGGGAGCAGAGCGGGCGAAGAGATTTGAAGCATTGGAGCCGAACTGGCTCATCGAAAGCCGTGAAGCGCTCATTCTGCATAATTTCTACGAAGAGGTTTCTTATACCGTATCCGCATTGAATCGCGCGGTATTGCCGTTGGACGATGAAGCCCTGCTCCAGTTCTCGTCGGCTACTACGGGAGAAGCCAAGCTTATTGGACGATCCTCGCGTTCCGTAGAGCGGGAAGTTGCAGCGACGTTGGAAGTTCCGCATGGAATCGGAGCCGATGACAACGTACTTGTATTGCCGTCATTATCCCACACCTATGGATTAATTACCGGATTGCTGCAAACGCTGCATGCAGGAGCGACTGCGGTATTCTCCGGTATAAAAACGGCGCAAATCGTAGAGCAGATAGAGAGCGCTGCCGTAACCGTCATATATGGCGTGCCGTTCCATTACGATTTGATTTTATTAAGCACGAAGGGACAATTGCGCTCGGTCAGGGCGGCTGTTTCAGCAGGGGAACGACTGCCGGATAAGACTCACTCCGGCTTCTATCACAGATTTGGGATATCGATTGGTCAACAGTACGGAATGACGGAAGCGGGAATTATAACGGTCGACTTTCAAGGCCGGGATTATCCCTCGGTTGGCCAGCCCGTCCATAAGAATGCCGTCAAAGAGCTTGAGGGTGCGATCTATGTCCGATTGTCCGAATATCCCTATAAGCAGTCCTCTAGAATAAACGCGGGGCTAATGGAGGACGGCTGGCTGGAGACAAGCGATCTGGGAGAATACGATGCGGACAGGCAACTCCTTCATTTGTTCGGAAGGAAGGATTCGGTCTACATTGCCGGAGGCATAAAGATCAACCTGCATGAGGTGGAGGATATTCTAGCTGCGCATACGAACGTTGCGGATTCCATCGTTCAGGTAGAGAACAGTATGATTGTCGCTTATATGGAAGTGCTGCCGTCGTTTAATCACATGGAATTTGCGGATTGGTGCAAACGGAATATTGCCGCTTACCGCACCCCGGCGCTGTTTCGGATCTTGAAGGATATTCCCCGTACACCGGGAGGGAAGAAAAGACGCTCGGGGCTGTCGGAGCATTGCGAGGAAGCATTCAGTTTGAATCAAAAACAATACCTTACCGAACAAGGAGCACGCCAATGTGGAGACAAGCCGAACAATTAATAAATAATGAAGCCAGAACGGTCCTGCTGCTATGCAAAGTTCAGCCTTCCGAGGACGAGATAAAAGAGGCTCATCTGCTATTGGGGAATCCGGCCTTTCATTATTTGCAGTTTTTTGCGTATTTAATGGAGCATAAAGTGACGATGATTGTTTACCGCAACCTTCTGGCACACAGCCTGCATCGCCATATCCCGCCTAAATATATGCACATGATGGATATGTTCGCTTCGGGAATGGAAGAGAGAAACCGGATTCTGGATATGCATCTTGCGCCATTATTCGGCTTGATCCGGGACAGGGGCATAGAGGCTGTACTTCTGAAAGGAGCGATGCTTAGACACTCGGTCTATCCGACGTCCGGGCTAAGGTTCAGCAACGATACCGATCTGCTGGTACAGGAGAAAGAACTGCAGCCGATAGGCAAGCTGCTTGAGGAGCAGGGCTTCATCCAAGGCTTCTACTCTTATAAAACGGGTGTAGAGCCGGCCAGCCGACAAGAGGTCATTACGAAAAGATTGGTTACGCACGAGGTCGTGCCCTTCCTGAAAGAAGTACATCATCCGATGTGCAAGGTAGTACAGGTCGATATTAACTTTGATATTTTTAATCGAGCCAAACGAATGCGAACAAACTTTGATACGGCTGCCTTATTTGACTCGACTATACCAAGCTCGTCTGCCCTTTCGAGCCTTCGTCATGAATTTAATATTTTGCAATTGTCGTCTCATTTGTATCAAGACGCTACTATGGTGCAGGGAATCCGGGCGCATAAAGATATGGAGCTTATTAAATTTGTCGACATCTATGAATACATTCGCAAATTCGGCGAATCGATCGACTGGGATTGGCTGCGGGCGGAAATCGTGCAAGCCGGACTGCAGCCGGTTGTCTTTTATTCTCTCTACTATATGGAATACTTGATGGGCTCGATTGTGCCGGAATCATTCATGAATAGCATTGCGCCGGATGACAGGGCCTACCTCGATTATTACGGAGTTGAAGAAGAAAAGCCTATTCAATGGAACCGAACGTTCCTGGAGAGAGTGTTCGACAGCAAGAGAAAATTGGAGCTTCTCGGTTTGGATAAAGGGGAATTAGGCGAATCAAGCAAATATTTCAGCATTTTTTAAAACATATAGCTGGGGGCGGAGCAATAGGATGAACGACTCAATGACGGTGCTTAAAAATAAGGTTGTGCAAATTATTGAAGCTGTTACCGCCACGGATCAGTCTGATCTGGGAGACGACGACGAAATTATTCAATTGGATTCGATGAAAACGATAGTCCTGATCGTTCAACTCGAAGAGCAATTCGGGATAACGGTTGAAGAAGGGGATATGTTGTTCGAAAATTTCTCGTCTATTCATAAAATTTGCGCAATTATTCACAAAGCTTCGGATAAAGCATAAGCATCCTTCTAGCTAAGCGAGGTGAAAGTATGCATCCACTGGAGATCGCCCCCTTTTTCAATAAACAAATGAATTGTCTGGAAGGGGTAATAGCGGCACTTGCCAATCATGCCGGGGACCCGTATACGATGTTGTGCGCAGAATCGTGGGGGTTTAAATACATCGATCGGCTGGAAGCTCCCCCATTAATCGGTCTAAAGATTAGGGCGGATATTCCGAACAAGAAACGATTTCTGGAGAGCGACAACGGGATAATGGTTCAAGATCGGGAATTGTCGGCGGAGCCCGCGCTGGAGTGGATGCTGGCGCAGTTGTCCGAAGCGCGCCCTGTTATTCTGCGAATTGATTCCTACTGGTGTCCGTGGAATGAAGTGTATCAGAAGCAGTCCATCCGGCACTATGTCATTGTTACGCATTTCGATCGCGAAGCGCAAAGCTTTCATTGTATGGATCCGATGGTACAGAAGGCGGGCATTCTGAGGCTGCCGTTGTCTCATTATTATAAAGGCTACAAAAGCTGTTTGACTTACAGCCGGGTTCCTGTCGTTGGGGAGGGAACTTCATTAAGGGAAGTGCTCCTGCATACCGTGAACGGGTTGATGGGCAACGGGAGAGAAACATCTGCATTCGAGGACATGGAGAAGCTGGCCGGAGAAATACAAACAACAAGCAGGTTTAAGGACGAGACGACGGGGTATCCGGTTATCGGCACGGCCCCTCTTATCTTTAATCTTGTATGGATAGCTAAGGGAAGATTGAACTATGCGGATTTCTTAGTTCATTTATTCGATAAGCATGGGGTTGTCGAATTGAAAGCTTGGGCTGATGAAATCCGGCAAGCAGGGAAGGAATGGATGCTTGTATCCGCGGTTGCCGCAAAGCTGCTGATGCAAAAGGAATCAACGTCAATCCAGCGCAGTATTGCGGATCGAATCCGGAACGTCGCGCTGCGCGAGCAATCGGTTCACCAAGAAATATGCGGCTTTTTAGGTTTAAGTCATGAGGCAGAAGGGGCAACTAAGCGATGCTGCGATTTAGGCTAAACAGACGATCCGTATCCGATGCGCATAGTAACCAATGGCTGACATTCAGATGGGTGCTGTCTTTTTTACGCCCCCATCGATCCGCATTTATGGTTACGGTAATATTGGGCATCATCGTTGCAACGATTGATCTGATCTTGCCCAAATCGGTGCAGTTTTTTCTTGACTACCTATTGCCGGAACGAGATTTTGAATTATTGATCGTGATGTTCGCCGCGCTCATTATCTTGGTTGCGATCAGCATCGGCGTGTCTTTGCGTAAGAATGCGATGGAGAGAAAGATACAGGAGCTTGTCGCCAGAGATGTGCAATTGAGCGTTTATCGGAAAATAAAAAGCATGGGCATTTCATATTTCGAAGAGCATCCGGTGGGCGAAAGCGTCGGGCTGTTGCAAACGGAGGTTGATTCGCAGCAGCGGTTTTATCGGGAGCTGTTTCCGAATTTTATTCGTACCGCAACGTTCTCGGCCATTTCCATTGTGATGATGTGCACCATAAGCGTTCGACTGACGGTGGTCATGCTGCTAGTGGTCATGCTTTATAGCCTGTTCGGCAAGAAACTGGACCAGAAGGTTGCGATGCTAGGCGAGATATGGGGAAGGCGCAGAATTTCCCTGTATCAGACCATATATGAAACCTTATCGGCACAGTTGGAGCTGCGGGCCAATTCAGCCGTCGAATGGGGAATCGATCGCGGCGAGGCTGCTGTACGGTTGCATAACAAGGCGCTTCAAGACTCCTTTAATTTCATGAATTTAAGGAAGTCGGTTCGGTTTTTATTCCAATATGCCGGTGTGATTGCCACTATTCTATATGCGCTGTATCTGCTGGAAGAAAACAAGCTGTCGGTTGGCGAAATATCCGCGTACTTCCTGTATCTTTACATATCCATTCAGAATATTACGGCGCTTATCGTATTAACGTCGGAGCAGCAGGTAGTGATGCGGCAAGTACAGCGGCTATATGATTTGCAACTTGCAAAGCCTGATATTCAGGAACCCGAGCATCCGGTGCTCCTCGATCGAATAAGAGGGGACATTAGCATTGACAATATAGATTTCGGATATAAAGGGAAGCCGTCTATCCTTCACGGGTTCTCGTTGAACATCAAAGCCGGTCAAAGGATCGCTCTTGTCGGCTTTAGCGGGGAAGGAAAGTCGACTTTATTAAAGCTTATTCCGCGGTTTTACGATCCGCGAGCCGGCGGCATCCGAATTGATAACGTAGATATTCGTTCCTTATCCTTGCGACAATTAAGGCGGGAAATTGGAATCGTGTTTCAAGAAACGTATTTGTTCGGTTCGACGGTGAAAGACAATATATTGATCGGCAAGCCGAATGCCGGCGACGAGGAAGTCATTGCTGCCGCAAAGGCTGCAAGGGCTCATGAATTTATTATGAAGCTGCCCCTTGGTTACGACACGCCTGTCAAGGAACGCGGAGTTGTTTTGTCGGGAGGCCAGAAGCAGAGAATTTCCATTGCCCGTCTTTTCTTAAAATCGCCTTCTATTATTTTATTGGACGAGGCCACAGCGGCTCTGGATAACATAAGCGAGAAGGAAGTAGCCGATGCGTTCAAATTGCTTATGAAAGGCCGAACGACGCTGACGGTTGCGCATCGTATCTCCACCGTTATCGATTACGATCAAATTGCTTATGTGCAGGATGGTCAGATTGCAGAATGCGGCAGCTACGAGGAATTGATGGCTGCACAAGGCCGATTCTTCAATCTCATAAGAGGGCAATCGGAGGAGGCTGAAGCTTGAAGCATTTAATCTGGCTCTGGCCGCATATAAGAAAGCAAAGAACGCTAATAATTATGCTGGTCATTATGACATCCGTACAAATGATGGCTCAATTTGGCGGCACTTACTTACAGAAGCAAATCATTGACAACGTCATTATTGACGGGCAAACCGATCTGATTGTTCGCACTATTATCGGGATGTCCGGCTGCTTTCTGTTGAGCGTTATTCTAATGTTCGTCAACCCTTATATTTCGCTCATCAACTACTCGCGAATCCGTCTTCGCATGTCGACGTGGCTGTTCAAATATTTAAAGGCGGTTCCGCTAGTACGTTTTCAGCAAGAGCGAACGAATGATCTAACGGGGCTTTTTCTCTGGCAGCTTCATCTGATTCCGTTCGCTTGTTCCGACCGTTTATGGGTGTTCATCCAACATTTTATGATGAGCCTCGCACTGGCAGGCTTCTTATTCTGGGTCAACCCGTATATGATGCTGGTTTGCTTTATCACGTCGCTTTGCTACGTATGGCTCGGATGGCACTACGGGAAAAAGCTGAAAGCGTTGACGAAGAGCGTCTGGGACAGGCGGTATAAGGTTGGCATCTGTCTCGAGGAAGGAATATCGGCAACCCGGGAAATGGTAGCCTACGATTTGGAAGATTGGGACGCCGGACGATACGAGAAGCAGTTCAACGACTATTACGAGAAGGTCATGGAAGAAACGGACGTGAGGAACGCCAGGCTGTGGACAAGCAATAGCATCGAATGGGCCGTGAGGCTATTCCTGTTCCTGTGCGGGGCCGCAATGGTTTACAACGACCAAATGTCGATCGGCGTCTTTGTTGTCGCGTATATTTTTGGATCGCAGTTTCTCACGACGATTCAAGCTTTGTTCGAATCCGGTACCGATATTATGGGCCAATTGGGGCATGTCGAGAAGCTGCGGCAAGTGACATCCGACGAGGTTAAGACGCCCGGTCTTAACCAATTGGCCGGCAATATTCAATCTATCGTCGTCGACGAAGTCTCGTTCCGATATCCCGACAACGATCGCGACGTGCTTGCGAGTGTAGATTGCAGTCTGCCGATCGGCAAAACAATTGCTATCGTGGGTGCGAGCGGCTCGGGCAAATCCACGCTTGCCGGACTCCTGTTCGGGCTGCATGAGCCGAAGGAAGGCACCATTCGGGTGAATGGAGAGCCTTTGCAGCAGTGGGATTTGGACGAATGGAGCGCCCGCGCTGTCATTGTCGTGCAGGAGCCGTATTTGTTTAATGACAGCATTCGAGCCAATCTGCTGCTCGGCCAGAATAAAGACGAGAATGAGATTAGGCGCATATGCGGCATTGTTCAACTGCAATCTTTCCTTGATACGCTCCCCGATGGATTGGATACGGTGATCGGGGAAAGGGGCGTTACGATTTCCGGCGGGCAAAGGCAAAGGCTTGCGATAGCGCGGGCGTTGTTAAGAAATCCGCAAATCTTAATATTGGACGAGGCGACCTCCGCGCTCGACCTTGAGACGGAAAGAAGGCTTCAAGCCTCATTGCAGCAAGAGCGGGCCGGCAAGACGACGATCATCGTCGCTCATCGGTTAACGACGGTGTACCAGGCCGATCTTATCTTGGTGATGGACAACGGGAAGCTGGTGGAGCAAGGCGTACATGACGAATTAATACGAAATCATTCCTGTTATCGACGTCTGCTGGAAAGCGATCAAGAGTCGGGCGGCTTGCGTCAGGCAGTGGATATTTAATGTATAAGGAGCGGGTTACATGATAGAACGGGCATCCCTTCAAGCCGCAATCATTCAAGAGATTCAACGGCTGCTGGACATGGAGGATGAAATTGACATCGAAGAGGAGTTGGAATCGCTGGGCCTTGATTCCAATCTGTCGATCAAATTGTTTGTTCGATTAGAAGAAAGATTCAGTATCCAATTTTCGGACGAAGATTTGGTGGATGAAACGATTCTGGCCAATGTCGAGGCGTTAAGCGAATGTATAATCCGCAAAATCGCGGCTTGATCGAGGGGGGGACGGCTCCATGCAAGGCAAGCAGGTTGCTTTGCATGGATACAATCCAGTTAACGGTGCAGAGCTTTCATGAAGGCGCGGGCCGTCAGTCGCTCCAGCGCAATGATATCGTACAAACGTTGGGATAGAGCTTGGGAGTCCTTTTCTTTTCTTTCGGCGCTTGCAAGATGATAATAACTTCGCTTTTTATATAGATCCCAGCTTGACTCCAAGCTCTTGTACAACGGGATAAGCTTAACCGAATCCTGCTTGTTTAAATAGCCGCTTTCATGGAGGAAGGCAATTAGCTGTTGGTTGCGGCGATGGACCTGCTGGAACCGAAGCGTAAATAATTTGTATATGCTGTCATCCTTCAGATTGGCGAATAGATGGATGAATTCATCGCGGTAGCGCTCCAGTCCGGCAATACCCCGATGGACATGCAGATCGTATTGCGCATTATAGAAAACGGACGTATCTTCGAGAAGCTGCAGCAGCATAGCGATAGCTTTCGTCCGGGCGATCGCAGGGTCGACAGTCAAATCGCCGCGCATCGGCTTGCACAGACTGATTTTAATATCGCGGCCTTCCGCTTTGGATTGCTCGCATGATTGCCGTACAGCGCTGTAAGGCAAATCGTAATAGGCCATAGTTCCGGGAAGAATACAATCCTCAATGGTGCGATAGCATTGCAGCTTGTCGTCATAGCCAATGATGAATACGGGATGGATCAGGCTGGTTCTGCCGGCTTCTCTCCCGCTGGGGTAAAAGAATCGATCGACCGTAAGAAAAACGCAGTAGCCGTCATGAAGATTGGATTTAATAACGTTATCCAGCTCGCGCTCCTGATAAGGAACAGATAAGCGCGTCTCCTTCACGTAACGATAAAGCGCATCCATAGAATATTCTACGGTCGGGAACAGGTAGCCCTCTGAAAGCATCTTTAAACGGTCCGCTTCCGAACGGTAGGCTTGGTCGGTTATCGTTTTGTGATACTCTGCGTCCATAAGGAGAGGGATACGGCGTAATGAGGGAGAGGCTTCAATAACCATCGCTATTAAATTATTGCTTACACAATTCAGCCAGATATCATTGTATGGCTCGATTGGATGTACGAAAGCGCTCAATATATCACTCCGTCTGCTTCTGTGTCATATTAATAGATTTCCTATGTTAATGTATCACCGAAAAGAAGTTCAATACAACCGTATATATGTAAAAATTTAATATTAATAATTATTATTCAATAAAATACATATATAACCTTGATAATTATCGGAGGGAACGACTATGGGAAGCTCCGAAACCATGACGATTGCCGGAAGCGAAATGAGCCTGCATGCCGTTATTGCCGAGCAGTGCAGCCGAACGCCGGACGCGGTGGCGATCGAGTACGAAGGGATGCATATCACGTACCGGACGCTTGAGGAGCGGGCGAAGCGAGTAGCTCAAATGCTGATGAAAAAGGGGATCGGGCGCGGAGATATCGTCGCTATTCTCATGAATCGCGAGCCGCAGATGCTCGCCGCGATGCTCGGCGTACTGAAAGCCGGAGGCGCCTATCTGCCGCTCGACCCTGACTTCCCGGAGGACCGGATTGCCTACATGCTCGAAGACAGCGACACCCCCATATTGCTGCTTAGCGGGTCGAGAGCCGCGCCGGATGCGTTCCGAGGCGAGGTCGTTCACATGGACGACTCCCAGTGGGAGGCCGAAGGCGATGACGTAACGGAACGGCTCGGAAGGGGAGAAGATCTGGCTTATCTGATGTATACGTCGGGGTCTACGGGCAGACCGAAGGGAGTCATGATTGAGCATCAGTCAATCTGTAACCTGATTGAAGGAATAACGGAACGCATCCCGTTCACGGCAGGAACTAAAATCGTATGCCTTACGACGGTGTCGTTCGATATTTTCGTGCTGGAGACTTGGCTGCCTTTAAGCCGGGGAATGACAGTCGTACTGGCGGGAACGCGCCAGCAACGCGATCCTTGGGAGCTGGCGGCGCTTATTGCCGCAAGCGAAGCGACTATGCTGCAAGCTACGCCGTCGCGAATGAATTGGCTGCTGCAGGCGACGGACGGCAGTTGTTTGAGCCGATTGACGACGATTATGCTTGGCGGCGAGGGAGTGCCTGGCGTGATGGTGGAGAGGCTCAGGCAGCGAACGGATGCCAAGCTGTACAATATGTACGGTCCAACGGAGACGACGGTATGGTCATGCTGCGGAGAGCTTGTTGACCATCAGGTGCATGTCGGAGCGCCAATTCGGAATACGAGGCTGTATGTGGTAAACGAAGAAGGGAGAATTGCAGAGGAAGGCGAGATCGGAGAGCTGTGCATAGCCGGCGACGGTCTGGCACGCGGTTATTGGAAGCTCCCGCAGCTTACCGAGCAGAAATTCGTGCCGCATCCTGACAATCCGCACGAGAGAATGTATGCAACGGGCGATATTGCCCATCGGCTTCCAGACGGAAACTGGAGAATAATTGGACGTCGGGACCAGCAGGTCAAAATCCGAGGGCATCGGATCGAGCTGGGCGAGATCGAGAACGTGCTGATGGATTACGAGCCTGTCAAGGAAGCAGCCGTTACGGTCGAAGAAGGAACGGACGGGGCGGAGCTGGTTGCTTATTATGCGGTCCAAGCGTCAACCGAGCATCAGGAGCTTCAGCGGCACCTTGCGGGCAGGCTGCCGGCCTATATGCTTCCGAAGCGATTCGTACAATTGGCAGAGCTGCCTGTAACGCCTAACGGGAAGATCGATCGCAAGAGATTGCACCAATTGGCGCCTTCTAATAAAGGGGGAGCCCCGGACGTCCGCGACCCTAAGGACATATTGGCTTCAGTATGGCAAGAGACGCTTGGGATTGAACACGAACGTCTTGATCCGGAGCAGGATTTTTTCATGGCGGGCGGAGATTCGATTAAAGCCGTTAGACTGGTAGCTGCTCTAAAAAACAGGCTGCACGGCGACGTTACGCTTGAAGACTTATACAGCCGTTCGACTTATCGGGCCCTGCTTCAATACATTAGGGAGCTGCGGCCGGGATGCGAGGAGTCGGCGCCTGCGCGTATGGAGCTGGAAGCGTTCAAATCCGCTGCCACAGCTCTGCTTAGCGACAAGCCGTTTATGCCTCTCGCGGATATCGAAGAGATATTGCCTCTAAGCGATGTGCAACTGGGAATGGTGTTTCATTCGCTGAGAGAGAAGCAAGTCTATCACGATCAATACGTGTTCGAGTGGAAGCCGGCGGGATTGCTAACGCCATCCCATTTGAAAGCGTTATTAACGCAAGCGGCGAGCAGGCACCCGATGCTTCGAGCCGTCTTATGCATTAGTGGAGCTCTCAAGCCGTTTCAGATGATATTGAACGAGATCGAGCCGCAGGTGATGGAGTACACGGTTGATGCCTTTGAGAGCCAATCGCTTGAACAAGCATTTATACATCAGTTGTTGGCCGAGGATCGGGAATTGGGCTTTGTAACGCATACGTTCACCGGGGCGCCTTTATGGCGCTGCAATATTATCCGAATCGGCTCGGAGCGCATTGTGTTTAACTTGAATATTCACCACGTGATTTATGACGGAAGAAGTCTTGAAATTTTATTGCATGAAATCAGTCGTTCCATCAAGGGGAATATTCAGGACGACGGTGCAAGAGCATCCTACGCAGCTCTGGAATCGTTTGCGATTGAGCAAATAAGTCTGAAGAGCGACGCTTCATATACTCGGTTCTGGAGCCAATATTTGAACGACTTGCCGGTCGCTCGGCTATCGGATGCGGAAGGAGTGCCGGATGGTACGGAGGCGCGCGCCTCGGCTTACGATGTACGGACGGCGTGGTTAGAGTCGGAACTCGCTAATCGGATTCGTTATATGGGAAACAAGAAGCTCGTGCATCCCAAGACGATATTTTTGGCCGCGCTGGGCTTGTCTATCCATAGAATCACCGGGGAAGACGACTGCGTGATCGGAATGATCGATGCCGTTCGTCCCATTCACGAAAGGAGCAACGATATATTTGGTTGCTTTATCAATACGGTTCCAATCCGCTTGAGCGACCTGGCCGCGCGCCAACGGTTCAGTATTCTCCATTACTGCGAGAAGCGTTTAAAGCAATTAAAGCATTATGGCAGATGGTCGTTGTACGAAATCGAACGGGCATTGAATCAAAAAGTGTTGTACGACGCGATATTTAATTATCGCGAATATGATTTTGAGTCAGGCGATCATTCAACCGGAATAATGCTATTCGAAGCAATGGATAGCATAGAATGCACGCACAATGATTTTGATTTTATTGTCACGAGTCGCGGCGACCGCTATCACATGAAAATTGTATATAAAACAAGCCGTTATGGAAGCAAGTTTGTTCATCGTTTTCTGCGCGACTACATCGAGGCGCTTGACCGGCTGACCGATGATTTATGGCAAGAGGGCTTGCTTCCGGAACTGGAATATCAAGCGTCTGGAGTGGAAGCGGCAATTGCGTCGGAAGCGGTTGCGGGGCAAGCCGAAGCGTCGGACGAAAGAGAACGGCAGACCGCAACGGCGACCGATCCGCTGGATGCCGCATGCGCTCCTTCTTGCGGCGAATCGCTGCCGTTGAGCTTCGACGATAAGGTAGAAGCTCAATTGACGGACATTTTTAGGACCGTGTTGCAGGCGAAGCGCTTTGATAGAACGATTAGCTTCTTCGATCAAGGGGCGGATTCTTTTTCTATTATCAACCTATTTATTCGCATTAATGAAAGGTTCCCTCAGGCGGTGACGGTCGAAGATTTATTCGGGTACACGACGATCGAGAAACTCGCAGGCTATATTCGGCAGAGAAGCCAACCGACGGACAGGCAATCTTCACAGATACAATTCACCCGCTTTTCTTCCGAATGCTATACGTTCCCGGCCTTCTTAGCAAGACGTTCGGATATTGTGCAGTTCACGATTGACAAGCATCTATTTGACCCAATGCGGTCGGCGCTGCACGTTCATCCGGATGTCGTCTTTGCACTTCTATTTATGAATGCCGTTTCGGAATATACGATACACCCGGCGAACGAGAGTCATGTCGTTTTTGTTGCCCAGGAGCAGGCTGCTTCGTTGAAGCTGCAATTCGATCGATATGACACCCCCGAACAACTGATCGAGGCGCTTGCCGTTCAGATGAGGGACAGCGGCAGAGCCGCAATCGATTGGAGCGAGCTTAGCGGGAGCATGGAAGAGCGGGATATTCTGCCGGCGTTTTTCGGGTCCGGCAGTATGCTGCGAACGGATGAATTTGACCTGTGTTTATCGGTTAAGTCCGAAGCGGAACAGTATCGTTTCTTTCTGGCGTACAATGCCGGGAAGCTGACGGCGGCCTTCATTGAGCGCTTTATCGCCGCTTTCGGCAGTAGCTGCGAAGGCTTTCTATACCATTTCACTGAAGGAAGATGACGATGACCAATTATGCAATGCTTTTTCCGGGACAGGGCTCGCAGTATGTCGGTATGGGGAAGACGATGTACGATTCCAGCAGCGTGGCGCAGAGACTGTTTAAAGAGGCCGAGGAGCTTCTGGAGATCCCGCTGCGCAAATTATGTTTTGAGGGCGATATGTCCGACTTGACGTTAACCTATCATGCACAGCCGGCAATTCTGACGGTCGGCTATATTGGCTACCGATTGTTTATGGATAAGTATGGGAGAGCGCCTTTATATTTGTTAGGCCACAGTTTAGGAGAGATCACGGCGTTGACCTGCGCCGGAGCGCTGTCATTTGAAGACGCCGTCAAGATTGTGCAGAGACGAGGCATACTCATGCATGAGGCAGCGCTTGATGCAAAAGGGACGATGACGTCCATTCAAGGCGTGCCGCTTGACTTGGTCCAAACCGTATGCGAGTTCTCGTCAAGCGATGCTCATCAAGCTGTCGTTTCCAATATTAATGCCGCCAGCCAAATCGTAATATCCGGTCACGAGTCCGCGGTCCGTCACGTCTCCAATCTACTTGTCAAAATGGGGGCAACGGCTATTCCGCTTCACGTAAGCGCGCCTTTCCATAGCCCATTGATGGCATCGGCGGAAGAGAGCTTCCGGCAATATATCGGCACCTACCCGCTTGCAACGCTTGCTTCCAATGTTGTATCCAATGTAGATGCGCAGGTATATGCCGACGAGTCGCAAGTTGCGGCCAAGCTTTCACGGCAGTTAACGAGTCCCGTTCGATGGACGGACTGTATTCGGTACATTACCAAGGCCGGCATCTCGTTAGCGGTAGAGATGGGGCCGAAGTCCGTATTGAAGAAGCTGGCGGCGGACACTCCCTTAACGGTACATGCGCTCGACGATAGAGAGGATGCCTCCCTGCTTGAGCGGCATTTTGGCCAAATGCCGGAGCCGCGGGCGATTGATTTTATTAAAGGGTGCTTGACGCAATCGGTCTGTACAAAAAATCGTAATTTTGACGCCACGCAGTATGAGCAGGGCGTTATCAATCAAGTGAGAGCGCTGGAGCAGCTTATCGAGAAGGCGGAATCGCAGCAAGGACACGCTCCTATTGAGGATATCTATAAAGCGCTGGATGCTTTGCTGATTATATTTGAAACGAAGAAAGTTGCGGAACAAGAGAAACGTCAGCGACTAGCCAAGTTATGCGCGAAGACGCTTCCGATGAAGCTGATCGAGAAGGCGGCGGCTTACGTGCAGGATCAAACCCAAATGAGTATAGCCTAACGAAGCGGGGGACCCGATGAAAAACCAACTGTTCCGGAAGCAACCAAGCCATCGGATGGGCAATGAATCTATCATTGACGTACAGCGGCTCTCGAATAGAGACGTAGCTATTATTGGGATCGGCTGTACAATGGCCGACGCGGCGAACGTTCAAGAGATGTGGCAATTGATCGAGCAAGGAGCCGACAGGGTTCAGGCGTTATCGCAGCGGAGGCGAACGGACGCCGATTTGTATAATCGGTTGAAGGGGTACCGGGCAAAAAGAGAAGAAGAATGGTGCAAGGCCGGCTACCTAAGAGAAATTGACAAATTCGACTACAAATTTTTTAATATTTCACCTAAAGAAGCGGCTTTAATGGACCCGAATCAAAGAATCTTTCTGGAGACCGCATGGCAGGCCATTGAAGACGCCGGTTGCGGCGAGTCGATCAGAGGCAGCGACACCGGCGTTTATATCGGGCACTCCAGCGATTTCGGCAGGCTGTACAAGAGCATGATCGAGAACATCGGATTGGAGCATGGGGAGTTGGCTCTCGCCGGGAATATCCATTCGATTATCGCCAGCCGGCTAAGCTACGTTCTGGATTTAAAAGGGCCGAGTCTTTCGATCGATACCGCATGCTCTTCTTCTCTTGTTGCGGTTCATCTCGCGGTTCAAGCGATTCGCAACGGCCAATGCGCTATGGCGTTAGCCGGGGGCGTAAAAATAAATAGTATGCCTGAGTTCAGCAGCGTATTGCGGGACATCGGGATTCATTCCGCTTCCGACAAAGCCAGATCATTCGATAATTCCTCGGACGGCACAAGCTTCGGTGAAGGGGCCGGCGTTGTCGTACTGAAATCGTTGCAGCGCGCTTTAATGGACGGCGATCATATCTATGCCGTCATTAAAGGCAGCGCCATTAATCAGGATGGCACCTCCATTAATCTGACGGCGCCGAACGTATTGGCTCAGCAGGATGTTATCGTCAAAGCTTGGCAGGACGCACAAGTAGACCCGGAGACCGTAACGTATATTGAAGCGCACGGCACCGGCACTTCATTAGGCGACCCGATCGAGGTGCAGGCGATATCGAGCGCTTTTCGAAAGTTTACCGATAAGCGACAGTTCTGTGCCGTTGGCACTATAAAAACCAATATCGGTCACTTGGATCATGCGGCCGGAATTGCGGGGCTAATCAAAGCGGCGCTATCCGTCAAGCATAAGCGGTTGCCGGCCTCTCTTCACTTTGAGTATCCGAATGCCCAAATCGATTTCACGACTTCGCCGCTGTACGTAAATGACGGGCTGCACGAATGGAGCGAAGATATTCGAAGATGCGGGGTCAGTTCTTTCGGGTTAAGCGGGACGAATTGCCACGTCGTGCTGGAGCAGGCGCCGGCCGAACTATCGTCAGGGCACAGGGAGAACGACAAGTATCGCTGCCTGGCTATCTCGGCGAAGAGCGAGGAAAGCTTGGCCGCCCTTGCCGATTTATACCGCCGTTACGGTATGCTCCCGGAAACTGATCTGGATCGTTTCTGCTACACGGCCCATGCAGGACGGTTTCATCATGCCAATCGAATCATGCTTGTCTTTCGAACGCGGGAGGAGCTGTTGGGGCAATTGCAATGGCTGGGGGACAATCGGCTTCAATCCGATATCGAGCAAGGCATTTACTCGTCAGTCGGGAGCACGACGGCACGAGAGGGCAGCGTCTCTGCGAACGTTGGCTCTACAGTAGAACAATGGCGCCGAACGGGCGATAGCTCCATGTTATACATGCTCGCCGAACAGTACGTTAAGGGAGCGTCAATCCCTTGGCCGTCGTTGTACGAATACGGTGCTCCCCGCAAAGCAAGTATTCCGGCCTATCCCTTTGCCCGCAGCAGAGCGTGGTTTACGGATTATACAGAGAAGCGGCCCAACGAGCCGCGACAAGTCGTTGAAACACTCGATCGCCGAGTATTCGCAATAGAGATATCGGCGACCGATCACTGGTTTATGAGCGAGCATATCGTAAACGGCGAATTTATGCTGCCCGGGGCCGCCATGCTTCATTTGGTCAAAGAAGCTTATGCGAGCTCGCGCCTCCAGGGCGTCGAATTCGGGAACGTTATATTTTCCGCCCCGTTTACATTGGGAATGAACGAGTCCAAAGAAATTCAGATCATAATCAAGACGGACTTGCTGCCGCATGCCTTTGCGGTCAGCAGCAAGTCGGAAGACCGTTGGATCGTGCATGCGGAAGGGACAATAGGTCTTGTGGAGCGCGAAGATACGGCCAATGTGCCGATCAGCCTTGTGCTGCAAGGCTTGCAGCATAGTGCCTTCCATGCATCGGATATTTCGAACAAAGACGTAAAAACCGGCGGACATTGGGATAACGTAGATGCGATATATACGGGGAAAGACGAGGTTTGCTTGCGTTTGAGGCTTCCCGAGCGTTATCGGCACGAGGAGGATCAGTTTTTTATTCATCCGGCCCTCATGGATAATGCTGTACATGTTGCGATGTTTAGCGGTAAGGATGAGCTATATCTGCCATGGATGTATAAGGAAATTCGCGTATACCGTCGAATGCCGGCGCAATTTTATAGTCGCATAAGAAAGATCGGCGGCAATTCCCAGACCATTACGCTTGATATTGATTGGCTGAATGATCGGGGAGAGCGAATCGCCTCCATATCCGAATATTGCATGAAGAAAGTGAAAGCCAGAGAACAAGATACGATTTCGAATGAGCTGCATCAAATTGTATGGTCCCCCGTAACCGACGACGCCGCCGCCCAAAGCGATAAGCGCGAGGGGACGTCCGTCATGCTTCGGACAAGCGATAATCGGCAGTGTGATGAGATTCGCAACGCGTTAGCCGAGCAAGGACAGCGCGTGATCGAGCTTATTATCGGCGAAGCAAGCAGCGGCTCCTTCGGTAAAGATCGGTACGGCATTCGCCTATCCCATATGGAAGCGGATCTGATCGGGGTCATAGGCGAACTGGCAAGCGTGAAGATTGATCGGGTCATTCATGCGACGGGATTGGACCATCGTCCTATCGACAGCGGCAATCTGGAAGAACGGAAGAGCCTTCACTTATTCAGTTTATTCTATTTAATCAAAGCGCTGCTGCATCAGAAAGTGAAGCTTCCGCTTGATCTCTTGATCGTCGCCGCTTATGCCAATAAGGTTACGGGCACAGAGAGAATGATTCAGCCGTTGCATGCTGCATTAGCCGGAATCGGGAAATCCGCCGCACAGGAGTATCCAGACCTGTTCTGCCGCTTTGTCGATGTGGATGAAGCTACGAACGGCCATACGATTGCCGAGGCAATAGGGAACGGCAAGCCTTATTATCAGCTTGCGCTTCGCGCTAATGCGAGGTATCGTGAAACGCTCGATAAATTAGTAATCAACCATGAATCCGAACGTGCACTGCCTATTGTTAACGGCGGGGTCTATTTGATTACGGGCGGTCTTGGGGAATTAGGGCTGGCGACGGCCCGTTATTTGGCGGACAAGCATTCCGTTCGTCTCCTGCTTTTGCATCGCTCGCCGCTCCCGGCAAGGGGGCATTGGGAGGCGTGCTTGCAGCGAGACAACCGGGAGGCCTCTATTATCCAATGTATTCTCGATCTGGAAGCGGCAGGGTCGATCGTCGAATGTCATCATGTCGATATTGCCGATGCGCATGCCATTGCGGAGGCATATCATCGCATTAAGTGGACGCACAAGAAGATTAATGGCATTTTCCATTGTGCGGGCGTTGCAGGAGACGGTTATTTAATTCGAAAGTCGTTGCGGCAATTCAATGAAGTGCTGCAGCCGAAGATAGATGGAACCATTCTCTTGCACGAGCTGACGCAAGAGGAGGAACTGGATTTCTTCATCTCCTATTCATCGGTAACGGCGTTGTTTGCCGGAGCCGGTCAAGCCGATTACTGTGCGGCGAACATGTTTTTGGATTCGTTCTCTTCGTCCGGAAGCCGGGCTCAGAAGCGTACTCTCGCGATCAACTGGCCTGCATGGAAACACATGGGTATGGCGCATCGGTACGGCATTGCCGATGATCGGGGACTGATGATGGATATTGTCCCGGAGCGGGCATTTCAACTGCTTGATGTCTTGCTGCAAAGTGAGGATGTACGCCAAGCCGTCATTGGCAAGTATAACGAATCGAAGCTCGCGGACGGCCTCGATGGAGTGCCGATAGAGCTCGCGGATAAACCGGCCGGCAATCCGGCGGCGCGCCCGCTCCCGCAAGCAAGCTTTGCTTCGCGCAACGTTGCGGCGGAGGAGGGGTTGCCGAGCAGCCGTACCGGCAGCGCCTTCATAACGGATAAGGTAGAAGCCTTATGGACGAATGTGCTGGGCGAATCGGATTGGCAGTATGACGATAATTTTTTTGATGTCGGAGGAAATTCCATTAGTGCCATTACTCTGCTGAAACAATTGCAGCAAGCCTATCCGGACACGGTGACGGTGACGGATGTATTCACCTACCCTACCATTAATCTAATGTCCGGCTACATTCGCTCCAAATTGGCTCCAATCGAGGGCGATGGCGACAAGGAAGCAATCGATCGGCGAGGGGATGCCGCGTCTGCCGATGGTGAACTGGACGACCTGTTGGATCAGTTGCTTCGGGGCGAGATTAATGTGGAAGCAGCGTATCGCAAATTATGAGAGGGATGTTCAATGGAAAGCATAAAAAAGTATATCCTTAACCAGTTGGTCGACAATAAACTATCGCGTGACGAGGCCAAGCTGCTGCTAAGCGAGGCCCAACAGGCTCGCCCCTCCAATGACGTTGCCGTCATTGGAGTAGCCTGCCGGTTCCCCGGCGCTAACAACAAGGAAGAATACTGGGAGCTGCTATCCGGAGAGAAAACCTCTATTTCCTCATACTCCAATAGTCGTATTCAGGATATGAAAGAGGTGTTGGACAACACCTTTACCCGTCAGCTCTACTACGGCCAATCGGAAGAATATACAGAGGATTTCGGAATTGGCGGCTATCTGGATGATATTGCCGGCTTCGATGCATCGTTTTTCTCAATATCCCCCAAAGAAGCAAAGTTTATGGATCCTTATCAACGCGTCTTTTTGGAAACGGCCTGGACGGCGGTTGAAGATGCCGGCTATGGCGGAAACAGTCTTTCCGGCACAAAGACGGGGGTATTTGTTGGACGGGATCACGCTGAAATTTCAAGCTATCAGTTGGTGACGGAAGCGGACCCGCTTCATTTTACCGGCTCCTATTCCGGGATACTGGCCAGCAGAATTGCTTATCTTTTCAATCTGCAAGGACCTTGCGCCGTATTGGATACCGCATGCTCGTCGGGCCTTGTCGCGGTTCATACGGCTTGCCGTTCTTTGCAAACCAAAGACTGCGAGATGGCCATTGCAGCGGGTATTAATTTAAGATACTCGCCGGCGAAGGAGCAGGGCTTGCAGATGATTGAGTCGAAGGACGGCTTTGTCCGAACCTTCGATAAAAACGCCAGCGGAACGATGTTAAGCGAAGGCGTGGGAGCGGTTATCCTCAAGCCGCTGAGTGCCGCCGTTGAAGACGGGGACAACATATACGCCATTATCAAAGGAAGCGCGATCAATAACGACGGCGCATCGATGGGACTGACTGCCCCTAACGCGGAAGCGCAGTATTCTTTGCTGCTAGACGCGTGGAACAATGCGGGCGTAACACCGGATACAATCTCCTACGTCGAGGCGCACGGGACGGGAACGGTGCTTGGCGACCCGATCGAGATTGAGGGGTTAACGCGTGCTTTTGAACACTTTACGGCAAGAAAACAGTTTTGCGGAATCGGGTCCGTTAAGACAAACATCGGACATACCGTCGGCGCGTCCGGCCTGGCCGGATTAATTAAAGTGATATTGGCTTTGAAGCATAAAACAATGCCGGCTAGTTTGAATTTTAACGAAAGCAACCCTTATATCGATTTTAGCGGCTCTCCGTTCTACGTCCTTAACGAATCGAAAGAATGGCTCGACCCGTCTTCGCCAAGACGTGCCGGGATTAGCTCGTTCGGATTCAGCGGGACCAATTGTCACGTTGTGATAGAAGAAGCGCTTGAACCCGACACGGCTCCAAGCGAGATCGATCGTCCCGATGACGACATGCCGCTGCATTTGTTCACGCTCTCGGCGAAGAGCAAGGAGGCTTTGAAGCAGTACGCCTCCGAGTATATTCGCTTCTTGAGCGGCAGCGGCGGAAACATGCCGCAACTTAACCGCATTTGTTACACGGCGGCAGTAGGAAGAGGCCATTATTCGGAACGAGTGGCCATCGTCGTACGTTCGGCTTTAGAGCTGAGAACCAAGCTGATGCGGCTGGTAGAGCATGAGGAGTGGGGCTCTCTAGCGTTAGAAGATATCTATTATGGAAGACATAAAATCGTACCGAACAACAAAAAGGTGCTGGATGACAACGAGCTCACCGAGCGACAATTGAATGATCTGAGCTTGAGAATGAACCAAGCCATTCAAGTAGGGAGCCGCTCTAGCGTCGATCATTATATTCAATTGTGCAAAGGGTATATTGAGGGGGCGGATATGAATTGGCGGCTTCTGTACAGCGGATCGAGAGCGGCCCGAATCGGTATGCCGACTTATCCTTATCAGCGAACGAGGCACTGGGCCGAGGCGCTGCCTGATTCGTATACGGGCTTTGCCGGTAAACGTACAGGTTATCCGCTGCTGCATCAGATGGTTGTTGAATCGCCTGAAGTCGATATCTATCATTCCGTGTTTAATGAGAGACAAGACTGGTTTTTACATGAGCATCGTATTTTTGATACGAGCGTGATCCCTGCTACCACCTATATCGAGATGGCTTTAGAAGCAGCGAACAAATACCTTATGGGCCGTGCCGTACAATTGTCCGATATCTATCTCCATAAGCCGCTTATCGCGGCCCATAACGAAACGATTAACGTGCGCACCTTATTGCTGAAATCGGGAGCGGGGTACGAGTTTAAAATCTACTCGCTGCGCGACGGGCTGGAATCGCTTCATGCAGAAGGGAAGCTGACGGCGGTCTCCAAGGAGGCCGGAACAATTAATATTGCCGGTCTGCTCGATCGGGCAGTATGGTCGCGTTCCAAGCTGGAAGAGAACGATATTGAGAAGCGTATCTATTTCGGACCCCGATGGGATAGCATCGCGCAGGTATCGCACATCAGCGACCAGGAAGTTATCGTCCGCATGTGCCTGCCTCCGGCATATGCCGGAGAGAGCGAAGCATTAACGGCTCATCCGGCGCTGCTCGATAGCGCGATCAATGTGCTGTCTCAACGGTTCGGCAGCGTGCTGTATCTTCCATACTCGTATAATAAATTAAAAATATACTCCAAGCTTCCGGCACAGTTCTATTGCCATACGCTGGTGCCGAACAGGGACAAGGCCGATGCAGAAACGGTTTCGCTCGATATTGTGCTTGTCGAGCCGAACGGTACGATAATCGCGGAAATTGAAGGCTATACGTTGAAGCGGGTCGCGAATCCGACCAGCATGATTCAAATTGCTGCCAGCAAGGATGCTTATCATCAGATCGAATGGAAAGAACAGCGATCCAGATTGGACGGGGAGACGAGGCGCCCGATACAAGAAGCGCTTGTCTTCCTGCCGGACGGACATTCGTTGGGACACGAGTTGGCAAGCTTGCTGCATCTTCGTCAGACGAGCGTGATTAAGGTTACTCCCGGTCCGGTATATAGTCGGGTAAGCGATCATGAATATCGGATTAATATTAGTGAAGCGGATGATTATGCGACACTGATGCAGCAATTGCAGCATCGTTCCATTACCCATATCGCACACTTCCTTCAGCAGCCGGATGAAGGGTCGGAGCTCTCGGAAACCTCACTGCGAGATCAGCTTGAACGGGGGCCATACAGCTTATTTTATTTGCTGAAGGCGCTCGTTGCGTGCAGATGGAAGACGGAGCTTACCTTCCTGATAGCAGGGAAATACGCGAATCGAGTTATCGGGGAAGAGCGCGAGATTGTTCCGGCCTCCGCTGCGTTGCAGGGCTTTGCAAGAGTAGTGGGGCAGGAGAATCCGGAATGGACATGCCGATTCGTCGATTACGACGAGGCGGCTGCGGCAGAGGATATCTTGGCGGAACTTACGGAGGATTCGGCTTATTATTGCTCGGCTTATCGTGAAGGTAAGAAATATTATCCTTCTTTGCGCGCCATCGCAGCTCAGACGCTCGATGAGAAACCGGCTATGCCTCTTAAAGAGCATGGCGTATACATGATTACCGGCGGGCTAGGAGGGATTGGATTGGAGCTGGCCAACCATATGGCCTCTCAGAAGCAAGTTCGCCTAATCTTGTTGAGCCGTTCCGATTTCCCCGATCGCCGACAATGGTCGAGCATTCTGGAGGCCGATGAGAATTCTCGGATCAGCGGGAAAATTCGAGCGCTGCAAGCCATTGAGGCTCGAGGCTCGACCGTAATGTGCATGGCCGCGGACGTCGCCGACCAAGCCCAATTGGAACATGCGCTGCGTATTGTGCAGGAGCAATATGGCGGGCTAGATGGCGTTATTCATGCCGCCGGCGTGGCCGGATATGGCGTAATTTCGAATAAGAGCATTCAGCAAATGCACGAGACGATAAACCCGAAAGTGTTCGGCGCTTATTTGCTGGACAAGCTGACTCAGTCGTACGATCTCGACTTTTTCGTCATGTTTTCTTCTGTCATCGCTTTGGTTGGCGGGTACGGACAGGCCGATTACGCGGCAGCCAACTCATTTCTCGATTCGTATGCCTGGTATCGTCAGAGGATGGGCAGAAGGACATTGTCGGTAAACTGGGGGATGTGGAGCGAAGTCGGGATGGCTGTCGATTACCGACTGGATGACAGCGAGCTGCTGCTCAAGCCGGTTACGAACGAAGCGGGGCTGCGCGGCCTGGCGAATGTGATGCGGCTGGATACGAGCGGAGTGCTGATCGGAGAAATAAACAGCGGCTATTCGTCAAGTATCCGCACGCAATTGCATATCCCGACTCCGGCCGTCGGCGCGGGTCGAACGAATACGTCGTTTGCTGGCCGAATAGGAGAACAGCGGACAAAGGTGTTCGGAAGGCCGAACGAGGATTATTCCAAGGCGGAAATCGTGCTGGCCCAAATATGGGGGCAGCTATTAGAAATGAAGAGCATCAATGTATATGACAATTTTTACGAGTTGGGCGGAGATTCGATTCTGTCGATCCGATTGGTCAAAATGATAAATGATCATTTCAAGTCCAATCTCCATATTGGAGACGTATACAGCTCGATTAACATCGTGGAAATGGCAGAGCTGTTGAAGGACTATGATGCGGATTCCATCCAGATTGAGTTGCCTGATCGGGTAGAGGAGAAGATTGTTCCGATTGTTCCGGCAGCGGCAGAAACGAAGGCTGTTCGTCCATCGGCAATGACGGCAGAACAGACGCAAGACGAATTTGTCATTAAACAGAATGTGATAGCGAACGCGAATCATTTGTCATGGCGCCAGTTCAGTTGTTATGATCGCAGTCTCGTTTATCTGATGTCTCTTCATAACCGCGAAATGGCGAAGTACTATAAGCTGGTTCAAGCTATGCAGCGCGCTTTCGACTTGAAGGCAGTCGGGTTGGACCACATTCATGCTTTTCATGCCGTCCAATATGTGAGCGAGTATTTCAACGACGCTTATATCGGGTTCGTGGGACGGTTTGGATTCGATATACGATATACCTCTGTCGATAGCACGGCTTCATTGCATTCGGCCATTCAGAATTGTATTGGTCGCAAGAAGCTCGTCATGCTGCCTTTCGATGAATATTACTTGTACTATTCGCCGTTTTACCTTAAGAAGCATACCGATCATCACATTGTTATTTATGGGTACGATAACAAGAAGCAGTTGTATCATATCCTAAACCATAATCATCTGACTCGAAATTCGAAGGATGCTATCGAGTATGGTGCTTTCTTCGCGCCGTACGCGCAAGTTGAGGAGATGATGTCCGGAATCGAGCCATCAAGAAGGCAAGTCATCAACGTCGATCCCCAAATAATGATTGAGAACGGGCCTGCTATTAAAGAGACGGTTGCCGATATCGCGTTGTCGGGCGAGCGGTTTATTAATCGCGACTGTCAATATATAGAGGATTTGCTTGCAGGCAGGAAGCAGTGGGATGAGGAGAGCAGCAACGAGCTATTCGATTATGTCGGTGCGAAAGAATTGCTGGTAGACACTTTAATCCGAGATTTTGGATGCAAGGGCAATGAGTTTGAGGATATTTCGACGGGCTTCGTTAAAAATTCTAACCTCCTGCTTAAAAAGTTTGTGATGAAAATGGAAAATGGCGCGTCGATCGAAGATCCGGAAGGCTATATAGACCTGATGAACCGTATTCACGAATTTTCCGCTCTGTTATGGCAGGAGATGAAGCGGGCGTTGGCGATATAGACATCGGCCAGACCTTCATGTTCAGTTAAAAAATCAACCTCCCGTCACACTATGCTGACAAGAGCAACAAAAGGCAGATTGGCGAATAAGCCGGTCGGGTGAGGGGCGCAGTGTCCGATGCTCGACGAAGCCTTCTGACGCTTAGGCCCCGGAGCATGCGAAGTTGGAGCGCAAAAGTCTGCACAGCATACTGGCTTTGGGAGAACCGTCCGATTTACACACTAAAGGACCTCAAATTCCGCTGCAAAGCGGAGGCCGAGGTCCTTTTTCTCGGAGAAATTCAGTTTTTCGCGGGAGTCCCCCACATGACACCTTTGCTTTTGAGACAGCCCTTGCTTTATTGCGCCGCCTGCGGAGGCTGGCCCTCCACAGGCGGCATCCGGTCTCCGCCCCCCTCCGGCGGGGCGCCGTTGCCTTCCGGCGGCATCCGGTCGCCGCCGATGCCGCCCTGGCCGCGGAAGCCGCCGCCCCCGCCTCGTCCGCCCATGCCGCCGCCGGGACCGCCCATACCGCTGCGGGCTTCGGTGACGCCCGATTCGTTCACCCAAGTCACGATGGAGGATGCATCGAACGAAACGACTTTCGTGCCGCCCGTATAGCCGCCGTCATACAGGCCGTTCACTTCGTTGCCTGCCGCCGTGCCGCCCGAATAGAGCGTGTACGAGCCGTCTTTCTTCATGTCCGGCGTAGTGATAAAGACGGCTTGGTAAGCTTTCGCCGGAGCGAACGTGACGATGCTCTTGCCGTCGCCGTCCGTAAGGTTGACCAGCGTGCCGGCCTGCTGTGCCTGCGGGTACGTCATCAGTATGCCGGCTTGCGTCGATTGGTCCGCCGCCGCCTGCGCCATGCCGGAGCTTCCGGCCGCGACGAGCGTGCCGCCCGTTACGACGAAGGTGCCGTCGTAATCGAGCGCGGCATTGTTGTTCTCGGTCGGTCCGCTGACGATAACGGTACCGCCGTTCATCTCGATCGAGCCGTTCGCGTCCAGCCCGTCGCCCTGCGCGTCGACGTACAGGTAGCCGCCGTTAATCGTCAGCTTATTGCTGGACGAGGAGCCGGACTCGGGGCCGCGCGGCGCGCTTTCCTCGGACGATTCGCCGCTGCCGCTGGCCGCGTTCACGCCGTCGTCGCTGGAGGCGAGCACCGTCACCCCGCCGTCGATGACGATCGTCGGCGCTTCCAGCCCCTCATAGCTGCTCGCAATATGGATCGTGCCGTCTTGGATCGCGAGCGCAACGTCCGCATGGATGGCATCGTCCCCGGCTTTAATATCGAGCTGACCGCCGGCAATTCGAATGCCGCCGCTGCTGTGCAGCGCGTCCTCGCCGGAATCGAGCTTCCATGTACCGCCGTCCACGGCGATAATGCCAGGCGAATCCTCCGCGTCGTTCGTCGTCTTCACGGCATGTCCGCCTGCTTTGACCGTGATATCGCCCTGCCGTACGGCGACGAGATCGCGTCCCATGATGCCGTCGTCGACCGCGTCGACCTCAATCGTGCCGCCGGTAATTTTCAGCTTATCCTTGCTCGTAATGCCGTTGTTGTAATGGCCGTCGACGACCAGCTTGCCCGTGCCGTTGATCGTCAGATCGTCCTTGCTGTAAATGGCCGAGTTCGGCTCGTCCTCGGCTATATTCGTGTAGCTCTCCCCGTCGGAGACGACGTTCTCCGTGCCGTCTTCCAGCGACACAATCGTTTTGCCGGCTTCCTTGACGTAGATTGGCGAAGTGCCGCCGTTGTGAATTTCCGCCCCGTTGAGTACCAAGCGAACGGTTCCTTTGTCCGGCACGTCGACGACGATCTGTCCTTCGTCCAGCTTGCCGCTGACGACGTAGGCGCCGGCGGCCGATATCGTTATCGTACCGTTCTTGACGGATGCGCCTTCGCCGCTTATTGCGGCGCTGGATCCGCTAAGCTTGACGGTCGTCGAGCTGCCGGAGCGCCAGTCGGAGTAAGCGTCGTCCGCCTCGTACTCCACGCCGCCGGTCAGATCGAGACTGGCCGTCCGAACGCCGGATGACGCCGTTCCCGCAGCGGAAGCAGTTGCCGTCCCGGTCGCTCCCGCTCCATTCGTCGTTGTGCTTGTCGCCGCCTCGTTGCCGCATGCCGTCAGCATTAGGGCGCATGACAGGGCGATGCTCCATTGTTTAAGGCCGGAAGATTTATTCATCGTCCAACTTCCTCTCATGGTTAGTCGTATTAACGTTTCATGCGCTGCTCTATTAGCGTGATTAATATTCCGCCGCCGTCGGCGCCATCGTCAGCGTAATGTCGAGATTGCCGTTCCGGCACCGGATCGCGTCGAGCAGCTCCTTCCGATTCGTCAGATGATCGATCGATACCGCATAGACCAGCTCGTACAGACTGCCCAGTTCGGTCGTCCGAACCTTGCGCAGCTCGTACTCGACGTCGAACATGCGGAACACTTCGGCGAACGCTTCCTCGTAGCCGAGATTCTCGGGCACCGTCACTTTCAGCAGCTTTTGCGCCGTTTGCTTGCTGCCGAACCGAATCGCCTTCAAGCCGAACATAAGCAAGCAGAGAACGAGCGTGAATAGCGTCGCATAGCCGAATGCGCCGACGCCGCAGGCGAGGCCGGCCGCCATCGTGAACAGGACGAACGCGATATCTTTCGGATCGCCGGGCGCGCTTCTGAACCGAATGATGGAGAAGGCCCCGGCGAGGCTGAACGCTCTTGCGATATTGCTGCCGATAAGCAAAATAATGATCGCTACGATCGTAGGCAGCACGATCATCGTCAAAGCGAAGTTTTGCGTGTACGCCGCTTGCGTTTTCATATAAGTGAGACTGATGATCGCGCCCAGCGCGATCGATACGAACAGCGTCAGCAGCACATCGGTTACCGTCAGCTCGGTTATCGTTGTTGTCGTTGCGAATAATGAATCGATCATAGAATCAGGCTCTCCTTCGTCAAAGTGGAGTGGGTTAACGTTTTCCTATACTCGTTGCCGTACTTGGAGAAGCTCGTCCGGTACATCTGCAGCTCCGACAGCAGGGCGGACAGCCAGACGGGAATCGTTTTCTCGGCCTTGACTTCCATCAGCCAGCGTCCGTTCTCCATAAGAGGCTCGCCGTAATCGCCGTTCTCCAGCCGAACGTCATGTCGCCGGGACCGAATGTTCGTGTCGAACGTGATGCGAAGATCGCGGCTATTTTTGCAAAAGAGGGCGATTCGGTCATAAGCCAGATACACCTTCGGCTGCAAGTCGTAACGTTGAAGGAAATAATGGATTTCTTGCAGCACCTGCTTGTTCATGTAGTCCTTGAACGCCGGAGGCTCCCCCGTTCGGACGAAGGCATAGGCTTCGCTAAGCCTCATCGCCGTCCTTCGCTTGTTCACCAGGCCGAACACCTTCTTTTTCAGCTCCAGATACACCTTCGCATCCGGTCCCGGTACGCCGTAAGCCCGGATCCGAAGCTTCTCCTTGTATTTCGGCTTCGCCAAGCTGTTGCGGATCAACGTATCGTGCTCGGTGTCGTAATAGATGTTGCTTATGGAGTAGAACCGGTCATTCCTGTTGAATTCGTCCAACTCCATATATTCGAGCAGCCGGTTATAGATCGTATAGAACATCTGGCTGTCCATCAAGTATTTGTTCTCGTAGCGGTTGAACACCTCGATTGCCATCGGTTTCGCGCTCCTTTCCTCATTGCCGCCGATTCGTCGTTCGACTGATTGAAGCTTACCGCCGCAACCTTTAACGAAACTTAAATCATGCGGGCGCGTTCGAATCGATTTGCTCCCGCCGGCGGCAGTGGTAAGATTAAGGTTGATTAAAGGTTCGGGCCCTATAGTAGTAGCTGCAGTCGGGACAATGCGCGAGCAAAGGGGAAGCGGCCATGCGAATACTAATTATTGAAGACGAGATTCATCTGGCGGAAGCGTTGACGCAAATATTGAAGAAGCACAATTATTCGGTCGATGCGGCGCATGACGGTCAATCCGGGCTCGATAACGCGCTGAGCGGCATTTACGATTTGATCCTGCTGGACATTATGCTGCCGGAGATGGACGGGATGACGGTATTGAAGGAGCTTCGCGGCGAGGGAATTGCGTCTTCGGTTATTTTACTGACGGCGAAAGGGGAGACTTCGGACAAAATATCCGGACTCGACTACGGCGCGGACGATTATGTAGCGAAGCCGTTCTCCACGGGCGAGCTGCTTGCCCGAATCCGGGCCGTTATGCGGCGCAAGGGCGAGGTCGTTCCCGAGGACGGGATGAAGTACGGCGATATCGAGCTGAATACGTCGAGCTTGAAGCTGTCTTGCAAGGGCAAGGAGCTGAAGCTGATTTTGAAGGAAAGCGAGCTGCTGGAGCTGCTCATAGCCCGCAAGACGGCGGTGACGTCGAAGGAGCAGATGATCGAGAAGCTGTGGGGCTTCGATTCGGACGTGGAGCATAACAATGTGGAGGTATACATTTCGTTCCTTCGCAAAAAGCTGGCGTTTCTCCAATCCGAGGTCCGCATTCATACGATCCGGGGCGTCGGTTATGTGCTGGAGGTGAGCGGCTAATGTTCAACCGGCTCCGCAACCGGTTCCTTGTCGTCAATATGGTCATTATTACGTTTATCATGCTCGTCGCTTTTGCCGCGATCTACACGATCACCTATCAGAACGTGCGCAACGATATCGATATGGAGCTGGGCCGGGTATCGGAGTTTTTTCATAAGCCCGACGGCAATCGCGGCAGCGGCGGAGCGCAGCCCAAGCAAGGCTTGATGGACAAGCCGATGGACAACCGGAACCCGCCGCCGGAGCGGTCCGTCTCGTTCTCGCTGCGTACGGACAAGCAATGGAGCATAACGGCGACCGATTCGCGTTTCGGGATGGATGGCGAATTCTACAGAATGGCCGTGCAAAAGGCTTCCGCCAGCTTATCGCCGAAAGGACAATTCAATCTGGACGGCAATCGATGGGCGTACTCCGTACAAACCTTCGCGGATGGCGGCCATTCGATCGTGTTTCTGGACGTTACCGCGCAGCAGACGATTCTGACCCGTCTGGTTTATACGTTTCTTATCGTCGGCTTCGTTATGCTGATTATTATTTTTTTTGTCAGCCGGTATTTTGCCGCCCGCTCGATTGCGCCGGTGAAGGAGGCGTTCGACAAGCAGAAGCAATTTATTGCCGACGCCTCGCATGAGCTGAAGACGCCGCTCGCCGTTATCCATACGAATGCGGATGTGCTTCTGGCTAACGGCGGCGATACGATTGAGCAGCAATCCCAATGGCTGCATCGCATTAAGTCGGAGACCGAGCGGATGAAGACGCTGACGAACGACTTGTTGTATTTGACCGAGATGGACGATGCAAGAGAGCGCGTGCTGTATACGAGCGTGGACGTGAGCGACGCGGTCGAAAGCGTTATTTTGACGATGGAGGCGGTCATGTTCGAGAAGGAGCTTGCGCTAAGCTACGAGATCGAGCCGGGCTTGCGAGCGCATGGCAATAGCGAGCAGATCAAGCAGGTCGTCATGATTCTGCTCGACAATGCCGCCAAGTATACGAACGCGCGCGGCTCGGTCGACGTTGCGCTGAAGAAGCATCATCACGGCATCGAGCTTACCGTGTCCAATACGGGAGCGGGCATTGCGCCGGAGCATTTGGGCCGGCTGTTCGACCGGTTCTACCGCGTCGATCCGTCCCGGTCGCGCAAGCATGGGGGCTACGGCCTCGGCCTAGCTATCGCGAAGTCGATCGTCGAACAGCATCGGGGCAAAATAGCTGCGCGCAGCGTGCCGAACGAGAAGACGTCGTTCCATGTGCAACTGCCTTAGCGGCAGATGAGCGCGAGGGCGCGACATCGGAAAAGCCTGCACGTTTCGTGCAGGCTTTTGTCGTGGCAGGAAAGTAGAGCGGGAGGCGCGGAGCAGCCGTGCATTGCTGGACGCTGCGCCCGCAAGCGCATGGCGCAACACCAAAAGTGTCACAAGAGCCGATTCCCGCATCCGCCGCTAACTAAAAATGGCGGCGCCAAGAGAATGCTCTTGGCACCGCCAGCCTATTAAGCTTCCTGCACGGACGTCTTCTTCAGCGAAGCCGTTGCGTTGGTTTCTTCCGCCTGCGCTACGCGCTTGATGAAGAACGAGAGCAGCAGACCGACGACGCCGATCGCAATAATGACGACATAAGCGTCGTTGATGCCTTGGATCGAGGCTTGCGTAGTCAACTGTTCTTTCGTCCAGCCTTGCGCCGCGCCCGATGTCACCATATCCGCGGCATGTGTTGTGGCGCGGGTGGTCATGATGGTCACGAGCAGCGACGTGCCGACGGCGCCGGCTACTTGCCGGATCGTGTTGGAGATCGCCGTGCCGTGCGCGTTCAGCCTGTTCGGCAACTGGTTCAAGCCCGCCGTCTGGATCGGCATGAGGAACAGAGCCATACCGATGCGTCGTCCCGTCGACATGAGCACCAGATACGTATAGCTGGTCGAGTCCGTCAGATCGATGAAGCCGAGCGTCGTGACGATCGTAATAATCAAGCCGACGACGGCCAGCCATTTCGCGCCGAACCGATCGAACAGCCTTCCGGCCACCGGCATCATGAAGCCCATAATCAGCGCGCCCGGCAGCATTAACAGACCGGATTCCAGTGCGGTGTAGCCGCGCGCGCTTTGCAAATACAACGGAAGCAGCATCATATCCGCATACATCACCATCGTAACTGCAATATTAATGATAGTCGTTAGCGTAAACATGTTGTACTTGAACGCTCTCAGATCAAGCAGCGGATTCCTCGACATGAGCTGGCGCAGCGTGAACAGGATGAGCGCCATAACGCCGACGACGATGGAAACGATAACTTCCGCGCTCGACCAGCCTTTCGTTCCCGCGCTGCTGAAGCCGTACAATACCGCGCCGAAGCCGATCGTCGACAAGAAGACGCTGAGCATATCGAGCTTCGTCATGGTCCGTTCCGATACGTTGCGCAAATAAATATAACCAAGTCCAATGACGATGACGGCCAGCGGAATCATGCCGTAGAACATCGTTTCCCAAGCGTAATTTTCCAAAATATAACCGGCTAGCGTAGGCCCGATCGCCGGTGCGAAAATAATGGCGAAACCAACCATCCCCATCGCGGCGCCCCTCTTGGCGGGAGGGAACAGCGTCAGGATGACGTTCATCAGCAGCGGCATAATAATGCCCGCGCCTGCCGCCTGGATCATGCGTCCCGTCAGAAGCACCGGGAAGTCCGTAGCCAAGGCGGATACAATCGTGCCGGCCAGGAACGTCAGCATGGACGCCAAGAACAATTGGCGGGTCGTGAAACGCTGCATGAAATAAGCCGTAATTGGAATCAGGACGCCGTTCACCAGCATATAGCCCGTCGTCAGCCATTGCGCCGTAGCGGCCGTGATGCCGAAGTCGTTCATCAGTTCCGGCGTCGCCACGCTCATAATCGTCTGGTTGAGCGTCGCCAGGAAGGCGCCTAAGATCATGATGAACAGGATAGGACCGCTTTTGACCGCGCCGCCCGTCGTTTCTTTTCTCTCTCTCACTCCACTCCATCCTTTCCATTTGCCCCGTAGACTAAATTTACAACCTGTTGTATAGTCAACAAAGTATGAATTAGATTATATACCGATCAATGAGGTTTACAAGCAACGGTTTTGCCTTATTTGTCGATTAGTTTACAGTATCTTATATTCTGTAAATTAAGTTCGGTATATACGACGGAATAGAATCGATTGTCGCATATCAGTCGGCATCGGCATGGAAGGGAGGCTACGAGATGGAGAATCGCAAGCAGACGACCGATCCTCGGGTGCTCAGGACGCGCCAGTTGATTCGGGACGCCTTCGTGGAGCTGCTTCAAGAGATGGAGATTGAGAAAATATCGGTCAACCGCATCGCCGATCGGGCAACGATTAATCGCGTCACCTTCTATCTGCATTATCGGGACATTCCCGATATGATGGACAAGATGGCCGAAGAGATGATCGATCATATCCGGCGAATATTGGACAATCCGTCGGAGAGTTGTTCTTCCATTGAGGAGGAGAATTGGCCGGTGCTGGAGAAGCTGCTGGAGCACATTGCCGAGCACGCGAAGTTTTATAAGGTGGTGCTCGCTTCGCGGCGAACGCCGATTTTTACGGAACGGCTGCTCCGCCTGTTGACGGAGATTACGACGACTCGGATCGAGCGGATAGGGGGCAACTATCTTGAAGCGGTCGGCATCCAGAAGGACATTGCCGTCTGGTACAATTCCTCGGCCTTGATCGGCACGATTGTCGCTTGGCTTCGCAAGGATATGCCGTATTCGCCGCGCTACATGGCCGAGCAGTTCAAGCTGATGAGAGAGCATGTTCGTCGGTATAGAGGGTAAATATGACGCATGGACGTGAAATCGCCCGTCGAGAGGCCCGTCGGGCGTAAGAATATGCCGTGTACCGGATACCAATAGGGTTGTTGGCATGAAAGACGCCGCCCGGTTCCGGGCGGCGTCTCGATCCGCATGAAGCGGCTATCCTTTCGCTAATTGATCCACAACCGCTTGCTGGAGCGTTCCTTTGGTTAGCGCTCTGTTCTCGAAGGATAGGCCCAGCCGGATAATGAGCCGGACGATCTCCGGTCTTAGTCCGGTGACGATCACTTCGCAGCCCATCATCTTGATGCCTTCGATGATAGCCAGAAACCGACGGATGACGTCCGCTTCCATGTTCGCTACGCCGGACAGGTCGATAATTAACGTCTCGATGCTGTTCGTTCCGATCTGATTCAATATTTTCTCTTCAATCGTGTCGGCGCGTACGCTGTCGATCGGACCGATCAGCGGGAGGATGGAGGCGGAACCGGTTAACGGAATAACCGGAACGGACAAATCGTCCACCATTGCGCGCTGCTTTCGGATCAGATCGTCTTTGAACTGGGAATAGCTCATGAACAGATGGTTAAGAAAATGGTCCATCAACTCGTTAATCCGTTTCTCCAGATTAAAGAACGGTTCCGAATCGGAAAATTCCCCCCCTTGCAGTCGGTTATAGTTATATAGAAAGATCCACATCACTCTCCGAACCGTTTGTATCCATTCCAGCTTGAAAGCGAGCGTAAGGGAATGCTTGGCCCAGTTGATGCCTTCCCCCTTGGCGAATTGAATGACTTCATGTTCTCTCCCTTCAACGATGTAGGTTACGAGCTTATGGGCGTTATCCAGCAGATTAATATTTCCGACTGCCAGAATCTCATCGATTTTGTCCCTGACATTGACCGCTTCGAGCAGAAGCTGCTCCTCGAACGCCTTGCGGTTCACGAAGAAATAGTCTTTAAGATCGCCGGTTAGCTGGAGATTCAGTCGTACCACCTCTTTTTGTTTAATTTCGGTCGCCCGAGGCATCGTAATGGTGAAGGCTGTGCCTATTCCTTCCTCGCTCTCGACCTCGATGCTGCCGTTATGCTGATAGACGACAGAGAATACGAGCGTCAGGCCCATTCCCGTACCGTTCTGCTTCGTCGAGAAGAAGGGCGTGCCGAGCATCCGAAGCTTCTCCTCCGGTATGCCTTGTCCGCTGTCGCGAATGACGATCTTGACGAATTGCTCGGAGGCCGTATGGCTGATCGTGACGGTCCCCTTGTCCGGAATAGCCTCGAAAGCATTCTTCAGCAGATTAAAAAACACTTTCTTCAGTTGATTCTTCTTCCCGAATATATAAGTTCCGATTTCGTGGAAGTCTTTATGGATGGTTACGCGATAGAATTGATCCTGGAACAACTGCAAAATAAGCTCCAGCTCCAATGCCAGATCGACCGTTTGGAACGGCTCGTCGTCCAGATCGGGCTTCGATACTTGGAGCAGATTTTGCAATATGGCGATTGCATTGTCCAGCTCGGTTTGGGCGATGTCGATAAAATGCGGCTCATTCTTCTCTTTCAGCAACTGTAGGAAGCCCCTGACGGCGGTTAAAGGATTTCGTACCTCGTGCGCGATGCCGGCTGCAATCTGTCCCACGGAGGCGAGTTGACTTAAGTGGGATTCAGGGGCTTTCTTGTGCTGCGAGTCCTTTTCAATAAGCAAACTTGTAACCTCCAATCACAATGTAGCGTTCTATTCGATTCCAGATTTTTCTTCCGGCAACCTCAGTATACCACTTACGTTCTCGAAGAAATGTAGTGTTTTCTTGATCTGACGAGACAAAAAATATGCTAATCATCGTCGCCCGTTTCCTATACAATAGGAGAGAATTGCCGGAACAGAACAAGCGATCCACCTAGTCGCATCGACACTATTAAGGGAGGCTGCCATCCGAATGCCTAGCATCTTGTTATGTTTTCCCGGCGGACGCCATAAAGCGTTGACATTAAGCTATGACGACGGGAATATCGCAGACCGAAAGCTTGTAGCCATGATGAACCGGTACGGAATTCGAGGGACGTTCCATTTGAATTCGGGAATGCTCGACACCGGGGACCGCATATCGGCGCAGGAAGTGCGTACGCTCTATCAAGGACACGAGGTGTCCGCGCATACGCTGACGCATCCGACGATCGAGCGCTGTCCGAACGAGCAGATCGTCCACGAAGTGATGGAAGACCGCAAGCGGCTGGAGAAGCTGGTCGGTTATACCGTCAGAGGGATGTCCTATCCGAACGGATCGTATAGCGACAGAGTGAAGAGGATTCTACCGGGGCTTGGGATTGAATATTCCCGAATTGTCGGCGACAGCATGCAGTTCGGGCTGCCGGACGATTGGCTGGAATGGAAAGCGACATGCCATCATAACAGTGGACTGATGGAGCTGGCGGAACGTTTCGCGGCATTAAACAAAACGCAGTATTTATACCTGATGTATGTGTGGGGCCACAGCTACGAGTTCGATAGAGATTCCAATTGGGAGCTGTTCGAACGGTTCTGCCAGCTTGCCGGCGGACGCAACGATATTTGGTATGCGACGAACATCGAGATCGCGGACTATATGAGGGCTTACGAGCTGCTCAAGTTCTCGGCCGATCTGTCGTTCGTATATAACCCTGCGGCGACGAGCGTCTGGCTGAGCGTGGACGGGCGAGTCGTAGAGGCGAGAAGCGGCGGGCATACGGAGCTTGAGGAAAAAGCTTGAGACGCCCTCCGTTGCAGAGACGCGTCTGCTCGAAATATGTCGTTATGAATCGAATGACAGGCGTCGATCCGTATTCGGATAGAATCATTTCTCTTAATCTATAATTTTTAGAGAAATATCTATAATTTTCTAAGTACATTTTGAAGAGAGTACATCTTATAATATTTGAATGTAAGCGCTAACTTAACATGTGAAGGGGGATCGTGGACAAGGCTGTGCAGCTAGCTGACAGATGTTGTGCTCACACATCAGACATAATATTTTCCAAAAATGATGGGAGGAAAATTATGTTAAGCGCGAAGTCAAAGTCAGTGAATTTATTTCTTGCGTTCGCATTGGTTGCATCCTTATTCGTGTTCCAGGCGCAGAAAGCGAATGCCGCTCTCGCGTCCGGTCCTAAGTTTCTAGGAAATATCATCAATAGCAGCGTCCCTTCTAACTTCGGAACCTACTGGAACCAAGTGACGCCGGAGAACGCGACCAAGTGGGGCTCGGTCGAAGGCTCCCGCAATACGATGAACTGGTCTCAAGCAGATACGGCGTACAATTACGCGAAGACGAATGGTTTTCCTTTCAAATTCCATACGCTCGTATGGGGAAGCCAGGAGCCGGGCTGGATCTCTTCGTTATCCGCAACCGACCAGAAGGCGGAAGTGACGCAATGGATTCAAGCGGCGGCTACCCGTTACGGCGGCTCGGAATTCGTAGACGTCGTGAACGAGCCGCTGCATGCGAAGCCTTCGTATCGGAATGCTATCGGCGGCGACGGCGCCACCGGCTGGGATTGGGTCATCTGGTCGTTCGAGCAAGCAAGACAAGCTTTCCCGAACTCCAAGCTGCTTATTAACGAGTACGGCATCATTAGCGATCCGAATGCTGCAAGCCAATATGTCGCGATCATTAACTTGCTGAAAGCCAGAGGCCTGGTTGACGGCATCGGCATTCAGTGCCACCAATTCAATCTGGATACGGTATCCGTCAGCACAATGAATAGCGTGCTGAACACGCTGTCCGCGACGGGCCTTCCGATTTACGTATCCGAGCTGGATATTACGGGCGACGATGCGACGCAATTGGCACGGTATAAAGAGAAATTCCCTGTTCTGTGGGAAAATTCGAACGTCAAAGGCATCACGCTCTGGGGTTATATCCAAGGCCAGACGTGGAAAGACAATACGCATCTCATCACGAGCTCGGGCGCTGAGCGTCCGGCAATGACGTGGTTGAAGCAGTACCTCGGCGGCAGCACGACGCCGACGGCGCCGGCAGCGCCTACGGGCTTGACGGCAACGGCGGGCAACGGTCAAGTGTCGCTGAGCTGGGCGGCATCGAGCGGCGCGACGAGCTATACGGTCAAGCGCGCAACGACGAGCGGCGGCCCTTACACGAACGTTGCGACGAACGTGACGACGACGAGCTACACGAACACGAGCTTGACGAACGGCACGACGTACTACTATGTGGTCAGCGCGTCGAACAGCGCGGGCAGCAGCGCCAACTCGGCGCAAGCAAGCGCAACGCCGACGGGCAGCACGACGCCGACGGCACCGGCGGCGCCTACGGGCCTGACGGCAACGGCGGGCAACGGTCAAGTGTCGCTGAGCTGGGCGGCATCGAGCGGGGCAACGAGCTACACGGTGAAACGCGCGACGACGAGCGGCGGTGCGTATACCAACGTTGCAACGAACGTCGCGTCGACAAGCTACACGGATACGGGCGTAACGAACGGCACGACGTACTATTACGTTGTCAGCGCGTCGAACAGCGCCGGTTCGAGCGCGGACTCGGCGCAAGCAAGCGCAACGCCGACGGGCGGCAGCACGGGAACGGGCTCGCTCGTCGCTCAGTACAAAGTGAATAACGCCAACGCGACCGATAACCAGATCACGGCTACGTTCAACATTAAGAATACGGGCACGAGCGCCGTCAGCTTGAGCGGCGTGAAGCTCCGCTACTACTTCACGAAGGACAGCTCGGCCTCGCTGAACGCTTACGTCGATTATGCGCAAATCGGAACGTCCAGCGTAAGCGGATCGTTCGGCAACGCGTCCGGAACGAACGCCGATACGTATCTTGAGCTGTCGTTCAGCGCAAGCGCAGGGTCGATTCCGGCCGGCGGCCAGACGGGCGACATTCAGATTCGCGTCGCGAAATCCGACTGGTCGAACTTCAACGAGAACAACGACTACTCGTTCGACGGCACGAAGACGTCCTTCGTGGACTGGAACAAAATTACGCTGCTGCAAAGCGGAACGATCGTCTGGGGCGTAGCTCCTTAATGACCGAATAGAATAGCAGGGGCATGTTTAATCAGGGCGGGGCAGATCATCATCTGCTTCGCCCTGATTTTTGCGTTCCCTGTGACATGCTTCACTTACAGTCCGCCCGTTTTCCGTTAAAGTAAGGCTATGCGTTACGGAAAGGTGGAGGGACAGTTATGCTATCGGGAGTTATATTGGCGGGCGGGGCTTCTCGCCGGATGGGGGGAAAGCGGAAAGCGCTGCTCCCGTTCGGCGGTAAGCCGCTTATCGTGCGGCAGTTGGAACGGATGGGGAAGCTGTGCGAGGAATGTATCGTAGTCACGGACGATCCGAAGCCTTATTTGCCCATTGTCGACCGATCGGTTCGTATCATTACCGATTTCTACGAAGGCTGCGGACCTCTGGGCGGTCTGCATGCCGCGCTGTCGCTGGCGAAACATTCTTCCGTATGGGCGGTGGGCTGCGATATGCCGTTTATCTCCAGTCATGCGGCCCGGCTGCTGTTGGAGCGGAAGCGGGACGGCTTTGACGCCGTCGTGCCTCTGGCGGGGGGGCGCCCGCATCCGCTTCACGGTATTTACGACCGGACGGTTGCGCCGCAGATCGAAGCGCTTCTGCAACAGGGAGAGACGGACGTATCGTCGCTGTTGAAACCGCTTTTCTGGAGCGAGATTGGCGAGAAGCTGCTGGCAGAGAACGGGATCGATACGTTATGCGTCGCCGCAATCAAAACGCCCGACGATTACGAAACGTTATTGCAGCGGGAAGAGCAAGCTGACGATGATTGAATCATTGGACCAAGACGACCCCGGGCATCCTCTTCGCGGAGGATGCCCGGGGTTGTTATTTTTTATAGATAAACAATATTTATCTTGAACTATATTGACAGTCGATATATCTTGAATTAATATATCGATATACGATATATTGCTAGTCAATATAATGATCGGCGATATAGAAGAAAAGTCGGGCGTTTGCGGGAGAGGTGGAAGTCATGAAGGAGAATATGCGGGATTGGCTGCCGTTAACTGAGGCGTTCTACTACATTCTCGTTGCGTTGTATCCGGGCGATGCGCACGGGTATGCGATTATGCAGGACGTAGAGCGGATGAGCGGCGGCAGAGTACGGATCGGAGCGGGGACGTTGTATACGGCGCTCAGTACGCTGCAAAAGAAGGGGCTGATCGACAACGCTCCGGATGCGGACAGCACCGATTCGCGCCGGAAGCATTATACGATAACGGACAGCGGCAGGCTCGTGCTGAAGGCGGAGATGGAGCGAATGGAAGAGCTGCTTGACAATGGCAGAACGGCGATTCGGCGAGCAAGGGGAGGAGAATCGGAATGAATGGGAAGGCTGGCGGCAATGTGGAATACCGGACCAGAGTATCGTTCGTATGGAGCTATGAGAAAGATGAGGCGTGGCTGACGGGCCTGTCGGCCCAAGGGCTTCATTTGGTCAAGCCGGGATTGTTCCGCAATCGATTCGAGAGGGCCGTCGACAGGCGGTACGTCTATAAGGTCGATTATCGACAACTGAAGGACCCCAAGGAATTGTTGGCTTATCTTGCCTTATTCGAGGATATGGGATGGGAGCATGCGGGCACGATTATGGGTTGGCACTATTTTCGGAAGCCGTATCCGGAAGGGGAAGCCGACGCTATTTATAGCGACCCTGCTTCGATAATTCAATTGTGGAAGAGAGTCCAGCTAACGCTGCTTATGCTCGCACTGGCCAACGTTCCGATCTTTATTCTCAATGTAACGAACATGCTCCATTCCGGCGATCGTTCGCAGACGATCTTGCGCACCATCGCTTTCGCAAGCATTTTGCAGGCGCTGGCCATACTATTGCTGCTGTATGGCTGGTTCCGGTTCCAGAGAAAAATCAAACGGTTGAATGACGAGTCGAAATAGCTTAAGGTCAGCAGGGGCAGGGGCAGGGGCAGGCAGAGCGGGAGAATAAGTGTCATGCAAGGACGCTTACATTAGCGCTAACCTCGACATCGGGTAATCAAGTGACGTTCAAAGTAGCTTAATCCGCCCAACACGCGCCAAACGAGCTAACTGCGGGGCTTTAAGTAACTAGTTGAGACGCTTAATCGTTAGCCGGGCTAAGCGAGC
>Ga0160492_100172_pt1 | contig 51629 bp, 39 predicted proteins | sample DID2MG_FD_108258 | JGI IMG/M metagenome (GOLD analysis project Ga0160492, IMG submission 108258) | Enriched soil microbial communities from UW Madison campus, WI, USA - DID2877_E24_FP2 MG | ecosystem: Environmental > Terrestrial > Soil > Unclassified | place: USA: Madison, Wisconsin | collected... | reverse complement strand
GCCGCGCCAGCGTGGAGTTGGTGTTCGACAACTCCGACCACCGTGCAGGTGGCCAATGGGGCCAATACGGCGAGGTGGCCGTGCGCCGCGTGCTCACCCGCGATGGCACCAGCAGCTACTACCTCAACAACCAGCCCGTGCGCCGCCGCGACGTGCAGGACGTGTTTCTGGGCACAGGACTCGGTCCTCGGGCCTACGCCATCATCGGCCAGGGCACCATCAGCCGCATCATCGAAAGCCGCCCCGAGGAACTGCGCCTGTTCCTCGAAGAGGCCGCCGGTGTCTCCAAATACAAAGAGCGCCGCCGCGAAACCGAAAACCGCCTCTCGGACACGCGCGAGAACCTCACCCGGGTGGAAGACATCCTGCGCGAGCTGAACGCCAACCTCGAAAAGCTCGAAAAGCAGGCCGAGGTCGCCGCCAAATACAACACCCTGCAGGCCGACGCCACGCTCAAGCAGCACCAGCTGTGGTTTTTGAAGCGGGCCGAGGCCGAGGAGCAGCAGAACAAGGTGCGCCTCGATGGCCTGCAGGCCGTGAACGACCTCGAGTCACGCATGGCCGACCTGCGCGCGGTGGAGTCTGATCTCGAAACCATCCGCCAGGCCCACTACGCCGCTGGCGACCAGGTGAACCAGGCCCAGGGCAAGCTCTACGAGGCCACGGCCGAAGTCGGCAAGCTCGAAGCCGAGATCCGCTACGTGATAGAAGGCCGCCAGCGCGTGGAGCAGCGCCTGGTCACGCTGGCCGAGCAGATCGCCCAGTGGCAGGCCCGCAAGGAAGAGGCCGACATCGAACTCGAAAACCTGGCCGGTGCCGGTGTGGACGCCGAAGAACGCGCGGAGATGCTGGCCGCCCAGGTGGAAGAGCAGGCCATGCAGCTGCCCGACCTGGAAGAGGCCCTTCGCCAGGCGCAAAGCCGCACGGCCGAGCAACGGACTGCCGTGGTGCAGGTGCAGCAGCAGATTGGCGTGCTCGCTGCCGAGCAGCGCAGCTTTGACGAGCAAAGCCGCCAGCTCGACGCCCGCTTTGAGCGCCTGCGCACCGACCGCAACGCGCTGGCCGCGCCCGACGAAGCCCGTCTGACCAACCTGCGCGAGCAGCTCGAAGAAGCGCAAGAGATCGCTGAAACCACCGCAGCCCGCCTGCACGAGCTGCAGGAGTCCGTGCCCCAGCTGGACGACGACCGCCGCGCCCGCCAGCAGGCCGTCAACACCGAAAGCGCCCGTCAGGCCGACCTGTCGGCCCGCATGGAGGCCCTGAAGGCGCTGCAGGAAAAGGTCAAGACCGACGGCAAGCTGCGCCCCTGGCTCGCCAAGCACGGGCTCGACGGCCTGCAAGGCCTGTGGAGCCGCATCCACATCGAGCCCGGCTGGGAAAACGCGCTGGAAGCTGCATTGCGCGAGCGCCTGGCCGCCTTGGAAGTAGGGCGCCTGGACATGGTGCGCGGCTTCCTGGGCTCCGGCGGCAACGATGCACCGCCCGCGCGCCTGGCCTTCTACAGCGCCCCCGCCGCGGGCCACCCCGAAACCTCGTCACCCCATGCCCGCCTGTCCGACCTGCTGCGCCTGAACGACGCGGGCCTGCGGGCCGTGTTGGTGGACTGGCTGCAAGGCTGCTACACCGCGCCCACCCTGGACGACGCTTTGGCCCGCCGCAGCACGCTGCAGCCCGGGGAGGTAGTGTTTGTTCCTACCGGCCATGCGGTCAGCGCCCACAGCGTGAGCTTTTACGCGCAGGATTCCGAGCAGTCCGGCATGCTGGCCCGCGCGCAGGAGATCGAGCACCTCGAAAAGGAGCTGCGCGCGCAGGCGCTCATCGCCGAAGAATCACGCACCGCTTTGGTCCGTGCGGAAGCGGCCTATGCCGATGCCTCGCAGCGCCTCGTGGCCGCCCGCCGCGAAGCCACCGAAACACAAAGCCGCGCCCACGAGCTGCAGGTTGAAACCCTGCGCCTGACCCAGCTCACTGAACAAACCCGCGCGCGCAGCCAGCAGATCGATGGCGACCTGGCCGAGGTCGAAGCCCAGCTGGCCGACCTGCAGGAACGCCGCGTGGCCGCCGAGGCCCGCTTTGAAGAGCTCGATGTGCAGTTGGCCGACAGCCAGGAGCGAGAGGCCCAGCTGGGCGACAAGGTCATCGAGGCCGAACGCAAGCTCACCGCCTGCCGCGAACAGCAGCGCACGCTGGAGCGCCAGGCGCAGGAGGCCACCTTCTCCCAGCGCAGCCTGGAGGCGCGCCGGGGCGAACTCAACCGCTCCATCGAAACTGCCACCCAGCAGGCCAAGGCCTTGGCCGACGAAGAGCAGCGCGCGCGCGACGAGCTTGCCCGCCTGTCGGATGCCGCTGCGCAAGGCGGCCTGCAGGCCGCGCTGGAAGTGAAGATGGAGCGCGAAAAGGCCCTTGGTGCCCAGCGCAGCGAATACGACGATCTGACGACCAAGCTGCGCGCCAGCGATGAACGCCGCATGCAGCTGGAGCGCGCGCTCGACCCGCTGCGTGCGCGCATCACCGAATTCCAGCTCAAGGAGCAGGCCGCGCGCCTGGGCCTGGAGCAGTACACCACCTTGCTGACCGACGCCCAGGCCGACCTCGAAGCCGTGGCCCAGTCGATCACTGAAGGCAATGTGCGCGTGGGTGGCCTGCAAAGCGAAATCGACCGCCTGCACCGCGAGATTGCCGCCCTGGGCGCCGTGAACCTGGCAGCGCTGGACGAACTGAAGCTGGCCAGCGAACGCAAGATCTTCCTCGATGCGCAAACCGCCGACCTGACCGAGGCCATGAACACGCTGGAAGACGCGATCCGCAAGATCGATGGCGAAACACGCCAGCTGCTCTCAGGCACTTTCGATACGGTCAACGGCCACTTCGGGCGCATGTTCCCCGAGCTGTTTGGCGGCGGCCAGGCCAAGCTCATCATCACGGGCGACGAAATCCTTGACTCCGGCGTGCAGGTGATGGCCCAGCCACCCGGCAAGAAGAACCAGACCATTCACCTGCTGTCGGGGGGCGAAAAGGCCCTCACGGCCATCGCACTGGTGTTTGCCATCTTCCAGCTCAACCCCGCGCCTTTCTGCCTGCTGGACGAGGTGGACGCGCCGCTGGACGACGCCAATACCGAGCGTTATGCCAAGCTCGTGTCCAGCATGAGCAAGGGCACGCAGTTTCTGTTCATCAGCCACAACAAGATCGCGATGGAAATGGCCGAGCAACTGATCGGCGTGACCATGCAGGAGCAGGGCGTGTCGCGAATCGTAGCGGTGGACATGGAGTCCGCGCTTTCGATGGCCGACGCCTGAAAAACTCAAATTCTCTGAACCCATGAGCACATTGCAACTGAGTCTGGCCATCATCGGCGGTCTGGTGCTGGCCCTCATCGTGGCCTACAACACCTGGACCTCGCGCCGCAATGCGCCCAAGCGCGCGCTGCCGCAAGAGCCGGTGGATCCCGCGGGCGAGCCGACCCAGCGCCAGGAGCCTGGCTTCGATGCAGGGGCTGCCGTGGCCGTACCACCGGGTGAGTTTCACGGCCTCGACCGGGGCCCCGATCCCTCGGAGCATGCGGTCGATGCCGATGAGGCCCTGCAACTGCCCGTGCCACCGTTTTCGCTGGAGCGTCGCCCCGGGCTCGATCCGCTCATCGATGTCATTGCATCGCTGCAGCCCGAGCATGTGGTGTCGGGCGATGCTGCCCTGGCCGCGCTGCCGCCGACCCGCCGCGCAGGCAGCAAACCGTTTGCCATCGAAGGCCTCAACGAAGCGAACCAGCAGTGGGAAACCCCTGCACCGGGCCAGCGCTACCAGAGCTTCCAGGCCGGCGTGCAGCTGGCCAACCGCATGGGCGCGCTCAACGAGATCGAGTTTTCCGAGTTCGTCGTCAAGGCTCAGGCGTTTGCCGACGCGATCAATGCCGCCCCTGACTTCCCCGACATGCTGCAGGAAGTGGCCCGTGCGCGTGAGCTGGACCAGTTCGCCAGCGACCACGACGCCCAGCTCATGTTCATGCTGCGCGCCCGCCAGGCCGCCTGGAGCCCCGGCTACGTGCAGCAGAACGCCGCCCGCCTGGGCTTTGTGCCCGGTGCCATGCCCGGCCGCCTGGTGCTGCCTGCCAGCGCACAGGGCTTGCCGCCCCTGCTCACGCTGGGCTACGACACCCAGGCTGCGCTGGCCGAAGACCCCGACCAGTCCGCCATCCGTGACATCACTCTGAGCCTGGACGTGGCGCAAGTCCACCGTACCGAACAACCCTTTGCGCGCCTGCGCGACGTAGGGGCCGCGCTGTGCGACGCGATGGATGGGGTGCTCTGCGACCAGAACGGCCAGCCGCTGCCCGCCATGGCCATGGATCCGATTGCTGCGGACCTGGAGCTGCTGTACGACCAGTTGGATGGACGCGACCTGTCGGCAGGTTCTGTATTGGCCCGGCGCCTCTTCAGTTGAGCGTTGGTGCGGTCATGACCGACAATTTGGACCTTTTTTCGGCTCCAGCGCCCGCAGATCAAGCGCAACCAGCTATCAAAATCGAAGCACTGCGCAACCAGCTCAACCACTGGGCGCACCAGTACTACGTGCTGGACGAACCCACGGTGCCCGATGCCGAATACGACCGTGTGTTCCGCGAGTTGCAGGCGCTGGAGGCCGCGCACCCCGACCTCATCACCCCCGATTCGCCCACGCAGCGCGTGATTGGTGCGGTGATGGAGGGCTTGGCATCGGTGCGCCACGCGGTGCCCATGCTCAGCATCCACACCGAAACCGACACCGAGGCCACCGGCGCGCAGGCGTTTGATGCCCGCGTGCGGCGCGAGCTGGGCCTGTCGGAATCGGACCCTGCCATCGAATACGTGGCCGAGCCCAAGTTTGACGGCCTGGCCATGAGCCTGCGCTATGAAAACGGCCGCCTGGTGCAGGCCGCTACGCGCGGTGATGGCGAGGTGGGCGAGGACGTGACGCACAACATCCGCACGATCCGGCAGATACCCCTCACGCTGCCTGGCGGTGTACCGCCGCTGCTCGAAGTACGTGGCGAGGTCTACATGCGCCGCGCAGACTTTGATGCTCTCAACGAGCGCCAGCGGGAGCAGGGCGGCAAGACCTTTGTGAACCCACGCAACGCCGCAGCGGGTGCTGTGCGCCAGCTCGACTCTGGCATCACCGCCCAGCGCCCCTTGAGCTTTTTTGCCTATGGCCTGGGCGCCATCACGCCGCCCGGCGATGGCGGGCCGGTGTTCCGCACGCACTACGAGATGCTGCAGACGCTGAAGTCCTGGGGTTTTCCAGTTGCAGCGCAGGTGCAGATTGCGGTAGGCGCTACTGAATTGGTAGCATTTCACCAGCAGGTGGGCGCCAGCCGCGATGCGCTGCCGTACGACATCGACGGTGTGGTCTACAAGGTCAATTCCCTGCAGTTGCAGCGCGACCTGGGCTTTAAGACCCGCGAGCCGCGCTGGGCCGTGGCGCACAAGTACCCTGCCCAGGAGATGGCCACGAGGATCGAAGGCATCGACGTACAGGTAGGCCGCACCGGCAAGATCACGCCGGTCGCACGCCTGGCGCCAGTGTTTGTGGGCGGTGTCACCGTCACCAATGCCACGCTGCACAACCTGTTCGAGATTCGCAAGAAGGGCGTGCGCGTGGGCGACACCGTCATCGTGCGCCGCGCGGGCGATGTGATTCCCGAGGTGGTGGGCGTGATGCCGGGCAAGCGCACGGGCTATGTGCCCAACTTCCGAATGCCCACAGCCTGCCCCGTGTGCGGTAGCGATGTGGTCCGCGAAAAGGGCGAAGCCAACCACCGCTGCACGGGTGGCCTGTTCTGCGCCGCACAGCGCAAGGAGGCCATCCTGCACTTCGCCGCGCGCCGCGCGATGGACATCGAAGGCCTGGGCGACAAGTTGGTGGACCAGCTGGTGGACGCCAACGTGATCCGTACGCTGCCCGACCTGTACCGGCTGGGCCTCACGTCGCTCATCGCGCTGGAGCGCATGGCCGAGAAGTCGGCCCAGAACGTGCTGGCTGCGCTCGAAAAATCCAAGCAGACCACCTTGCCGCGCTTCCTGTTCGGCCTGGGGCTGCGCCATGTGGGCGAGGCCACGGCCAAGGACCTCGCTCGGCACTTTGGCACGCTGGACGCCATCATGGATGCGAGCGTGGAGCAGTTGCTGGAGGTGAACGATGTGGGCCCCGTGGTGGCACAGAGCCTGCACACCTTCTTCCAGCAGCCGCACAACCGTGAGGTGGTCGAGCAACTGCGCGCCTGCGGCGTGACCTGGCCCGAAGGCCCGGTGGCCGAGCGTGCCCCGCAGATCCTGGCGGGTAAAACCGTGGTGCTGACCGGCACCTTGCCCACCCTGAGCCGCGACGCGGCCAAGGACATGCTGGAAGCCGCTGGCGCCAAGGTGGCCGGTTCGGTCAGCAAGAAGACCAGCTATGTGGTGGCGGGCGCCGAGGCCGGCAGCAAATTGGCCAAGGCCGAAGAGCTTGGCGTGCCCGTGCTGGACGAAGCCGGCATGCTGGCCCTGCTGTCGGGCACAGGCGCCTGAAGCAATCTCCCCTTTCTCTGAGTTTTTGATGCGCACATTGCTGCTTTCCTTTCAGGCCCGCGCGGCGGCCCTGTTCCGCTGGCTGGCCGGCCTGTTCGCCTGGATACCCCGCCCGCTGCGCCGCGCGCTGATGTGGGGAGCCCTGGCCGTGCCTGCCGCCGTGCTGGTCTACACGCTGGTGCTGATCCCGTTCACCCCCTCCATCAGTGACATCCGCAAGGCCAAAAGCGAGCTGCCCGCGCAGCTCATGTCGGTGGACGGCAAGCTGCTGGCCGAATACCGCTGGGCCAACCGCGAATGGGTGGAGTTGAGCCAGATATCGCCCAACGTGGTGAACGCCCTCATCGCCACCGAAGACCACCGTTTTTACGACCACTTTGGTCTGGACTGGCGGCGCACGGCATCGTCGGTGGTGCACACGCTGCGCGGGGACCCTCAGGGTGGCTCCACCATCACGCAGCAGCTGGCACGCAACCTGTTTCCGGAGGAGATCGGGCGCTCGCGCGTGTTCCCACAGGCCCTCACGCGCAAGCTCAAGGAGGCGATCACCGCGCTCAAGATCGAGGCGTCGTATACCAAGGACGAGATCCTGGAGACTTACCTCAACACCGTGCCGTTCCTCTACAACGCCTACGGTATCGAGATGGCCGCGCGCACGTATTTCGACAAGTCGGCCGACAAGCTCAACGTGCTGGAAAGCGCCACGCTGATCGGCATGCTCAAGGGCACGGCCTACTACAACCCCGTGCTCAACCCCGAGCGTGCCCAGGCACGGCGCAACACCGTGCTGTCGCAAATGGTCAAGCGCGGCAAGCTCGAAGAAAAGCAGCTGGAGGCCCTGCAAAAACGCCCGCTGCGCGTCAATTTCGAGCGCCAGACCGAGGTCATGGGCCCCGCGCCCCACTTTGCGATGCAGCTGCGCAAGCAGCTCATCGAGTGGGCCGACAGCCATGGCTACAACCTGTATGCCGATGGCCTGGTGATCCGCACCACCATCGACTCGCGCCTGCAGGCCATTGCCAACCAGGCCGTGGCGCGCCAAGGGCGCCAGTTGCAGGGCGTGGCCGACACCGCCTGGTCCCAGCGCAATGGCTGGGGCCCGAAGAGCGAGCTGGTGCAGACGCTGGTGCGCGAAAGCCCCGAATACCGCAACGCCGTGGACAAGGGCCAGGCCCCGGAAGGGGCCTTGCAGGCGCTGCTGGATGACACCGCCTTCCTGCAGAAACTGCGCGCCGAGAAGACGCGCGTGCAGGCTGGTTTTCTGGCGCAGGACCCGGTCACCGGTCATGTGCTGGCGTGGGTGGGCAGCCGCGACTTTGCGCAAGACCCGTTCGACCATGTGCAGGCGGCGCGGCGCCAGCCCGGCTCCACGTTCAAGCCCTTTGTGTATGGCGCGGCGTTTGCCAGTGGCGCGTCGCCCAGCGATACGCTGATGGACGGGCCCGTAGAAATCCCCCTGGGCGGAGGCCGCGTCTGGCGCCCCACCGATGGCGGCCCGCCCAGCGACCAGCCCATGACGCTGGCCGATGGCCTGGCGTTTTCCAAGAACACCATCACCGCACAGGTCATGCAGCAGGTGGGCGCGGCCCGCGTGGCCGAGGTGGCCCGGGCCCTGGGGGTGCGCCAGTCGCCGCTGGAAGAGGTTCCATCCCTGGCGCTCGGCACCAGCCCGGTCACCCTGAAGGAAATGGTGACGGCCTACAGCTCCATCGCCAATCTGGGCCGCTATGTGGAGCCCGTGCTGATTACCCGCATCGAGGACCGCCACGGCAAGGTGCTGGAGACTTTTGCGCCGTCTGCCCCCGAAACGGTTTTCGAGCCACGCGCCGCGCAGACCTTGCGAAACACCATGCGCGGCGCCATCGACCGGGGCACGGCCACCGCAATCCGCACCCGCTATGGCATCCAGGCCGATGTGGCGGGCAAGACCGGCACCACGCAGGACAACACCGACGGCTGGTTCATCCTGATGCACGCGCGCGTTGTGGCGGGTGCCTGGGCGGGTTTCAACGACGGCCGCATCACGCTGCGCAGCGATGCGTGGGGGCAGGGGGCGCGCAGCGCGTTGCCCATGGTGGGCGAGTTCATGCAGCAGGCCATTCGCACCAGGGCGATCAACGGGAATGACCGCTTTGTAGACGAGTTTGTGGATACCCCCCCGCCACCGGCGGATGGATCACTGGGCGCGATGCGGGAATGGATCCGGGGCCTGTTCGGAGGGGATGCGCAATCCCCCCCTGCACCGGCCCCCTGGCCCGGCACTCCGCCACGGCCCAGCGGTGATGGGCTGCCACCGGTCACCACGGACCCTGCTGGTTCGTCCCGGCCGCCTGTGCCAGCCGAGGAGCGGGTGGGCGGGTAGGTGCGAAGCGGCGGGGTGGGCCTGCGCACCCCAAGCCACCGAAGCGTTGCACAACGCTGCCAACTTTGACGTTGTAGGACGGCGTCGCCAGTCACTCCATGGTGCGGCTGGCGCCTGGCTTATGCGCGTAAACGAACAGACCTTTCATGGTGGGGCCCGCACATTGGCCCATGCAGTCGTTGTTGGACTGCATGCAACGCCAAAGGACTCACCATGAAAACGATTACCACCACCTTGCTTGTGCTGGCCACCCTCACCCTCGGCGCCTGCACCGGCCCCATGGGCCCCCCGGGAGCGCAGGGCAATACCGGCAATACGGGATATACCGGCAAGACCGGTGACACCGGCTATACCGGAGCCACCGGAGCCACGGGCAACCAGGGAAACACGGGTTACACAGGGGCTACGGGCAGCATGGGGTCCACAGGGGCCACAGGCGGGCAGGGCAGCACGGGTGCTACCGGCATGCAAGGCGCCACGGGCTACCAGGGGGATACAGGTGCCACGGGTGCCAAGGGCAACACCGGCAACACTGGTAGCAAGGGCAACACCGGTAATACCGGAACCTCGGGCGATGGCAGTACCGTCATCGTCATACCCGCCAAGCCGTGACACGGCGCGCTCGGCGGCTGACGGCCCGCGACCGGCGATGCGTCGGACGGGCGGAGGTCAGACCACTGTGCCAGGCCACACAATGGCCTGCGCCACGATCACGTTCTGGCCGTTGAACGTGGCGGCGGGGGATCCGTACAACCGGTAGCCCGGTGCCAGCGCGTCGCTGACACGGCGGCAAAAGCTGGCGTCATCAGGACCTGTGAGCAAGCGGTAGGCTGGCAGGCCTTCGGGAGGTGTGCTGGCCGGGGCAGGGGACGTGGAGGTGGTAGTGGCAGTCATCCCACGGCCTATTCGATGTCAATGAAGTGCATACCCATGGCGCCCGCCTTGCGGTCGGCAAAGTAGCATTGCAGGGTTTCCTTCACGGTGCGGAAGGCCAGCTCGTCCCAGGGCACCTCGTCTTCGGCAAACAGACGTGCCTCGATGGTCTCGTAGCCGGGGTTGAACTGGTCGCTCAGCAGCGTGGCGCGGTAAAACAGGTGTACCTGGCCCACTCGGCGCACATTCAGCAGGCTGAACAGCGGGCCCATTTCAATCTGGGCGCCAGCCTCTTCGTCTGTTTCTCGCGCGGCGCCCTGGGCCGTGGTTTCGTCCAGCTCCATGAAGCCTGCGGGCAGGGTCCACTTGCCCCAGCGGGGTTCGATGTTGCGCTTGCACAGCAGGACGCGGCCATCGGGCAACGCGGGCACGGTGCCCACCACGTTGAGTGGATTTTCGTAGTGCACCGTGTTGCACATGGGGCACACCGCGCGCTGTTTGGTGTCGCCGTCGTCCGGCAGGCGGTAGACCACGGCGGTGCCACAGGCGCGGCAGTGTTTGATGGGGCTGCGGAAGGTCATCGGAGAATTTTTCGAATCAGATCGGCTGCCAGCGCTTTATCAATAAGCGCAAGCAGCTATGAAAAGCATAGTGCGGAGGCTGTGCGTCCGGGTTGGGGCCGCGCGGCGCCCAGGCCAGGGGCGTTACACCACGCTCAGCCGCAGCGTGCCCAGGCCTTCGACACCACCCTCCAGCACATCGCCGCGCACTACGGCGCCCACGCCTTCGGGGGTACCGGTGTAGATCAGGTCGCCGGGCTGCAGCTCCCACGCGGCCGAAAGGTGTTCGATGGTTTCGGCAATGTTCCAGATCAGCTGCGCCACACTGCTGCGCTGCTTGTCCGCTCCGTTGACCTGCAGCCAGATGGCCGCCTTGGCAACGTCGCCCGCCTGGGCGGCCGGGGTGATGGGGCCAATGGGCGCGCTGGCATCAAAGCCCTTGCCGATGCACCAGGGGCGGCCCTGTTTTTTCATGTCGTTTTGCAGGTCGCGGCGTGTCATGTCCAGGCCCACGGCATAGCCGTAGATGTGTGCCAATGCGTCGGCGGCCTTGATGTTTTTGCCACCCTTGCCGATGGCCACGACCAGTTCGATCTCGTGGTGCAGGTTGGCGGTGAGGCTGGGGTAGGGCAGCTGGCCCGTTTCGCCCGCGTTGACCACCACGATGGCATCGGCGGGCTTCATGAAGAAGAAGGGTGGCTCGCGGCCGGTGAAGCCCATTTCCTTGGCATGCTCTTCATAGTTGCGGCCCACGCAATAAATGCGGTGTACGGGAAAGCGGTCGCCGCTGCCCACCACGGGCACGCTGGCCACGGGGGCGGGAGAAAACACGTAGCTCATGTCAGCCTCTCGAATTTCTGGGTTCAATGGAAATGAATGGTTGCCGGACGGCGCGGATGCCAGGGCAAGGACTGTGTCGCAAAAACCCCGGGGTGGACCCTGCGCGCCCTCGGTGTGGCAGTGTGCCATGGGCGCGGGCCGACTGCTGGGGGGCGCTACACTCGCGCCCATGGCAAAGAGCTTCGATTTCCACAACACGCCAGGCCACCTGGTGCGCCGTGCCCACCAGCGAACCGTGGCGCTTTTCATGGAAGAGACTGCGGGGTTTGACGTGACGCCGGTGCAGTTCGCCATCCTGCACGAGCTGCTGGCGCGGCCCGGTGAAGACCAGGTCACGCTGGCGTCCCGCGTGGCGTTCGACGCTGCCACATCGGGCTCGGTAATTGGGCGGCTCGAAAAACGCGGCTGGATCCGCCGCGAGCCCGACACCCGCGACCGCCGCCGCAAACTGCTGTGGATCACCCCCGAGGGCGAGGTGGCCGCGCTGCAGATGCGTGATGCCGCCCAGCGTGTGCAGGAGCGGCTGATGGCGCCACTCAACGCGCAGGAGCGCGCCGATCTGATGGCCATCCTGTCCAAGGTTGTCTACAACCACCAGGACCCGGCAGGGGCCTCGGGCGCCTGACGGACCCGGGCGGCCCCGAGGCTTGCCCATTCAGCGCCCGCGGTAGTGTGGGGCCCCACTGTCACGCTTTGAAACGTCCCCTTTCACAACGTATTTTCTGCATGCAGCTCTACAACTACTTCCGTTCCTCCGCCTCGTTCCGTGTGCGCATCGCGCTGCAGATCAAGGGCTTGCCTTACGACTACATCCCCGTGCACCTCGTCAAGGGTGAGCACCAGGTCCCGGCGTACGCGAGCCGCATCGGCGATGCGCTGGTACCCACGCTCGTGACCGATGACGGAGCGGCGTTGTCCCAGTCGATGGCCATCATCGAATACCTGGAGGAAACCCACCCTACGCCCGCGCTGCTGCCTGCCACGCCCCTGGCGCGGGCACACGTGCGTGCGCTGGCGCAGATGGTGGCGTGCGAAATCCATCCCATCAACAACCTGCGCGTTCTCAAGTACCTGGTGCGCGAGCTGAAGGTGGACGAGGGGGCCAAGAAAGCGTGGTACCACCACTGGGTGCGCAGCGGGCTGGAGGCCTTTGAGCGCCAGCTGGCACTGTTGGCGCAAGAGCGCGAAACCCAGGGCCTGCCTCCCTCCGTGCTGTGCTGGGGCGACACCCCCACGCTGGCCGACTGCTGCCTGGTGCCGCAAATCTTCAACGGCCAGCGTTTCAACGTGGACCTGGGTGGCCTGCCACTCACGATGGGGGCATTCGACGCCTGCATGGCGTTGCCCGCATTCCAGAAGGCCCAGCCGTCCGCCTGCCCGGACCACGAAGCTTGACCCCGCACGAAGGCCCTCTGGCGGCGGCCGACTGTCTGGTGCCCGACTGGCCCGCGCCCGAGGGCGTGTTTGCACTGTGCACCACACGCACGGGGGGCGTGAGCCTGCCACCCTATGACAGCCTGAATCTGGGGACCCATGTGGGTGATGTCGCGGCCGCCGTGCACACCAACCGCATGCGGCTGCAATCCACGGTCGCTGCGGTGGCGAATGGCCCACGGGCGGTGTTTCTGAACCAAGTACACGGCGATGGCGTGGTGCACCTGGACAGCAGCACACCCGATGGCATCGACGCCGATGCCTGCGTGGCCACCGCGCCCGGTGTGGCCTGCACCATCATGGTGGCGGACTGCCTGCCGGTGCTGCTCGCACACCGTTCAGGCCGTGTGGTGGCGGCGGCGCATGCGGGCTGGCGCGGGCTGGCCGGAGTGGGCGGGCAGGGAGTACTGGAATCGGTCTTCAAGCGTTTTGAGGCCCTGGCGCTGGATGGCAAAGCGCTAAACGCTATCAAAATAGAAGCAAACGATCCTGCCCAAACGTTCGCCCAGGACACCCTGGTCTGGCTGGGTCCCTGTATTGGCCCGCAGGCCTTTGAAGTGGGGGCCGAGGTGCGCGCGGCATTTTGCGAGGCGAACCCGGCTTCAGAGGCGTGTTTTGTGCCCAGCGGCAGTGCCAAAGGAAAATACCTGTGCGACCTGGCTGGACTGGCTCGGCTGCGGCTGCAGGCGCTGGGGATCACCCACATCCACGGCAACGATGGCACATCGCCTTGGTGCACCGTAACCAACGCTTCACGGTTCTTTTCGCACCGCCGCGACAGTGGGGCCCTCGGCGCTAGCGGGCGCTTCGCCGCCTGCATCTGGCGCAGCTGACGCCGTGGCAGTGGTTGCGGCTGCGGCTTGCTCCGCATCGTAGGCCGCCTGCTCTGCGGCCTCGCGTGCCTTGATCGCCCGCTTGCGCGAAGGTGTGCCAAGGATGTACACCAGAATGCCCATGGGCAGCATGCCATACAGCGCAAAGGTGATCAAGGCGCCGAGCACGGTGCCGTTGGGGCTGGTGGCTTCGGCCACCGCCATCATGAGGGTGACGTAGGTCCAGGCGATGACGATGAGGTACATTGGTTTGTGTTCAGTGCAAGCGTTGAATCCGTTGCCATGTGCAAAGGGCTCGGCAACAATGAACCCGAGAGATAAAAAACCAGAAGCTTTGCCGCTGCGAGCGACCAATCACTGAGGAAAGAGCATGAATTCTGAATCACCCTGGGCCGAGAGTGCCGAGCAGTTCCAGAAGATTTTCGGGCAAAGCTGGTCGCAGGCGCTGCAGTCGTTCCAGAAGCTGGACATGGGCAGCCAGGTTCCTGCAGCACCACCCCTGAAATTTTCGCCCACCAAGCTGCAGTCCCTGCAGCAGCAGTACCTGAAAGACGCGCAGGAACTCTGGGCCCAGGGCCTGCAGGGAACCCCCGAAGTCAAGGACCGCCGCTTCTCCGGCGAGGGCTGGGCCAGCAACCCCGTTGCTGCGTTCTCAGCCGCAGCCTACCTGCTCAATGCCCGCACCCTCATGGGGCTGGCCGACGCGGTCGAGGCTGACGAAAAGACCAAGGCCCGCATCCGCTTTGGCGTGGAGCAGTGGATGGCTGCCATGGCGCCCAGCAACTTCCTGGCCTTCAACGCCGAAGCACAGAAAAAAGCCATCGAGACCAAGGGCGAGAGCATTGCCAAGGGCATGCAGAACCTGCTGCACGACATCACGCAGGGCCATGTGTCGATGACCGACGAAAGCCTGTTCGAGGTGGGGCGCAACGTGGCCACTACCGAAGGCGCGGTGGTGTACGAGAACGAACTGTTCCAGTTGCTCGAATACAAGCCGCTGACCGCCAAGGTGTACGAGCGGCCCTTCCTGCTCGTGCCGCCGTGCATCAACAAGTTCTACATCCTCGACCTGCAGCCCGAGAACTCTCTGATCCGCTACGCCGTGGAGCAAGGCCACCGGACCTTTGTGGTCAGCTGGCGCAACCCTGACGACAGCCTCGCCCACAAGACCTGGGACGATTACGTGGAAGACGGCGCCATGGCCGCCATCGACGTGGTGCAGAACATCACGGGCGCCGACCAGATCAATGCGCTGGGTTTTTGCGTAGGCGGCACCATCCTGAGCAACGCGCTGGCCGTGCTGGCAGCACGCGGCGATGAGCCCGTGGCCAGCGCCACTTTCCTCACCACACTGATCGACTTCACGGACACCGGCATCCTCGACGTTTTCATCGACGAGGCTTTCGTGAAGTTCCGCGAGATGCAGATGGGCAAGGGCGGCCTCATGAAGGGGCAGGACCTGGCCTCGACCTTCAGCTTTCTGCGCCCCAATGACCTCGTGTGGAACTACGTGGTGGGCAACTACCTCAAGGGCGAAACACCGCCCCCGTTCGACCTGCTGTACTGGAACAGCGACAGCACCAACCTGCCAGGCCCGTTTTACGCTTGGTACCTTCGCAATTTCTACCTTGAAAACAACCTCGTCCAACCGGGCAAGCTCACCGTGTGTGGCGAGAAGATGGACCTGGGAAACCTCACGCTGCCCGTCTACATCTATGGCTCGCGCGAAGACCACATCGTGCCCATCAACGCCGCCTATGCGTCCACCCAGGTGCTACCCGGCAAGAAGCGCTTTGTGATGGGTGCCTCGGGCCACATTGCGGGCGTCATCAACCCGCCCGCCAAAGGCAAGCGCAGCCACTGGATCCGCGCCGACGGCAAGCTGCCCGCCACGCTCGACCAATGGCTGGACGGCGCTACCGAGCACCCCGGCAGCTGGTGGACCGACTGGGCCGGCTGGATCAAAGGCCATGCAGGCAAGCAGATTGCAGCGCCCAAGAGCTATGGCAAGGGCACCAAGTTCAAGGCCATCGAGCCCGCACCTGGCAGCTACGTGAAGCAGAAAGCCTGATACGCAAAAGTCCTGACTTTCAGCACTGCGAGAATTACCAAGCAACCAACAACCTCCAACCACAAGGACATTCCATGGAAGACATCGTCATCGTTTCGGCCGCCCGCACTGCTGTGGGCAAGTTTGGTGGTGCGCTGGCCAAGACGCCTGCGACCGAACTGGGCGCCATCGTGATCCGCGAAGCCATCGCGCGCGCGGGCCTGTCGTCCGACCAGATTGGTGAAGTCATCATGGGCCAGGTGCTGGCCGCTGGCGTGGGCCAGAACCCCGCCCGGCAGGCTTCCATGAAGGCCGGTGTGGCCAAGGAAACTCCTGCGCTCACGATCAATGCGGTGTGCGGCTCAGGCTTGAAGGCCGTGATGCTTGCTGCGCAGGCTGTGGCCTGGGGTGACAGCGAGATCGTCGTGGCTGGCGGCCAAGAGAGCATGAGCATGGCGCCCCACGTATTGCCCGGCTCCCGCGATGGCCAGCGCATGGGCGACTGGAAGCTCATCGACACCATGATCGTGGACGGTCTGTGGGACGTGTACAACCAGTACCACATGGGTATCACCGCTGAAAACGTGGCCAAGGCCTATGGCATCACGCGCGATATGCAGGATGCCCTGGCATTGGGCAGTCAGCAAAAGGCAGCAGCTGCACAAGACGCAGGCAAGTTTGTGGACGAAATCGTGGGTGTGAGCCTGGCGCAGAAGAAGGGCGACCCCATCCTGTTCAACGCCGACGAATACCTCAACCGCAAGACCAACGCCGAAGCGCTGGCAGGCCTGCGCCCCGCATTCGACAAGGCCGGCAGCGTGACGGCGGGCAACGCATCGGGCCTGAACGACGGCGCAGCCGCTGTGGTGGTGATGACCGCTAAGAAAGCTGCAGCCCTGGGCCTCAAGCCCCTGGCACGCATCGCTGCATTCGGCACCAGCGGACTCGATCCCGCCACCATGGGCATGGGCCCGGTGCCAGCGTCACGCAAGGCCCTGCAGCGCGCAGGTTGGAACGCTGCCGATGTGGACCTGTTCGAGCTGAACGAAGCCTTTGCCGCACAAGCCTGCGCGGTGAACAAGGAATTGGGGATTGACCCTGCCAAGGTGAACGTGAACGGCGGTGCCATCGCCATCGGCCACCCCATCGGCGCTTCCGGCTGCCGCATCCTGGTGACCCTACTGCACGAAATGCAGCGCCGCGATGCCAAGAAAGGCTTGGCAGCGCTGTGTATTGGTGGCGGCATGGGTGTGTCCCTGGCCTTGGAGCGTTAATAGGAGCCCCTGCGCCTGTTTGCACCTGCGGTTCAGCCGTTTCTCAGGGGCAAAGCCAAAAATCGAAGCCGCGTTACGACGCGGCTTTTTTATGTCTGGCTTCAGGGTGAACGTATGGCCGCCGTGGCCCCACTTCGGCGTGCGCAGGTGGTTGCAAGATGTTTCTATGGGATCGTTGGAAGGCTCTGGCTTGCACCAAAACTGTGACTCTGCCGAGACACATAGCGCGTAAGGCGTGTGACGCATGCCGATATGCCAAAAAGAAAAGGGCTTCAGTGTTTTCCTTCACGGCGGCGGTAGATTTCTTCGGTAGAGTGGCTGTTGAGCAAATCACTAACAAGGAGAAATCACATGAGCCAGAAAGTTGCATACGTCACCGGCGGCATGGGCGGCATCGGGACTGCCATTTGCCAGCGCCTGCACAAGGAGGGCTTCAAGGTCATCGCAGGTTGTGGCCCTACCCGTGACCATGCCAAGTGGCTGGCCGAGCAGAAAGCCCAGGGCTACACCTTCTATGCGTCGGTGGGCAATGTGGGCGACTGGGATTCCACGGTAGAAGCCTTTGGCAAGACCAAGGCCGAGCACGGCACCATCGACGTGCTGGTGAACAACGCCGGCATCACCCGCGACCGCATGTTCCTCAAGATGTCGCGCGAAGACTGGGATGCGGTGATTGAAACCAACCTCAACAGCATGTTCAACGTCACCAAGCAGGTGGTGGCCGACATGGTGGAAAAGGGCTGGGGCCGCATCATCAACATCAGTTCGGTGAACGGCGAAAAGGGCCAGGCGGGCCAGACCAACTACTCTGCTGCCAAGGCGGGTATGCATGGCTTTTCGATGGCGCTGGCGCAGGAGCTGGCCACCAAGGGCGTGACGGTCAATACGGTGAGCCCCGGCTACATCGGCACCGACATGGTCAAGGCGATCCGCCCCGATGTGCTCGAAAAGATCGTTGCCACGGTTCCCGTCAAGCGCCTCGGTGAACCCAGCGAAATCGCTTCCATCATTGCGTGGCTGGCTTCGGATGAAGGTGGCTACGCGACCGGTGCCGATTTTTCGGTCAACGGTGGTCTGCACATGGGTTGATGCCCGAAGGCTTGGAAAAACAAAAAACCCCGCAATGCGGGGTTTTTTGTTGGAGGAGCAAGAGGGAAGGGGTCGCCGGTTATCTTGCTTCGAGGAGCCTATGAAATGGGCCGTTTGGCGGAAACACAACCGGTACCTTGGTACGCTTTGTGCTTTGATTTTGCGGCTGGCATTGCATGGGCGCTTGAAGCGGGAAGCTGGCTGCCACGCCTTCAGAAGCGGGCGGGAGCGCGCTTGCGATCGCGTTCGTCTTCGGGCCAAGCGGACAAGATTGCGGTGGTATTCATGCTGGAAAACTCCTGTGATGTACCAACAACGCGGCCCATCTACTGTCCGTTGACAGCGTCTCGCAAAAAAATGCAACCGTAAGTGCCCGCAGGTTTACCTCTACACCGCTATCAAAAATAATAGCTAAAAATGATTGCTGGATAAGCGCAAAGGTCGAATAACGATCACTTTGTTATTACATGAATTTACATTTTTGGCCTATGCCGCTGTCGAGATTTCTTCCAGTTCCGAAGAAATTTCCAGCCAGCGTTCTTCCAGTTGGGCCGTCTCTTCATGGCCTGCCTTCAGGGCGCGGCCACACTCTGCGATCTCGGCCGGGGGCAGGGCCTGCGTGAGCTTGTGCTCGAGCGCAGCCCGTTCGCCAGCCAGCGTCGCCAGGCGCTTGTCGATCTGCTCCAGCTCTTTTTTGAGCGGCCGTGTTTTTTCGGCTTGTTGCTGGCGCGCCTGGGCATCCAGTTTGCGTTGTTCTCGCCCGTCCCTTGAAGGGGTTGTGGCGGAGGTCGGTGTGGGCACCGGGGCCGCGACAGGAGCGGGATTTGCTGCCGCTGAAGTTGCGTTGGCCTTGGGGGCCGTGGAGCTTGCCACCGAGACCTGAGCCTGCTCGGCCAGGCGTGCCTCTTCGCGAAGGCGTTTGGACTCTTCGAGCAGGTAGCGCTGGTAGTCGTCCAGATCGCCATCGAAGGGCCCCACAACGCCCCGGCCCACCATCCAGAAGTCTTCGCAGACCGAGCGCAGCAGCGAACGGTCGTGGCTGACCAGCATGACGGTGCCATCGAAGTCGTTGAGCGCCATGGCCAGGGCCTCGCGGGTCGCCAAGTCGAGGTGGTTGGTAGGTTCGTCGAGCAGCAGCAGGTTGGGACGCTGCCAGACGATCATGGCCAGCACGAGGCGGGCTTTTTCGCCACCGCTCATGGTGCCCACGGCCTGCTTGACCATGTCGCCCGTGAAGTTGAACGTGCCCAGATAGCTGCGCAGGTCTTGCTCGCGGCTGGGTTGCTTGATGTCGGGGCCCAGTTCCTTGGCCAGACGGATCATGTGCTCCAGCGGGTTCTCGCTGGGGCGCAGCACGTCCAATTCCTGCTGGGCGAAGTAGCCGATGTTCAGACCCTTGCCTTCGGTCACGCTGCCGCCCAGGGGCTTCATGGTGCGAGCAATGGTTTTGACCAGCGTGGACTTGCCCTGGCCGTTGGCACCCAAAATGCCGATGCGCTGGCCCGCCAGCACAGAGCGGTTCACGCCAGTGAGGATGGTGGTGGGCGTGCCCTCGTCGTCCACATAGCCAAATGATGCATCGCTGATGGCCAGCATCGGGTTTGGCAGATTGGCAGGTTCCTTGAACTCGAAGGTGAAGTCCGCCTCGGCCAGCACGGGGCCAATCTTTTCCATGCGTTCGAGCTGCTTGACGCGGCTTTGCGCCTGCTTGGCCTTGCTGGCCTTGGCCTTGAAGCGGTCGATGAACTTCTGCAGGTGGGCCATCTTCTCCTGCTGTTTGGAGAAGCTGGCCTGTTGCAGTTCAAGCTGCTGGGCGCGCAGCTCTTCGAACTTGCTGTAGTTGCCACCGTAACGGTTCAACTCGCCTTGCTGGATCTGCAGGGTGACGTTGGTGATGGCGTCCAGAAACTCGCGGTCATGGCTGATCACGATCATGGTGCCCGCGTAGCGCTTGAGCCAGGCTTCGAGCCAGACCAGAGCGTCCAAGTCTAAGTGGTTGGTGGGCTCGTCCAGCAGCAGCAAATCGCTGGGGCACATCAGCGCGCGCGCAAGTTGCAGGCGCATGCGCCAGCCGCCCGAAAAGCTGTTGACGGGCTGGTCGAGCTCGCTCACGCGAAAGCCCAGGCCCAGAATGAGTGCCTGCGCGCGTGCCACCGCATCATGGGCACCGGCATCGTGCAGGTCCGAATAAGCATGGGCGATGGCCATGCCGTCGTCGCTGGCCTCTGCGTCCAGCAACTGTTGCTGGACCTCGGCCAGACGCGTGTCACCCTCCAAAACAAAGTCAGTGGCCGACTGGTCGGTTTCGGGCATGTTCTGCGCGACCTCCGCCATGCGCCAGCTGGTGGGGATGTAGAAATCTCCCCCGTCTTCGTGCAGTTTGCCGCTGAGCAAGGCAAACAGGCTCGACTTGCCCGCGCCATTGCGGCCCACAAGGCCGACGCTTTCGCCGGGGTTGATGGTGGCGGAAACGCTGTCGAGCACGACTTTGGCGCCGCGTCGCAGGGTAACGTTCTTGAGGGTGATCATCCGGAACTCAGAAAAAAGCGCACCCGCACTGGGCGGGTGGCGTGAAGAAGCAGGGGGCCAAGGCTGTTGCAAACCATCCAAGGGATGCAACAAGCCGGTGGCGCGCAACCCTCTATTGTGCCGTGAGCCGGCTTTGGGCGGCCAAGGCCTGCCGAGTCACCAGCAAAACCTGGTCTTCACCTGCACTGGTATCGAGCCAGAAAACAGGCAGTTGGGGGAAAGCGGCCTCGAAGTAAGCGCGTTCGTTGCCAATCTCCAGAATGATCACGGCATCCTCACTCATGCAGGCGGGAGCAGCGGCAAACAGCTGGCGCACAAAGTCCATGCCATCGTTGCCTCCGGCCAGGGCCAGCTCGGGCTCGGCACGGTATTCGGCGGGCAAGGCGGCCATGCTGGCCGCGTTTACGTAGGGTGGATTGCACAGGATCAGGTCCCAGGGGCCGGGCAGGGCTGCCAGGCCATCGGACAGCTGTAGCTGGATGCGGTCCTGCAGGCCGTGTTTGTCCACGTTGATGCGGGCTACCGCCAGCGCATCGGGCGATATGTCGGCGCCCGTCACTTGCACCTCGGGCCAGGCCATGGCCGCCAGCACGGCCAGGCTGCCGTTACCCGTGCACAGGTCCAGCACCTGGCGGGTGTGGTCGCTCAGGTACTCGTCAGCCCCCCCATCGACCAGCAGTTCGGCAATGAAGCTGCGCGGCACGATGGTGCGTTCGTCCACGTAGAACGGTACACCCTGCAGCCAGGCCTCTTGTGTGAGATAGGCGGCGGGCTTGCGGGTGCGGATGCGCTCTTCAAAAAGAGTAGCTACCAGCGCTTGATCGGCGGGCGCTACGGGCTGATTCTTCATGGAATCGGGGGCTTCCGACAGATCACTGTCCAGCGGCAGCCCTAGACGCCAGAGCACCAGCCAAGCGGCTTCGTCGTGGGCATTGGTGGTACCGTGGCCAAAGGAGACGCCTGCTGCGGCAAGGCACTGCGCACCCGATTCGACCAGGGCACCCACGGTATCGCCCGCGACGGTGGGGTGCTGTTGTGGAGTGTTCATGCTGGCACTCCATTGGCGGCCAGGGCCTGCGCATGCAGGTTTTCCAGCGTGCGGCGGTAGATGTTCTTGAGGGGGTCAATGTCGGCCACGACGATGTGCTCGTCGATCTTGTGGATGCTGGCGTTGGGAGGGCCGAGTTCAATCACCTGGGGGCACACCTGGGCAATGAAACGGCCGTCGCTGGTTCCGCCCGTGGTGGAGAGTTCGGTGGTCAGCCCGGTCTCTGCAGTGATGGCCTGCTGCACGGCGCCCACCAGTTCGCCGGGGGTTGTCAAAAACGGCTGGCCGCCCAGCGTCCAGCGCAGGTCGTATTCCAGGCCATGGCGGTCCAGCACGGCGTGCACACGCTGCTGCAGGCCTTCGGCAGTGGATTCAGTCGAGAAGCGGAAGTTGAAGTCGATCACGACCTCTCCCGGAATCACATTGGTGGCACCCGTGCCGCCGTGCATGTTGCTGATCTGCCAGCTGGTGGGCGGGAAAAACGCGTTGCCCTCGTCCCACACCGTGGCCGCCAGCTCCGTGAGTGCGGGCAGGGCCTGGTGAATGGGGTTGCGGGCCAGTTGCGGGTAGGCAATGTGCCCCTGAATACCGCGCACAGAGAGCTTGCCACTGAGCGTGCCGCGCCGCCCGTTCTTGATCATGTCACCCGTTTTTTCGACGGATGTGGGTTCTCCCACGATGCAGTAATCGAGCTTTTCACCACGTGCCTTGAGTTTCTCGACCACGACCTTGGTGCCATCCACCGAGGGGCCTTCCTCGTCGCTGGTCAGAAGAAAAGCCAGCGCAATCTGCGGATCGGGCGTGGCGGCCAGGAACTCTTCCACCGCCACGACAAAGGCGGCGATGGAGGTTTTCATGTCGCTGGCACCACGGCCATAGAGCTTGCCATCCTTGTGGGTAGGCACAAACGGGTCGCTGCTCCACTGTGCCAGCGGGCCGGTGGGTACGACATCGGTGTGGCCGGCAAACACTATGGTTTTAATAGCTGTTTGCGCCTTTCCATCAAGCGCTACAGGCCTTTTTGCCCACAAGTTGCTGACACGAAAGTCCGCCGGGCCGCTGTCCAGGCGCTCACACACAAACCCGAGCGGAGCCAGCCGCGCGGCCAGCAGGTCCAGGCAGCCCGCATCCTCGGGGGTGATGGAGGGCAGGGAAATGAGCTGTTCGGCGAGGTGCAGGGTACGGGACATTGGGGATTCGGTGGGATGGGGCCGTGCAGTCAGCTGTAGTTAGAGAGCGAAGCGTAAGCATCAGCGCGGCCTAGGCGAGAGACGGCAAGCCAAGGACCGCCCCGCAGCGAGGGCGTCGTCCCCCAGGGGGAAGGCGCCGCAGGCGACTCAGGGCGGAGACATTTCATGCCGCTGGTTTGACGTCCAGCACGATCTCGGTGAAGGAAGGCGCGTCGTCGGGTGCATCCCGCGCTTCCTTCTGCGCCTTGGCGGCATTGGCGGCCAGGGAGAAATCGTTTTGCAAGCGCCACATGAGGTTGGTAGGCGAGTCAGCGTAGGCCATGCCTTCCTTGCGGTCGATCTTGGAGTCCATGATCAACCGGGCGAGGGCTTCCTCAAAGGTCAGCGAACCTTCGGCCATGGACTTCTCCATCGCTTCTTTGACGCCTGAGAAATCGCCTTTTTCGATCAGGTCGGACACCAGCTTGGTGTTGAGCATGACTTCCACCGCCGGAGCACGGCTGCCGTCGATGGTGCGCACCAGGCGTTGGGAGATGATGGCCTTCAGGGCGGATGCCAGGTCGCCCAGCATGGTGGGACGCACTTCGACGGGATAGAACGACAAGATGCGATTGAGCGCGTGGTAGCTGTTGTTGCCGTGCAGCGTGGCCAGACACAAGTGGCCGGACTGGGCGTAGGCAATTGCGGCCGACATGGTTTCGCGGTCGCGGATTTCGCCGATCAGGATCACATCCGGCGCTTGGCGCAGCGCGTTCTTGAGGGCGGTCTGCAGCGATTGGGTATCACTGCCGATCTCGCGCTGATTGACGATGGATTTCTTGTTCTTGAACTGGTACTCGACCGGGTCTTCGATGGTGAGGATGTGGCCGGTGAGTGCTTCGTTGCGGGTGTCGATCATCGACGCCAGGGATGTGCTTTTGCCCGAGCCCGTGGCGCCGACCATCAGGATCAGGCCCCGCTTTTCCATGATGAGTTCGCGCATCACGGGTGGAAGGCCCAGCGAGTCGAATTCGGGAATCTGCTGCGAGATGAAACGGATCACCACCGCGTAGCTGCCGCGCTGGCGCATGGCACTGATACGGAAGCGGCCCACACCGCTGAGCGGCACGCCCATGTTCAGCTCGCCGGTTTCCTCCAGTTCTTCGATGCGATCTGGAGGAACCACTTCGGAGAGCAGGTTGCGCGGCGCATCGGGCGGCAGGATCTGGTTGTTGATCGGGATGCATTCGCCGTTGATCTTGATCAGCGCCGGGGCATTGGCCGACAGGTAGACGTCTGATGCCTTCTTTTCGCTCATCAGGCGAAGAATCCGCTCCATCGTGCTCATGGTGTTTCCCTCTTGTTGTCGGTGTCTGTCGGCGGGCAGGCGAGATGGCCTGCCCCGGGCTTGAATGCGATCAGTCGCGCAGCAGATCGTTGATGCTGGTCTTGGAGCGGGTCTGCGCGTCCACCTGCTTGACGATGATGGCAGCGTACATGCTGTAGGGTGTGCCGTTGGCGGCTGTCTTGGGGAGGTTGCCGCTGACTACCACCGAGCCCGAGGGCACGCGGCCATAGCTGATCTCGCCCGTGGCGCGGTTGAAGATGGGGGTGCTCTGGCCCAGGTACACGCCCATGCCCAGCACGGAGTTCTCTTCCACCACCACGCCTTCAACCACTTCGGACCGTGCACCGATGAAGCAGTTGTCTTCGATGATGGTGGGGCCGGCTTGCAGAGGCTCCAGCACGCCACCAATGCCCACGCCACCCGACAGGTGCACGTTGGCACCGATCTGTGCGCACGAACCCACGGTGGCCCAGGTGTCGACCATGGTGCCTTCGCCCACATAGGCGCCAATGTTCACGTACGACGGCATCAGGATCGCGCCCTTGGCGATGAAGCTGCCACGGCGGGCGACGGCGGGTGGCACCACACGCACCCCGGTGGCCTTCATTTCTTCTTCAGACAAGTGGGCAAACTTGGTCTGCACCTTGTCGTAAAAGCCCAGGTCACCGGCCTTCACGACTTCGTTGTCCTTCAGCCGGAACGACAGCAGCACCGCCTTCTTGATCCACTGGTGCACGGTCCACTGGCCCACACCTTCGCGCGTGGCCACGCGCAGCGTGCCGTTGTTCAGCTCGGCGATCACATGCTCGACAGCGTCCTGGATTTCCTTGGGGGCGGCGGAGGGCGAAAGGCTGGCGCGGTTGTCCCAGGCGTTGTCGATGAGGGTTTGCAGTTGTTGTGTCATGTTGTTGTCTGTCAGTCTGTGGATCAGGAATCAGAAATCAGGCAGTGCGGGACTGGATGAATTGCACGATGCGCAACGCAGCCTCCACGCACTCTTCGGTTTCGGCCACCAGGGCCATGCGCACGCGCTGGGCACCGGGGTTGCTGCCCTGGGCCTCGCGGGCCAGGTAGCTGCCAGGGAGCACCGTAACATTGTATTGAGCCAGAAGGGCCCGCGCGAACTCGGCGTCGTCCATGGCAAGCTGCTCGGGGACCTTGGCCCAGAGGTAGAAACCTGCATCGGGAAGGGCTACTTCCATGACACCCGCCAGCAGCGGCGTGACCTGGGCGAACTTCTTGCGGTAGCGCGTGCGGTTTTCCACCACATGCTGCTCGTCACCCCAGGCCGCAATGCTGGCGGCCTGCACGATGGGGCTCATGGCGCTGCCGTGGTACGTGCGGTACAGCAGGAAGGCCTTGATCAGGGCAGCATCACCCGCCACAAAACCGCTGCGCATGCCGGGCACGTTGCTGCGCTTGGAGAGACTGGTGAAGGAGATCAGGTTCTTGTAGTCGCTGCGGCCGAGCTTGTCTGCAGCCTGCAGGCCGCCCAACGGCGGTTCGTCGCGGAAGTAGATTTCGCTGTAGCACTCGTCCGAGGCAATCACAAAACCATACCGGTCGCTCAGTTCAAACAACTTCTTCCACTCCGTCAGCGGCATGACGGCGCCGGTGGGGTTGCCAGGGGAGCAAACAAAAAGCAACTGCGTCCGCTGCCACACGGAGTCCGGCACCGCGTCCCAATTCACGGCGAAATTGCGTGCCGGGTCGCTGGCCGCGTAATAAGGGGCCGCGCCCGCCAGCAGGGCTGCACCTTCATAGATCTGGTAGAACGGATTGGGGCAGACTACCAGCGGCTGGCCGTGTGAAGGATCGATGATGGTTTGGGCAAACGAAAAAAGTGCTTCCCGAGAACCATTCACGGGAAGGATCTGGGTGGCCGGATCCAGCGTAATGGCATAGCGCAAATTCAGCCAGCGGGTGAAGGCCTCGCGCAAACCCAACTCGCCAGCGGTGGCGGGGTAACTCGCCAGGCCACTGAGGTTGTTACTGAGTGCATCTTTGATGAACTGCGGTGTAGGATGGCGTGGCTCACCCATGCCCAGGCTGATGGGGCTGTAGGCTGCCGGGGGCACCACCCCCGCAAAGAGCTGCCGCAGCCGCTCGAAGGGGTAGGGCTGGAGATGGGAAAGCAGGGGATTCATGGGGCGCCATTATGGGCGATCACCTCAGATCAGTCGGCGCTGGATCGGCCATGGTTTAGCGGATCGTGACCGGAGCTGACCTCAATGCGTCGATGGGCCCGTGGTCTGTCAATCCGCCGTAAGTGCGTGTACCTAGTATTCAGGCCGTTTGATCAGAACAATAGAGGAGACACGATGTCAGGATTCCTACCGCTGCGTCCGGGGCTCTGGTGGATGCGCAGGTGGCATTTGCCTGGCAAGCTGCTCTCGCTGAGTCTTCTGGTGGGGGCGGCACTTGCCATTGCTGCGTTTGGGGCGCCTTGGTGGGCGCTTGCCTTGGCCGTAGCGGTGGTGTTGTACGCTCTGCTCGTGCTTTACCTCAGTCTGGCCACCGACCTTGCGGGTCTGGCGCAAACCATAGAGCTGACCCAGGCCGGGGATCTCCGGGCCCAGCCCCGTCGCGACTACGGACAAGATGAGGTGGCCGAGATGGCGCAATCGCTCGACCGCATGGTGATCACGCTCTCCTCCATGGTGGCAGACATCCGTAGCAATGCGGCGCTGGTCGCCCATGCTGGGCAGAGCCTGGCCGAGGGCAATCGCTCCCTGGCCGACCGCACCGAGCAGCAGGCGGCCAACCTGGAGCAGACGGCCGCCAGTGTGGAGCAACTGTCTTCAGCGGTGCAGAACAACGCCCAGACCGCGCACAGTGCAGATGCCAGGGCGGCGCAGGTGCGTGACGCAGCCGATGTGGGCGCCCAGGCCATGGCACGTGCCGTGCAGTCGGTCGAGGCCATCCAGCAAGGTGCGCGGCGCATGACCGAAATCATCGGTGTGATCGACAGCATTGCATTTCAGACCAATATCCTTGCCCTGAACGCAGCCGTTGAGGCTGCTCGCGCCGGAGAGCAGGGCCGTGGGTTTGCCGTGGTGGCAGCCGAGGTGCGCACGCTGGCCAAGCGGTCCAGCGATGCTGCGCACGAAATTCGTGAACTGATCGGTGCCTCGGTCAGTCAGGTCGAAACCAGTGCGGGCCTGATTCGGTCGGCCGGGGAGGGGATCTCGGACATGGCGGGGGGCATTCGCAGCGTGGCAGCCAGCATGAGCGAAATCTCCGGATCGAGCGCCGAGCAAAGCACCGGCCTGCGCGAGGTGAGCGCCGCCGTGCAGCAACTGGACCAGATCACCCAGCACAACGCCCAGATGGTGGGCCATGCCGTGCAACAGGCAGAGGCCCTGGAAAGCCGCGCATCCACCCTGTCGCGTGCGGTCTCTGCATTCCGCCTGCAGCAGGGCACGGCCGAGGAGGCTGTGGCGCTGGTGGGCAAGGCCATGGCGCTGCACAAGAGTACCTCGCGCGACCAGTTCCTGCGCAGCATCACTGACAAGAATCAGCCCTACCACGACCGCGACATGTATGTGTTTGTCCTCGACTCCGCAGGCACCTACCTGGCCTTTGGAGGCAACACCCCCAAGGTGGGCACGCGGGTGCAGGACATTCCTGGCATTGCGGGCGACCGGCTGGTGAACGACATCGTTTCCCAGGCGGACCGTGAGCCGGGCTGGGTGGAGTACGACATCACCAACCCTGCCACGGGTGCGGTGCAGACGAAAATGTCTTACGTCAGCCGCGCGGGCGATCTGTATGTGGGGTGTGGGGTTTACAAGGCACTCGCTGCCCGCTGAGTTGTCGGCCCTCGGCCACCGGCGGGCTCACCCCAGCAGCCGGCGGTACCAGGCAGTGGGTGGTTGTGGTGCAGGTGCTTTTGCGTTGGTCGCCTCAGCTTCGACCTCAGTTCCGGAGGCATCCGTGGGCAAGAGCGCAATCCGGCGAATACCCAATCCCAGAGAGCGCTTGTCCGTGCTCTCCGGATTCAGATCGCAGGGCCGAACGAGGGGGGAGCCCTTGAGCACCACTCTGACCCGGTCCGCACGGCTTCGCAAGACCGCGTCGGGAACACGGGCCTCCAGGACGAGCGTGTCGCCCACTTGTTCCTGGTGCACCGCAATCGCTTGCCCATTCACCTGCATTTGAAGCTCGCTGACAGCTGCCATCGTCAACAGGTGGACGACTTCCATCCGCAGCAGGTGATCGCCAACGCCTACCGGGCGGAAGTCGATCCATGTCTCAGGCTCCAGGCCTGTCCATGCAAAGTGATGTGGACCTTCGGTCTCCCGAACATGCCAGCCCCGTCCCGGGATGGGGCGGTCAAAGAGGTAGTCGTGTCCAGGCGGCAGGGAGGCGAGCCAGTGCGAATCGGGCTCGTCCAAGGGCGCTTCAATGTACCGGTTGAAGCCCATGCGGTCTTCACCCCGCAACATGACGCAGGGGAAAGGTTCGCTGACCTTTGCGATGGGGACCGTCACTCGGACGGCCAGTCCCAGCCTGTGCTCCGTGGTGCGGTTGGGGTTGGAGTGATGCAGCAGCCGTTCATTGAAGAGAAAGAACTGGCCGGGCTCCAGCACCATGGATACCTTGCGGGTTTCATCCACGTAGGCGGGGTCTGAAGCGATGCCCCCGAACCGAAGGCTCTTGGCTGGATCGGTATCGATGGCCGGAGGGATGATTTGCCGGTGCGAGCCTGGAATGATTTCCACGCATCCATTTTCCAGCGTTGCCGGCGTAATCGCCAGCCAAGCTGAAATGTTCAGGATGGGTTCCATGTTCCAGTTGTAATGATCTTGGTGCCAGGGGTATTCCTCTTGCTGTTCAGGCCGGGCAGGCGGTTTGTTGAAAAGATTGGAGTTCCACAGAACGAGATCCGGCCCATAGAGAGAAGCCATGCGTTCCACGATGGCCGGGGCCGAGCACATCGCATGGACCGCTTGGCTGTCCAGGTGCCGCACGCGCAGGCCGAATGGGCAATAAGGCGTAGGCGTGGGCAGCACCCGCTCACATACCGTTGTGCGGAATTTTTCCATTTCATGGGGCGAGAATGCCGTGAATGGCCCTGCGTAGCCCTGTGTCCGAAACTGCTCAATTTCCTCCGGAGACAAACAGACGGGGAGTTCGGAGGTGTCTTTGTTCATGGGTGCCTGCGTAGAAATACCTGTCAATTCTGAGGTTGCGCTGTCACGCGGGTTGGCTGGAACGTCCTCCACTAGCGCGGCCAGGCGCTCGTAGGCAGCCCGGCCCACGCTGACCTGCTGCCGTGCCACTTGCAGCAACCGCTGCCGTTCAGTCCCTGCTGCATGCCACGCATCCTGTATGGCGGTCGCCAAGTGCGTGGCCGTTTCCTCACGGTCCAGAAACACGATGTGGCAGGCGGCGCCAAACTGGGCTTGAAGCCCTTGCATTTTCGACCGGTAGTGGGGCGATGCCACCAAGGCGATCACCGACACCCCTTGCGACAGTGCGAACACTGCCGCGTGGTAGCTGCCGGTGATGACCACACGGCATGTACCGATCTGCTGCACGACGTCCTGTGGCGTTGCAACCGGGTAGGAGGTGTAGCTGATGCCCGGGATGCCATGGAGCAGCGAGGCAATGGCGTCCGGATCGGAAGGACCGGCAAGCGAAATGGGCACACCGGCAACAAGAGGTGCACCCAGCCGTGAAATGGCACTTCCCAACCCTTCCCGCAGGCGCGACAGGGTGTTTGCATCGACGCCGGCGTAGTCCGCTTGGCGGACGTTGATGCCCAGGCTTTCGCCCAGAACTGTGGGGCGCAAGTCAAACGCCAGTTCAATCGCCTCGTCTGCTGCCACGACCAGGCGTTGTTCTGGCACCCCAAAGGATCTCGCCACCATCGGGCTTTGCTGCGATTCTCTGCAGACCACCAGGCTCAAAAGAGGAAATACCCCCAGCATCTTCTGCGAAAGGCTGCGAACGCTGACAGGTTCAAATCCACAGCTCAGAATGATTGCCGGTTTGCCGAGCCTGATACCCGCTTCCAGCGTCTGCAAGATGACTTCCGATTGACCAGAGAAATCGTCGCTGAAATATCCGCCGCCGGTCGCCATCACCATATCGCAATCCATCAGCGCCGACACGATGCGCGCACAGTCTGCTGATGCTTGGGTTATCAGGTTCCGGGTATCAGCACCAAGGGCGATCAGCGGCAGGGGGAGGCGTTCTTCGGTGAGCTCAAGCGCAATGACTTCGGGACAATCCTTTCTGAGCAGGGCTGCATTGCGGGTTATCCAATGTATTTGACAATCTGGCCAGAGATGCCGTAACCGGCGAAAAATGACCTGGTAAATCGCCCTGTCTCCCAGATTGTCGTTGTTGGAGAAATAGTTTCCTGAATCGACCAGAATTCGGTGCGGTGCCATTTGTGGATGTCAGAAGTAATAGGTGGTCAATGCCTCATCATGGAACGATACCAAACCGAGTATGGTTGGGCGAGCCACCACTTTAATGGCACCCGGCCATAATGCCGGCGCACCACATCTATCGCCTCCTGATAATGCGCTTTGCGCCGGGTGCTCGTCTTCGTTTCGGGGTGCTCCCGGTTGGTTGCCAGAAAGGTATCCACAAATTCCAGAGGTCCCAGAGCCTTGTAAAGGCGCCACCAAAGATCGTAGTCCATGGTCATGTGCAATGTTTCGTCCACGCCTCCAACGGCTTCCCAGGCAGTGCGGCGAATCAGCGTTCCGGGCTGAGAAACGATGCAGAATTGCGCCATCCACCACTCGCTGAAAGGGCGGACAAAGACGGGATTGGTTCTTTTTGTGCTTTCCACATAGTTCCATACCCGTCCGTAGGCCATGGGGGCTGCTGGATTGTGCTGCAGTGCTGCCACCAGGCTTTTCAGCGCACCTGGCAACAACCAATCGTCGCTATTGAGCCAGCAGACAAAAGGCGCACGTCCATTTGCTATCGCCTCGTTGATGGCCGACGATTGGCCCATGTCTTTGGAACTGCGCCAGCCTGCAAGCCGTTCTTCCCAGCGGCGGATGACCTCTATCGTGCCGTCGGTGGAACCACCGTCCGCGACATAGACTTCGACGGGGATGTCCTGTGCAAATATGGACTCGAGTGCAGCATTCAGATAGCGCCCCTGGTTATAGGAAGGCACTGCCACTGTCACCAACGGCATGTCCAGCGCATCATCCATTGGCACGCTGCTGCAGTGTTGACATGTAATTCCCGTAGACCATGGCCAACCCCTGCCTAAGTTCAGTCTGGGCGCGCCAGCCCAGTCCCTCCAGGCGACTCACATTCAGGAGTTTTCGTGGAGGACCATCCGGCTTGGAGGCGTCAAACTCGATATGGCCGGGATATCCCACCACGTCGCTGATCAATTGTGCGAGCTCCCGAATGGACAGGTCTTCGCCAGTCCCCAGATTGATATGTGATAACCGAGGCTGCGTGCAGGCGTTGTAAATTGATTTTTCGAGATTCATGACATGGACGCAGGCTGCCGCCATGTCATCGACATATAGAAATTCGCGGCGCGGTGCACCGGTTCCCCAGATCACGACATTGGGCGCATGGGCGAGCTTTGCCTCGTGGAAACGCCGTATCAGTGCCGGAATGACATGGCTGTTTTCTGGGTGATAGTTGTCGCCCGGGCCATACAGGTTGGTGGGCATCACGCTGCGATAGTCGGTGCCATATTGCCGGTTGTAAGACTCGCACAGCTTGATGCCCGCAATTTTGGCAACGGCATAGGGCTCGTTGGTGGGCTCCAAGGTGCCGGTCAGCAGTGCGTCTTCACCCATGGGCTGTGGCGCGAGTCTGGGGTAGATGCAGCTGGAACCCAGGAACATCAGGCGCTGAACACCGGCTCGCCAGGCTTCATGCACGACATTCGCCTCGATCATCAGGTTTTGGTAAATGAACTCTGCGGGATACGTATTGTTGGCGTGTATACCCCCCACCATGGCTGCGGCTAGGTAGACGTGGGTTGGAGCTTCATCCTTGAAAAACGAACGCACATCCGCCTGGCAGGTCAGATCGAGTTCGGCGTGGGTGCGTGCAATGATCTGGACACCACCTTGTTGCTCAAGCACACGCACGATGGCCGAACCGACCATGCCGCTGTGGCCGGCCACATAAACCCTCGGTGCCCGGACTGCTGAGCCGTTATTGGTCGCGGTCATGGGCGCGGCCCCCACACCTCGTCGCCAGGCCGGTACCACCGGGCGGCCTTCCCATTTTCTGCTCTTCTCATTTCCAATTCCTTTGTCTCGAATCCAGCCAGTTTGCTTTTGGCGGCGTATTGGTCGATATAGTGGCTGCAGCCAGCTTGAAGAGCACGCTCCACCCAGCTCAATGTGCACGCTTGAGTGGTTGCCGCATCCGGAATGCCAAATCGCGAAGCATGTGCCTTGAGAGATAGGGAAGCACGGCATTCCGTATCTCTTTATAGTCAGGGACTCTGCCGAGGATTTTCTCGCGTATCCGGCTCATTTCCTGCTGGCCAATGCCATTGATATTGGCAGAAGTCTTTTGGTGTTCATGAACCCGGAATGCGCCCAGGAAGCGGGGGATGTGGGAAAAATTTGCACCGGCGTCCCGGAAACGGATCAGCAAATCCCAGTCCATGGCAAACCTGAATGATTCGTCGACTTGGGCACCGGTCTTGTCCCAGATGCGCCGCCGCCAGAAGAGTGTTTCCTGCGGAATATAGTCTGCCCAAGACAATACGGTGTTGTCATGCCCTGGCATGATCCAGCGACCAATCTCCATTCCATTTCGATCGATGAGCAAGCGGTCTCCATAGACCACGTCAACATCGGGATGGCGGGCAAAGTAGTCTGCGACGGTGCTCAAGGCGCCCGGCAAGAGCAGGTCGTCTGAATTGAGCCACGCCATGATTTCACCCGTCGTTCGTGCGAAACCCCGGTTGATCGCTTGCGATTGCCCCGTATCCTTTTCGGATACCCATCCGGTTAATTTTGCTTCGAATTTTTTCAGAACGGAGATAGTTTCGTCCTGGGAGCCTCCATCCTGAATGAAATATTCCAGATTGGGATATTCTTGGTCCAGAACACTTGTTATTGTATTTTCAATGAAATTACCCTGCTTAAATGAAGGTGTGATCAGTGAAATTTTGGGGAAAATTGTAGATGATTGCGTCTTTGGTATCACTCTAGGCGGCGCCATGGGCCTTGGTGCATACTGATTGAGATTGCCTAGCCGCGGCTTGAAGGGGGCTGCAACATGTCGGAAAATAGGACGCAATGGGCGAAATGCTGAAAAAGCGATATGCAAAATTATTCTAAAAGTACCAAGTAGTTGGTACGGTTTATTGATGATCGCAAAGAACTTTGCAAGCCATTTTTTTGGAATTTTTTTATATTTCTGCAATTCAATCTCCATTGAAGCTGCACGGCGAAACGCTATGGCAAAATTTGTACATTAGTGGGAAATTTTTGAGTGTCAATTTTGCACAGAGGTTATTGCCATAAATTCTCCGCTTGCCGGGAGTCCAAACATCCCAAGAAATGGTGCTGATTCTGTCTCGTAGTCCCAGTCAATCCTGAATGGCCCAAACCAGCCAGTACTGTCGATTTCTCTGCCCTTGTTGATGCCGGTTGGTTGGTGAATACCAATTTTCAAGGAATAAAGTCCCGCTTCCATGGCCAGCGTCACCTTGAACACAAAAACTGCGCTGCTCCCTTTTTCTGTTTCGCAGTCTTCCACGCCCAAGCGCCGGGCATTGGTGACAAAAATAACCTGGTCGAAGCGGTTTTTTATTGCCAATGCCACTGTCGTGCCGACATCATCCAGATGGCTTTGGTAATGTACCTTTATATATACATCAGAACCCATTCTGGCATGCCCGATTTCGTTCTCATTGTGATCCTGGATGCTAACTGCCATCAACCTGTTGCGAAGGTTTTGAGGTTTGGTCCAGAACGCATTGTTGAAAATCATGGGATTTTGAGCATCCGCAGTGTCTGCAACAAGGTGTGAGGTGGGTGTTTTCGTGGTGTGTGCAGGCAGTATCGGCGCATCCTCATTGAAATAGTGCCGTATCGCGGATCCGCTGTCGCCCATGAATTGAGCCATGCCATTGCGCAAATAGAGGGCTGTTTTGCAAAGATCACGTACCGTCCCCATGTCGTGTGAGACGAAAAGCAGGGTCAAACCGTCTTCCCGCATTTTTCGAAGGCGTCCAAAACATTTCTGCTGGAAAAAATAATCTCCTACGCTCAGTGCTTCATCAACAATCAATATATCTGGTGTCAATGCTACCTGTACGGCAAAAGCCAGGCGAACAAGCATGCCGCTCGAATAGGTTTTGACCTGCCGGTCCAGCACATCGCCAATATCAGCAAATGCGGCGATGTCGTCGAATTGGCGCTCTACATCTGATCGTGTCAATCCCATCAACAAGCCATTCAGCAGGACGTTTTCCCGGCCTGTGTATTCCGGGTTGAACCCGCTGCCCAATTCCAGCAATGCGGCAACTCGCCCATTCACCTGTACCTTGCCGGTCGTCGGAGTCAGGGTCTGGGTCACTATTTCCAGCAAGGTACTTTTGCCACTGCCGTTGCGGCCGATGACCCCCAGCGATTCACCCCGCCTGACCTCGAGGTTGATGTCTTTCAGTGCCCATATTTCCCTCATTCCTTCAATGTGCCTAGGAGACAATGCATGCAGGAGGCGTGAGCGCTGATTGTCGAATACCCGATAGCACTTGCTGACATCCTGTACGGAAATGACAATGTCCGACATCGCTCAAACCATGTCGGCAAACGTTGTGCGCAGCCGTCTGAACAGTATCAACGAGGCCCACGAAAAAGCACTGGCAAGGCCGGTATAGACCGCAAGCCCCAAGAAGGAGGGCAGTCCCCCCGTCAGAAGCACGAGGCGAAACTGCTCGACAATAAAGGTCAGAGGATTGAGCATCAGCAAATTCTTCAACAACTCAGGGGCAGAATCCATGCTGTAAAAAATCGGGGTTAGGAAGAGAAGGCAGTGGCTGAGCATGCCTGTCAGCTGGCCGATGTCCTTCACCGCAACGCCCACAGCGGAGAGAAGCCATGCCAACCCCAGCAGCATGGGTGAAAAACACAGCAGGATAAAGGGAAAAAGAAGCACCGTGGGTGAAGGCTTCCCCATGAAAGCTACATACCCCGCCAGTAAAATCGCTGTACCCAGCAATGCCTGAAGGTAGGCCACTCCTACTGTAACGACGGGCAATAGCTCTAGTGGGAAAACCACCTTCTTCACGAAGTTGGGGTTCCTGGCTATCAGAAGAGGTGATTTATTCAGGACTTCTGAAAATGCATTGAAAACAATCAACCCGGCGAATAACATGAATGCATAGTCAGCCGCGCTGCCTGCATTGTTCCAGCGAGATTTGAGAATTACTCCAAATGCGATAATGTAGATGGTCAGTAAAAAGAGGGGCTGCACCAGCGACCAAAATATTCCGCCAAAGGAGCCGCGATATTGGCTGGAGAATTCACGCTTGACGAGTTCAAGGACCAAACTGCGGTGCCGCCACAATGTGGTGGGAAGGCTAGATTGCATGGATTGCACATTCCATTTGAAATCGCGGCTGTATTGATTTGGTTGGTATAGTCATTAATCCCAGCTAATATTGCGCGAGGTGCATTGTCGAGAAGATCTGTGCTAGGCGGGCGGGTGGGGACGCTCTTATTGAATCATTGAAGGTTGCCCTGCAGCGGGGGGGGCTGTTCGATGCGCCGTCTGAACGTGAAATTTGCTCCAATGTGCTCGATTTTGCGGGGTTTGTCTTCCCTCAAAGTGCCAGGGAGGGGTGGGCCTGAAGATTTCCCGGTCCTTGTCGACCTGGGCGGATGAAGAGGGCTCTTGCTCAGAGCCTCCAACCTAGCGCGGAGCTTGTGACCGCCGCTGGCGGGCTCGCTCCAGGGCTGCTGCAATGGTGGCCTGGCGGGCAACCTGCGCCGTGGCGGTATCTGCGAGGGAGGCAGGGACAGGGCCGTTGTCAACGGAGGACTGAGGGGTTTCATCATCCGCGTCCGGTACTGCTTCCAAGGGCAGGCGTTCACGGTGTGCCTGGTAGCGCAGGCGCGCCTGTTGCGCCAAAGGACCCGACCATGCGGCCCAGCCGGTGGCATTCCCGCTGGCGTTTTCGAGCTGGATGCAATCCACAGGGCACACCGGAATGCACAGCTCGCACCCGGTGCAATAGGGCTCGACAACGGTGTGCATTTTCTTGTGGGAGCCCACGATGGCATCGGTGGGGCAGGCCTTGATGCACAGCGTGCAGCCGATACACCAGGCTTCGTCGATGTACGCCACGGTGCGTGGGGCTTCCACACCATGCTCCGCACTCAGCGGCGGCGGTGCTTGCCCCGTGATGGCTGCGAGGCGGGCGATGCCCTCAGCGCCCCCAGGGGGGCACTGGTTGATGGGCACGCCCTCTTCGGCAATGGCCCGGGCGTATGTGGCGCAGTCGGGATAGCCGCAGCGTGTGCACTGTGTCTGGGGCAAGGCCGCGTCGATCCGCGCCGCAAGCGTGAGGGCGGCGGCAGTTGATGCAGAAGCTGGCCGGGGGGGGCTCAAGCCTTGCGTGCCGCATTGCGGCGGGTGCGGGCAGATGCCGCGGCGGTCACCGTAGTCTTCGCTGGCGTGGCAACGCCCACATCAGCGGGTGCGGCAGCGCCGGTGGGCTTGCTGGTGGTGGCTGCGGGTGCTGGTGCCACCCAGCGGGTGGCCACCGCCGCAGGCGCCTTGGCCGTGGGCTTGGTTGGCGTTTTGGCGGCTGCTTTGACGGGCGTTTTTACAGCCGCTGTGGCGACGGGTTTGACGGGTGGCTTGGCGGCTGCCTTGGGGGCGGGCGCTGCGGCTTTTGTTGTTGCGGCTGCGTGGTGGGGGGGGTTGTCGTCCGGCGTTTCCGTGACGGGTGCTGCGATTTTCGCCTGGGGCTTTTCGTGCTCCAGGATGAAAGCGCGCACCTGAGGGTAGACCACTTCGCGCCAGCGCCGGCCGCTGAAGATTCCATAGTGGCCCGCGCCCTTGGCCTCCAGATGGCGCTGTTCCTTTCGCACGATGCCGCTGCACAGATCGTGCGCGGCTTCGGTCTGGCCCGAGCCGGAGATGTCGTCAAGCTCGCCTTCCACCGTGAACAGGGCGGTCGTGGTGATGTCCTGCGGGCGCACGCGCTCGATCTTGCCGTCGGGGGAGCGCACATCCCAGGTGCCGTGCACCAGTTTGTAGTCCTGGAAAACGGTCTGGATGGTTTCCAGGTAGTAGTCGGCGTCCATGTCGAGCACGGCGTTGTACTCGTCGTAGAACTTGCGGTGGGCCTCGGCGCTGGCGTCGTCGCCCTTGATCAGGTCCTTGAAGTAGTCATAGTGGCTGCTGGCGTGGCGGTCTGGGTTCATGGCCACGAAGCCGGTGTACTGCAGAAAACCTGGGTACACGCGCCGTCCTGCGCCGGGGAAGTTCTCGGGCACGCGGTAGATCACGTTGTTCTCGAACCACTCAAAGCTACGGTTCGTCGCCAGGTTGTTCACCGAAGTCGGGGATTTGCGGGCGTCGATGGGGCCGCCCATCATGGTCATCGTCAGCGGCGTGGTTTCGCCACGGCTGGCCATCAGGGACACGGCTGCCAGCACGGGCACGGTGGGCTGGCACACGCTGATCACGTGGCAGTTGCCATAGATGCCCTGCAGGTGGCGGATGAACTCCTGCACGTAATTCACGTAGTCGTCGAGGTGGAACTCACCATCGGCCAGGGGGACCAGCCGGGCATTCTTCCAGTCGGTGATGTAGACCTTGTGGTCCTTGAGCATGGTGCGCACGGTGTCGCGCAGCAAAGTGGCGTAGTGCCCCGACAAGGGCGCCACGATCAGCACCACAGGCTGGGTCTTGAGCTTGGTCAAGGTGGAGGTGTCGTCCGAGAAGCGCTTGAAGCGGCGCAGTTCGCAGAACGGCTTGTCCATCTCGATGCGTTCATGCACCGCCACACCAACGCCGTCCACATCCACCGAATGGATCTCGAAAGCGGGCTTTTCGTAGTCCTTGCCCAGGCGGTACAGCAGTTCGTAGCCCGCAGACATACGCTGCGCCAGCGGGCTTTCGCTGAAGGGGGACATGGGGTTGCTGAATAGCTTGGCAGCAGCCTGCGCGAAATCGGTAAAGGGCTCCATCAGGGAGCGCTGGGTTTCGTAGATGTGATACAGCATGGGCGAAACTCCGTTATGTTGCAGTGCAATATAACAGCACTTCGTAACAAGCGCATGGAGGAAAACCACCAATGCCAAGTCACCTATGCGACAGATCAAGGCGTCTCACTTAGAGCTTGTCCAATAAGCCGATGCCAGTCAAATTGCTATTGAATAGATAGCTGTAAATTTAATCTGGACGAGCGGTAGGGCCCAATTTTTCTCAAGTTATTGAGGCTTTGGCTCAGCCTGCTCCTGCAGCCACGCCTCGAACGACTCCCGGGCCGAGTTGCGCAGGGCGGGGCGGAACGCGGTCTTGTTACTCAGGTACAGGCAATGCCGGATCACGGTGTACGGATTGAAGCTGGCCTGTGGGTTTTGCTCTTCGAAGTGCTGCTTGTAGCGCTTGACCACGCCCACGGTCTCGCGCATCAGCGCATTGAAGCGGGCCCGCGTCATGCCACGGGACCACGCCTGGATGTCGTCCACAAAACCGTCTACCTTGGAAGGCTCGAACTCGAAGTCCTTGAAGAAGTGCGTTGCAATCTTGAGGAAGGTGAACGCGTTGAGCTCGCTGCTGGGGGCTTGGGCCTTGCTGGGGGCCTGCGGGTTGTCGGCGGTTGCAGGGTCGGGCAGCGGCTCGGCGGTTTCGTCGGGGGCTTGCAGCAGTTCGGCGGCCGTGGCGTCGCGTATCTGGCGGAACTCGCGGTCGGCCAGCTCGAACAGGGCTGACAGCACATTGATGCGGCGCTTGAGTTCGCCTGGAATCGACTTCTTGTACTTGATGCGGTGGTCCAGCACGCTCCAGGAGTCCTGGATGATGGTGCGTACCTGCAGCTCGAACGGCAGGTGGGCGTAGGCTGCATGCTCAGGCTGCGTACGTTCGGCATGGCTGAGCTTGAGGTCCAGATGCAGGCCCTTGTAGCCAAATGAGGCCTCGGTGCTTTCCACCGCCGTCACCTTGTCGGTGACATCGATCACGGCAAAGTGCCCGCGCACGATGGCCGCAATTTTCTCCAGCTCGTCCTCGTACAGGCACACCACACGCACACCGACCAGGTCGGTGATGTAGTGCTGGATCTCATAGGGCGTGTTGTTTTCCTCCAGCGCCGGGCGGTATTTGCGCACGAACTTGCGGATGCACTCATCCACATCCTTGACGCGGCCTTCCACCTTGGCGATCTCTACCCCACCCGACTGCGTGACCACAGCGGCCACCATGGCGGTGAAGGCGGCGCAGGCGGTTTCCAGCGCAGCGGATTGCTCTGCGTAGAACGCGCGGAAATGGGATTCCTCCAGGTCGAAATCAAGCGATGGCATGCTGGTTCTTTGGTGTACGAGGGTGGTGGGTGGGGGCGTGCTCAAGCCCCTGGTGCGGTGTTGAGGATGGCGCGCAGGGAGCATATCCAACAATGCTCGCCCGGCGTTGCCCTGTGTGCAAAGTGTTTGCGCAAATACAGCTTTCTTGTGCCGGACAGATGCCCATAATGGTGCAGATCGCCACGGCGGTGGCTTTTGCCGACCGTGGCGGGCATATCACCCAGAACGCCATGACCCAACATTCTCCGGCAGGGATCGTCGATGCAGCCGCTGGGTCCACACCCTTGGCGCCTTCCTCTGGAGGAGGCAAGGGGACCACCAGCCACCGGTGGGTTCCCGTCGTGCTGCCGCCTTTGGTGGGGCTGCTGACTCTGGGGCTGACGTTCTTGTACTGGCAGAGCGCCGAGAGCGGTGCCCGCGCCAAGCAGGAGCAGAACTTTCAGGTTGCGGCCGACCAGATCGCCTACAACCTCAAGGACCGGATGGCCACCTACGAGGTGGTGCTTCGCGGAGTCAAGGGGTATTTTGAAGGGTCCGAGCGCATCGATCGGGCCGAGTTTCAGGCCTATGTGGGGGCGCTCCAGCTGCGTGAAACGCGCTCTGGCCTGCAGGGGGTTTCGCTCGTCATGCAGCTACCCGCTTCGGCGCTGGCGGCACACCTGGATGACATGCGCCAGCGCGGTTTTGCCCAGTACACCGTGCGCCCCGAAGGTACGCGCGAGGTGCTGGCGCCCATCACCCACATCGAGCCCTTGGAGGGCAACAACCTCAAGGCGCTGGGATTCGATGTGCTGACACTTCCCCCAGCAAAGGAAGCACTGGACCGGGCCCGTGACACCGGAGAGCTCGCCTTGTCCGGCCAGTTGACGCTGCTGCAAAACAGCAGCCCGGGGCTGGTCATGTACATGCCGCTGTATGGCGCGGGCGTCGATACGCGCGCGGTGCATGGTCGGCGCGCGGGCCTTGCCGGCTGGGTGTCCGCGCCGTTTCGCCTGGAAGACGTGATCCACGGCATGTCGCGCGAGTTTGATGCCGACATCGGCTTTCAGATCACCGACGACACCCAAGCAGGCGCTCAAACCCTGCTATTTAGCAACGTTGTGCACCAGGCCGCTGTGCGAGGAGATGTCCCGTCGGGTCTGCAGGCACGGCGTGTGCTGGAACTGGGTGGCCGCCGCTGGGTGTTGCAAATGTCGCCCCTGCCTGCGTTTGCGGCGCGTTTTCAGGATGAGGGGCACCACCCTGTGGCCCTGATGGGCACGGTGCTGAGCCTGTTGCTCGCCTGGTTCACCTGGCTCTTGGCTACGGGGCGCGAGCGGGCCGTGGCACTGGCACGCGACATGACGGCGGAGCTGCGCGCCACGCGCGATGACCTGGAGAGCACGCTCAACGCCATCCCCGACCTGTTGTTCGAGGTGGGGCTGGATGGCTGCATCTACCACTACCGGTCGGCGCGGTCCGAAGCACTGGCCGTGCCGCCCGAGATGTTTCTGGGTCGCTTGCTGCGCGACGTGGTCCCGCCCGAGGCCGCCGCAGGCTGCCATGCAGCGCTGGAGGCCGCGCACCGCACGGGCTATTCGGCGGGTCACCAGTACCGCCTGGAACTCCAGGGCGCTACGCACTGGTTTGAGCTGTCCATTGCCCGCAAGGAAAGCGCCACTTCGGGCGATGAACCCCGGTTCATCGCGCTCTCGCGCGACATCACCGAGCGCAAGCAGGCCGAGGCGCGCACGCACCAGCTGGCATATTTCGACGCGCTCACCGGCCTGCCCAACCGGCGCATGCTCCTGGACCGCATGGAGCACGCCTTGCGCAGCGCCCAGCAAACGGCGCAGGTGGGCGCCGTGCTGTACATCGACCTCGACAACTTCAAGCAGATCAACGACGCGCGGGGGCACACGCTGGGTGACACGCTGCTCATGCAGGTGGCGCAGCGCCTCGCGCAGCAGCTGCGCCCCGGCGACACCGTGGCCCGCCTGGGTGGGGACGAGTTTGTGGTGCTGGCGCACAACGTGGCGACCGATATGGAGGCCGCCGGGCGCCAGGCCCTGCTGGTGGCCGAAGAAATCCGCACTGCCCTGGAGGCGCCATACACCATCGACACGCACCTCTACAGCACCACGGGCAGCATCGGCATTACGCTCTTCCCCAAGCGCGGCGAAGGCGTCGAAGATCTGCTGCGCGAGGCCGACACCGCCATGTACCGCGCCAAGGACCTGGGCCGCAACCGCATCCGCTTTTATGAGGCGGCCATGCAGGCTGATGTGCAGGAACGCCTGGCGCTGGAGCAGGACCTGAAGAAAGCCCACGCGCTGGGCCAGCTGGCTGCATTCGTGCAGAGCCAAGTGGACGCATCCGGCACCGTGGTGGGCGGCGAGTTGCTGATGCGTTGGGACCACCCCGTGCGCGGCAATGTGCCGCCCGGCCGCTTCATCCCCATCGCCGAAGCCTCGGGCCTGATCCTGCGCATGGGCGACTGGATGATCCAGCAGGCCTGCGAAACCCTGGCGCGCCTGCAGGCTGCGGGTCGCGAGCTGTCGCTGTCGGTCAACGTGAGCGAGCGGCAGTTCCGCCAGGACGATTTTGTCGAGCGCGTGCGCCACATGCTGGCCCACACCGGCGCCCATCCAGCCAACCTGATCCTTGAAGTGACCGAGAGCCTGCTCATCGAAGACCTGGACGACACCATCGCCCGCATGACCGAAATCGTGGGCCTGGGCGTGCGCTTTTCCATCGACGACTTCGGCACCGGATATTCGAGCCTGGCCTACCTCAAGCGGCTGCCGCTGTATGAGCTCAAGATCGACAAAAGTTTTGTGGACGACACCCCTGACGACCCCAGCGACACCGCCATCGTGCAGTCCATCATCTCGGTCGCCAGCCACCTGAACCTGCGCGTGGTGGCCGAGGGGGTGGAAACCCGTGCACAAGCAGATTTTCTGGTGGCGAGCCAGTGTGACTGCCTGCAGGGCTACCTGTTCGGGCGGCCGGAGCCGCTGGCGGCGTGGCTGGGTAGGCTGACTTCAACGCAATGATGCGCTGCGCGCTTGGGGAAAGTGCTGCGCAGCCCGATCAGGAGCCGATGGTGGCTCAATGGGCCACGAACGCCCAGCGTTCATGGTCCCGCCAGCGGCCATTGATCTTGAGGTAGCGGGGCGAAAAGCCTTCTTGCCGGAAGCCACAGGCCCGCACCAGCGCAATGGACGCTGCGTTGCCGGGCTGGATGTTCGCCTCCAGCCGGTGCAGCTTCAGTGGCCCAAAGGCGTGGCGCAGCAGCTGTTGCATGCCCGCACGCATCAGGCCCTGGCGCTCGTAACCGGCGAAGACGTAGTAGCCCAGGTAAGCGCTGCGAAAGTTGCCCATCACGATCTGTGAGAGATTGAAGACGCCCGCGATCTGTTCGCCTTCGCCCGCTTTGGGCGGCCGGCACACCAGAAAACCCTGGTTCGCAGGCGTGTCCAGCTGCGCCAGATAGGCTGCAAACGACTCGGGGGTCGATGGCGCCGAGGTCCAGGGTGTATGCAGGGCCTGGCTGCGCTCGGCCAAAGTGACAAAGCGCTCTGCATCCGCCGCCACGGGTGCGCGCAAGGCGACGGGTGTGGTGGCTTGGGTTTTTACGCGCACTCGCACACGCTTTGGTTCTGCCCGCAAGCCATCACTGCAGGCGGCGTCAGGCAGCCAGGGCCTGGGCTGCTGGGTCGGCAGAAGATTCAGGCGCGTTGGCATACGCCTGCATCGCCAGCGCATGCACCTCGCGCGCAGGGCGGTCCTTGAGCAAATGGTTGCTCCACACCTGGCGCCAGATGCGGGCGCCGGGCAGGCTGTGGCGCAGGCCCAGCATGTGGCGGGCGATGTGGGGCCAGGGGGTGCCGTACTGGGCAGCCTCGCGCTCCATGTATTCGACCATTGCCAACTCGACTTCCTCGCGGGTCAGGGGGCAGGGCATACCACCTTGTTCGCCGTAGTAGAGCTGGTCCCAGCGGGCCAGCCACCAGGGGTTGTGGTAGGCCTCGCGACCGATCATCACGCCGTCCAGGTGCGTGAGCTGCTCTTGCACCACCGCATCGGTGGTGATGCCGCCGTTGATGGCGATGGTGTACTGCGGAAACTCTGCCTTGAGCTGGTGCACCACTTCGTAGCGCAGGGGCGGGACATCGCGGTTTTCCTTGGGGGAGAGGCCTTGCAGCCAGGCGTTGCGCGCATGCACGATGAACACGGTACACCCGGCGTCGGCCACGGTGCCGATGAAGTCGCGCACAAAACCGTAGTCCTCCACCTTGTCGATGCCGATGCGGTGCTTGACGGTGACGGGCACGCTGACCACGTCCTTCATGGCCTTCACGCAGTCGGCCACCAGCTGAGGCGATTTCATCAGACTGGCGCCAAACGCGCCGCGCTGCACCCGGTCGCTGGGGCAGCCGCAGTTGAGGTTGATTTCGCCGTAGCCCCATTGCGCGCCCAGGCGCGCAGCCTCGGCCAGCTTGTCGGGCTCGTTGCCGCCCAATTGCAGGGCCACAGGGTGCTCTTCGGCGTTGAAGCGCAGGTGCCGTTCGGTGCCGCCATGGATGATGGCGCCCGCGTTCACCATCTCGGTGTACAGCAGGGTCTGGCGGGTCAGCAGCCGGTGAAAGTAACGGCAGTGGCGGTCGGTCCAGTCCATCATCGGGGCGACGGACATGCGCCAGGGGCTCAGGGTGGTTTCCACGGGCAAACTAGAAAAGCGGGGAGGGTGGGGGTTGCGTGGGGTGCGTCTGTGGGGACGAAGGCGCCCGCAGGGCTGTAACTGGAAAGCCGCGATTATCCCACCGACCTCGCGGCCAGCACCAGCGTGTGGTTTTGAATAGAAATGGGTGCTAGCGCTTATCTAGCAAGCGCCAATTGCTATCAAAAACAGAGCTTTCGAATGGCTTGCAACAAAACGCTGTGCGGTTGCGCCCTTGGGCGTGCTAGCCCGCCGGCTGCGCCCCTTCGCGCAGCCCATAGCGGCGCACCACCTGGGCGCGTTGGCGCGGGTCGATGTTGATGTGGGTTGCATCGCGCCCCGCCATGGCCAGCAGGCGTGGGTCCATCACGTGGCGCCACAGGGGCGGCACGTAGGCCAGGGTGAACATGCCGAAGTAGCCAATCGGTAGCTGCGGCACATGGTCGAAATGCCGCAGCGACTGGTAGCGCCGCAGCGGATGCGCGTGGTGGTCGGAATGCCGTTGCAGGTGAAACAGCGCCCAGTTGGAGAACAGGTGGTTGCTGTTCCACGAGTGGTGTGGCTGGCAGGGCTCGTAGCGGCCGCTGGCGTCTTGCGTGCGCAGCAGGCCGTAGTGCTCTACGTAGTTGGCCGAGGTGAGCTGAAAGTTGGCCCAGAACGAGGCCACTACCAGAAACGGCAGCACGAAAAGGCCCAGCCACAGGGCCAGGGCGGTCCATAGCAGCAGGGTAATCAGCGCGGGCTGCAGGATTTCGTTGTGCCAGGAAAACTGCGGTTGTTGCTGGCGCGCCAGCCGGTCTTTCTCCAGCGCCCAGGCCCGGCGCAGGGCTCCGGGCATTTCGCGCAGCGCGAAGCGGTAGATCGACTCGCCCATGCGCGACGACGCCGGATCAGCCGGTGTAGCCACGTCGCGGTGGTGGCCCCGGTTGTGTTCGATGAAGAAGTGCCCGTAGGCCGTGGGTGCCAGTACCAACTTGGCCAGCCAGCGTTCGAGCTTGGAGTTTTTATGGCCCAGCTCATGCCCCAGGTTGATGCAGAAGCCGCCCACCGTGCCCGTGGTCAACACCATGGCCAGAACACCATGCCAGGGCAACGTCTGCGTGGCCACAAACCAGGTGCTGAAGATAAAAGCCGCCCACAGCACCGGCACCAGCAGGTAGGTGATGCGGCGGTAGTAGCGGTCTCGCTCCAGCGCCGGCACGGCGGATTCGGGTGGGTTGCTCTGGTCCACGCCCAGCAGCCAGTCCAGCAACGGCGCCGCCAGGTAGAAAAACGCCACCGGCGTCCACAGCGTCAGCGCCTCGCCAGTCCAGAGCATGAGCGCTGGGCCCACGGCCACGGTGCAGGGAACCACCAGCGACAACAGCCACGCATACCGCTTGCGGTCGCGGTAGGTGGCGTCGTCGTTGCGGGCGGCTTGCAGCATGGTCCAGGGCGTAGCGTGGCGTGGTGGGTCGGCTCCGGGGAAGGAGAGCCATGCCAGTCATTCTGGTCAAGCGCCTTCGAAATGCCAGATCTTTTTGACCAAAGTGAGGCCGGGAGAAGATTGTTGACAATGCCGCCAACGAGATTCTCCGCGGGCAGGTTGCCCTGCCTCAAAACTGGGCATAGGGGCTATCGGCGATACTCCCGGCGCTTGCGATTGACGGTGGCACGACCGCCGCTGCCTGTTTTCTGCCTCCCCCTCATGCACCACACCATTTTTGACACTCCGGTTGTCAACACGCTCCTGCGCGCCTTTTCCCGCTTTACGCTGCGCATTACCGGCTGGAAGATTGAAGGCGCTTTGCCCACCCACGCCGCCAAAAGTGTGCTGATTGCCGCGCCCCACACCAGCAACTGGGACTTGCCTTACACGCTGATGCTGGCGTTCTCGCTCCGCCTGCGGGTGTACTGGATGGGCAAACACAGCCTGTTCAAGGCGCCGTTCGGTGGCGTGATGCGCTGGCTGGGCGGCATTCCGGTGAACCGGGAGCAGTCCGGCAACCTGGTCGCCACGTCGGCCCAGGCGATGCGGGAGGCCGATGGCCCCATGCAACTCATCGTGCCGCCCGAGGGCACACGCGGCAAAACGCGGCATTGGAAGACAGGCTTTTACTTCATCGCCCAGCAGGCGGGTGTGCCCATCGTGCTTGCGTTTGTGGACTATGGTCGCAAGGTAGGCGGCCTGGGCCCGGTGTTCGAGCCCACGGGTGACCTCGACAGCGACATGGCGCGTATCAAGGCGTTTTATGCGCCGATCCAGGGGAAGAACCCGAAGCAATTCGAGACCTGATGCAGGTCATTGAATTTTGGTGAAATTTGGCTCTGTCGCTTATCTATAAAGCGCAAGCAGCTATCAAAAATGAAGTGAATGCGGGCGTTAATGGTGCTCACGCCCCCACACTGCGGCGATCAATCTTGCGGCTGAGCACGATGCTGGTCTGCGTCTGGTGCACGCCGTCCAGTTGGCCCACCTTGTCGAGCAGGGCGTCGAGCTGCTCATGGCTGGTGCAGCGCAAGAACACCAGATAGTCAAACGGCCCGCTCACGGCGGATACCTCTTCGACCTCGGCCATGGCCTCCAGCGCGCGCAGCACGGTGGGCGCGGTTTTGGGCAGCACGCTGATGCTGCACCAGGCCCGCACGGTGGTGGCATCGAGCCGGGTGCCCAGCCGCACCCCGTAACCCGCGACCACCCCCGAGCGCTCCAGCCGCGCGATGCGCGCCACCACGGTGGTGCGGGCCAGCCCCAGCTTGCGTGCCAGCGTGGCCGTGCCCTCGCGGGCATTGGCCTGCAGGAGGCTCAGCAGCTGGCGGTCGGTGTCGTCCAGGGGTTGTGTCATGGGGTCCTACTCAAAAAGTCATAACGTCCATCATATTCGCCGTTATGGCAGAACAAGGAGCGTTTTTCGACGTTATTAGCGCTACACATTGACAGCACCCTTGCCTAGCATCAAGGCATCTTCAACACCGCTCACTGCTTCACGCAGTGACCACCACCGGGAGTGCCGCTATGACCACCCTTTCCAACACCTCCACCGCCTCCCACGCCGCCACCCATCGCGCCATCACCATCCTGGGCGCGGGCCACATCGGCTTTGCCATGGCGCTGCTGCTGCAGCAGGCCGGCGACTACGACATCCTGGTGGTGGACCGCGACCCGGCGCGCCTGGCCGAGGTGGCTGCGCTAGGCGTCTCTACCCAGTTGGCGACAGACGACGCAAGCCTGCAGACCGCCATCGATGGCCGTTTTGCCGTGCTGAACGCGCTGCCGTTTCACCGCGCCGTGCCGGTTGCGACGCTTTGTGCCGGAGCGGGAGTGCACTACTTTGACCTGACCGAAGACGTGGCAAGCACCCAGGCCATCCGGGCACTGGCGGCCAACGCCCGCAGCGTGCTCATGCCCCAATGTGGTCTGGCCCCGGGTTTCATCGGCATCGTGGGCAACGATTTGGCGCGCCGTTTTGACACCCTGCACACGCTGCGCATGCGCGTGGGCGCGCTTCCGCGCTACCCCCAGGGCGCCCTGCGTTACAACCTGACCTGGAGCACCGAAGGGCTCATCAACGAATACTGCAACCCCTGCGAGGCCATTGTGGACGGAGTGCGCACCACAGTGCCCGCGCTGGAAGGGCTGGAAACCTTCGCGCTCGACGGTGTGGAATACGAGGCGTTCAACACCTCGGGTGGGCTGGGCACATTGACCGAGACGCTGGCAGGCAAGGCGCGCCAGGTGGACTACCAGTCCATCCGCTACCCCGGCCACAACGCCATCCTGAAGCTGCTGCTCAACGACCTGCGCCTGCGTGACCGGCGCGATCTGCTCAAGGACATTCTGGAGACGGCCATTCCGACCACCGATCAGGATGTGATCGTGGTGTTTGCCACCGCATCCGGCCTGAAGGGCGGCCGGCTGGTGCAGGACTCGTACTCCGCCCGCATCATCGGCACCCAGGTGGCGGGGCACACGCTGAGCGCCATTCAGCTCACCACGGCGGCGGGCATCTGCACGGCGCTGGATCTGGTGGCTCAGGGACGCTTGCCGCAGCGCGGCTTCGTGGGCCAGGAATCCGTGTTGCTGGCGGATTTTCTGGCGAACCGGTTTGGGGTGGCTTACGCAGAGGAGGGCGAGTTGGTGCTTTGAGAAAGCCTGGGCTTAGCGCCCCGGCTTCTGATACATACCCTCAATCGCCTCGGCAAAGTGCGCCATCAGGTTGCTGCGCTTGAGCTTGAGCGTGGGCGTCATGAAGGTGTTTTCAATGGTCCACGGCTCCAGCGTCAGGTGCACCGCACGCGGCACGGCGTATCGGGCAAAGCTGGCGGTGTTCTTTTCGATGCGGGCCAGCACGGCGCGGTGCACGCTGGGGTGGTTCAGGCTGTCGGCGTCTTGGGCCGAAAGACCCAGATCGCCCGCCAGCCGCTGCCATTCATCACGCTTGAGCACGGCCACGCAGGCGATGAAGGGGCGGTTTTCGCCCACTACAAAGGCCTGCTCCAACAAAGGGTCGGCCAGCAAGGCCAGCTCCAGGTCGCCCGGTGGGATCTTTTCGCCGGTGGAGGTGACGATGATTTCCTTGATGCGGCCCTTGATGTAAATGCGGCCGTTCACGATCTCGGCCTGGTCGCCCGTGCCCAGCCAGCCGTCTGCGCCCAGGATCTTGGCCGTGTCTTCCGGACGCTTCCAGTAGCCCTTCATCACGATGGGGCCGCGCACCTGCAGTTCGCGGTTGTCGCCAATGCGCACCTCCACACCGGGCAGGGCCTTACCCACGCAGGCGGGATCGTTGTCGTCCAGCGAATTCACCGACACCACAGGCGCGGTCTCGGTCATGCCGTAGCCCTGCACCAGCGGCAGGCCCAGGCCCAAAAAGCACTTGGCAATGGTGGGCGACAGCGGCGCGCCGCCGCTCACCGCCACGCGTACGCGGCCACCAAACTGGGCCAGTAGCGGCTTGGCGACCAGCGCCTGCAGCAGGGGCCAGGGCAGGGTAGCCATCCAGCCTGCGGCCTGGCCTTCGGTGGCTGCCGGGGCGGGCAGGCCTTGCACGGCACAGAAGCGGGCCCAGCCTTTGTTCTGCGCGGCCTCGTACAGCTGCATCTTCCAGGGCATGGGCGCAAGTTTTTCGAGCAGCTTGGCGTGGATACGTTCGTAGATGCGCGGCACCGACACCAGCACCGTGGGGCGCACCGTCTTCAGGTCTTCGGCCAGTTGGGACACCGAGCGCGCATAGGCCACGCAGCTGCCCGCCGCAATCGGCAGGTAATACCCGCCCGTGCGCTCGAAGGTGTGCGACAGCGGCAGGAACGACAGGAATACGTCCTCCACCGTGGGCGCAATGCGCTCCAGCACCGCCTTCACGTCGCTGACCACGTTGTGGTGCGTCAGCATCACGCCCTTGGGCCTGCCCGTGGTGCCAGAGGTGTAGACGATGGCCGCCAGGTCGTCTGCCTCCGGGGCTTTGGGAACGGTTGCGCTGCCCGCATGTGCTGCACCGGCCAGCCATTGCACCAGCGAACCAACCGCAGGGCCGTCCCCAGACGCTGGTATTGCGGTGAGCGAGGCGCCGTCATCTGTGATGACCACTGCACGCAGGGCCGGAAATGGCGTGCCGACGGCCTGAATTTTTTCCCACTGCTCCACGTGGCTCACAAAGAGCATCGACGCCTCGCAGTCGGCCAGGATATAGGCAATGCTCCCGGGGTTGTCGATGGCATGCAGCGGCACGGGAACGCAGCCGGTGGCCAAGGTTGCCTGGTCCGCGCACATCGCGTTCAGGCCGTTGGGCAGCAGGATGGCGATGCGCACCGCTGCGGGCAGTTGCATGGCCTCCAGGGACTGGGCCCATGTGCCCACGCGTTGGGCAGTCTCAGCCCAGGTCAAGCTCGTCCAGGCTTGGGAGGTGGTGTCGAAGGCTCGGTACGCCTCGGAGTTGGGGGTGCGCGCAGCGCGGTAGGCGAGAAGCTGGGGCAGCGTGCAGACGCTGGCGATATCGGCGGGGGAGGGGGTCATGCAGGCTCTGCGGGGAAGTCGTCAGGCGCGGGATGCGCCGTGGCCTTGGTGTAAACCCGGGGAATGATAGCGAGCGAACCAGCGGGATCTGGCGCTGCAACACGCTGTTGTGTTGCAAATGGTGCATTCCGATTTACGAAATGATGATGCGCTGCAATAGCGCGGCGAAGGCCCGAACAGACCAGATGCACCCGCTGGTGAATCGCTCGCAGGCCGTATTGCCGCAGGTCGTCTCTCAGGTCGCCGCTTCCAGCCCCTGCGCAAAATGCGCCTGCATCGCCTTTACCGTCGCCTTGGCATCGCGCGCCATCATCGCGCCGAGGATGGCGCGGTGCTCTTTCAGCGAATCCTCAATCCGCCCCTGCTTGAGCAGCGAGTTGTGGCGGTTGAGCTTCATCACCTTGCGCAAGTCGGCCACCATCTGGCTGCGCCATCGGTTGTCGGCCAGCTCCAGCAGCAGCATGTGAAAGCGCTCGTTGACTGCAAAAAAGCGCTCACGCTCATTGGCGGCTGCCTCCAGCTCGGCATGCAGATCCTGCAATGCTTGCAGCTGAGCCGGTGTGGCGGTGGTGGCCACCACGCCTGCCGCATCGCTCTCCAGCAGGCTGAGCAGGTGGTACACGTCGCGCAGGTCCTTTTCGCTCATTTCGGTCACATAGGCGCCACGGCGCACCTTCATCGTGACCAGGCCTTCAGCGGCCAGCACCTTCAACGCCTCGCGCAGGGGCGTGCGGCTGATGCCGAATTCCTCGGCAATCTTCAATTCGTCAATCCAGCTGCCCGGCTCCAGTTCGCGCCGGAAGATGCGCTGGCGCAATTGCTCGGCCACTTCTTCGTAGAGCGCACGGGGAGTGAGGGTGAGGGCAGACATGGGGTGGATTGTAAGCTGGGCGGAATATTTTGAATCAATAATTATGAATGATGTAAACTCGCCGCCACACCACTGCACCTGTGCGGTCGCCGCCTGTGCGCTGTGTTGGACGCCCCAACGCCATCTTCGGAGTAGCTTTTGCCATGAGTGACAACCCCACCAACACCGCCCCCGAGTTCGCCGCGTCTTCGCTGGAAGCCTGGGCCAAGGCCGCAGCCAAGTCGGCGCCGGGGGGCGATGTCAGCGCCCTCAACTGGGTCACGCCCGATGGCATCACCGTCAAGCCGCTGTACACCGGCGAAGACACGGCCAGCCTGCCGTACGCCAACACGCTTCCGGGTTTTGAGCCCTATCTGCGCGGCCCGCAGGCCACCATGTATGCGGTGCGGCCTTGGACGATTCGCCAATACGCAGGCTTTTCGACCGCCGAAGAATCCAACGCCTTCTACCGCAAGGCGCTGGCCGCAGGCGGGCAGGGCGTGAGTGTGGCGTTCGACCTGGCCACCCACCGGGGTTACGACAGCGACCACCCCCGCGTGACGGGCGACGTGGGCAAGGCCGGGGTGGCAATCGACTCGGTCGAGGACATGAAGATCCTGTTCGACCAGAT
>Ga0160492_100165_pt1 | contig 54658 bp, 59 predicted proteins | sample DID2MG_FD_108258 | JGI IMG/M metagenome (GOLD analysis project Ga0160492, IMG submission 108258) | Enriched soil microbial communities from UW Madison campus, WI, USA - DID2877_E24_FP2 MG | ecosystem: Environmental > Terrestrial > Soil > Unclassified | place: USA: Madison, Wisconsin | collected... | reverse complement strand
GGCCGAATAAAACGATTGTTATGAAAAAGGTTGTAAAGAATGCCGACGAAGCCATTGCCGACATCCGGTCAGGAATGACGCTGATGCTGGGTGGATTTGGCCTTTGTGGTATTCCCGAAAATGCCATCGAGGCGCTCACAAGAGCCGATGTAAAAGAACTCATCTGCATTTCCAATAATGCCGGTGTGGATGATTTTGGGATCGGCCTGTTGCTTCAGCAGAAGAAGGTGCGCAAGATGATTGCCTCTTATGTGGGCGAAAATGCCGAATTCGAACGGCAGTTGCTCAGTGGCGAACTGGAGGTGGAGCTGATCCCCCAGGGAACGCTTGCTACCCGTTGTATGGCAGCAGGTTATGGTATGCCTGCGGTGTTTACGCCCGCTGGTGTGGGTACGGAAGTAGCGCAGGGCAAGGAGGTTCGCCGGTTCGGCGACAAGGACTATCTGCTGGAATATGCCTTTGAAGCCGATTTCGCGCTCGTGAAGGCCTGGAAAGGGGATACGGCGGGCAACCTGGTGTTTCATGCCACGGCCCGGAATTTCAACCCGCTGATGGCCATGGCGGGCAAGGTGACCATCGCCGAGGTGGAAGAACTGGTGCCCGCGGGTCAATTGAATCCGGATGAAATCCATACGCCGGGTATCTATGTACACCGGATCTTCCAGGGTGTGAATTACGAGAAACGGATCGAGCAGCGCACCGTACGTGCAAAAGCCTGATCCCCATTTTTACTCCAACTTATTGCTTAAGCCATGGCATTGACAAAAGAACAGATAGCACGCCGCATTGCGCGGGAACTGCAGGACGGATATTACGTGAACCTCGGCATCGGTATACCCACGCTGGTGGCCAACTACATTCCCGAAGGGATTGAAGTGGTCTTACAAAGTGAAAACGGGTTGCTGGGCATGGGGCCTTTTCCCATTGAAGGAGAAGAAGACCCCGACCTGATCAATGCGGGGAAACAGACCATTACTACCCTGCCCGGGTCGGTATTCTTTGATTCGGCGCTGAGTTTTGGTATGATACGGGCCGGCAAAGTGGATCTCACGGTGCTGGGCGCGATGGAAGTCTCTGACCAGGGCGATATCGCCAACTGGAAAATACCGGGTAAAATGGTGAAAGGAATGGGCGGAGCGATGGACCTGGTGGCCAGTGCCCGCAACATCATTGTGGCCATGATGCATACCAATCCCAAAGGCGAATCCAAATTATTACCGGCCTGTACATTGCCGCTTACGGGTATACGGTGCGTGAAAAAGATCGTAACCGAACTGGCGGTGCTTGATATTACACCTGAAGGGTTTTTGTTGCAGGAAAGAGCGCCGGGCGTATCGGTTGAAGATATTCGCAGCCGCACGGCAGGGAGATTGGTGGTGAAGGGGGAAGTGCCGGAGATGGCAGTGTGAGCGAAGAGTGAATGGTCAATGGTGAATGGTCAATGGTGAATCGTCAATGGTCAATCGTGAATCGTGAATCGTCAATCGTGAATAAACAGCCTATTACCTATAACCTATTACCTATTACCTAAAAACCTATGGCCGAAGCTTCGGCCCGAAGTGTCGGGCCTTACACCCTATGCCCTACACCTTACACCTTACACCCTACACCTTACACCTTAATCGATCAGCGTATTCTTCACCGCAAAGAAAACCAGGCCTGCGGTATTCTTGCAGCCGAACCGTTCCATCAATCGGTCTTTAATGGCCTCCACGGTGCGTGGGCTGATATCCATCTTCTGGGCAATTTCCTGGGCAGTAAACTCCATACAAATGAAGCGGAGTACGTCGCGTTCCTTGTCGGTGAGGGTTATTTCGCTGTTGAGGGAGGGAACTACTTTCTGGCGTGAATGGGATTTTTTGAGCAGGATACGGTTGACGAAGTTGTTGAGGTAGTATCCCTTTTCAAAAACCTCCATGATGGCGCGGCGGATTTCCTGGGGTTCTGCATTTTTCAGCAGGTAGCCGTTGGCACCGTTTTCCATCAGGTGATAAACGAAACGTTCATCTTCATACATGCTGAGCACCAGCACTTTTACCGAAGGATATTTTTTGCTGACGATCTTGGTGGTTTCGATGCCGTCTTTTCCGGGCATGCGCAGGTCCATTAAGATCACATCGGGGTCTGCCTCTTCGAGGCCTTCGAGCAGCTCGTCGCCGTGGTTGGCTTCCAATACAAATTTGATATTGCTGAAGGGGCGCAGCGACAGGATTACTCCTTTCCGGAATATCTTGTGGTCGTCAGCTATAGCTACCTTAATGGTTCCCATGAGGCGCAAAATTAATTAAAATAAACCCAAAGCCATCCGGGGTTTTCACGGTGCCGGCGTTACTGGTAAGGTTCGTCCTTCGGTAGCTCGATCGTTACTTTATAATAGGTCTGTGAAATATCTTTTTCAAACAGGATCTTGCCTTTGATCAGGCGCAGACGGCTGGTGATATTCTTCAGTCCCAGGCCGATATTACTTTTTGTCAGTTTCTCGAAGTCAGACTGGATGATGCCGCGGCCATCGTGATGGATACGGAGGAAAAATTTATTATCGTGGATATTCTGTGTCAGGTGGATAAAGCTGGATGAGCTGTGTTTCAGAATATTGCTTACGAGTTCCTGCACGATCCGGAACACCACCAGTTCTTTTTCTGTTTTCAGTCGTTCACGGTAGTCGTGGAAACGGCTGCTGGCGTTCATGCTGCCCGAACCGCTGATCTTCTGGAACAGGTCGTTGATGGCAGATTCGAGGCCGAAATTCTTGAGTGTGGGTGGCATCAGGCTATGACTGATGTTGCGAATCAGTTGGATAGTATCATCTATGATCTGGCGAGCCTGGTATACGGACTGAAGCTGGGTGGCTTTGTCCTGATTTACCAGGTTTTCGTTGAGGTACAAACGGGCAGTGGCAAGCAGGGGGCCGGCATCATCGTGCAGGTCGGCCGCCAGGCGCTGGCGTTCTTCTTCCTGCAACTTGATGGAGGCGTTGAGCAGCATTCGCTGTTGTTCCTTTTCCATTTCCTGCATGCGGGCATTGAAGCGCGAAACTTTGCGCTGGTGCAAAACGAGCAGCAGGATGATACTTGCCGTAAGCACCACCATGCCCAACGCACCGATGATCAGTACGAAAGGAATGCCTGTAGTAGGTTGTGTAGCTTGCAGTAAGAACATGTTGGGTGCGGCAATTGATGGGTTCTAGTTAAAATCGAGGAATGGTGTTTTATGATTGGTTACAGGTTTATTACTGCCATTCTGCGTCGAACGTGTAAAAATAACAACTGCCACCACAAAAAGAAGATTTTTAATAATGTCGAAAATATATGTGATAAACCAATAGGGGCGGATTTGACTCTTGGGCATGTGGTTGATCAGGATATTGAAGAAAAACGTACCCGAAAGATACGTCAGGATACCGATGGCTATCCAGAAAGTATACTGTTTATACAGCGGCACGGATACCTGCGACATCAGTACCCGGTAAAAATAATAAAATATATAACCCAATACGAACAGGTTGTATACACCGATGGGAACAGAATCCAGCAATTTCGATTGTGCATATACCAGGTAAAGTATCTGGAACACCAGCAGTGGTATGGAAATGATGGCTACCACACGTGCAACGGTGCGGCTGTTCATATTCTGGAACAGGAGATACGTGAATGTTACATATTCAAGAAGGGTGTAAACGAAATAGTACTGTTTCTCGGCCAGGTGGTCTACAAAGAAATCAAAGAAGAAATTGAAGAGAAAGAAAATACAACAATAGATGGCCAGGCCAAGGAAATACCGGGTGCCTTTATTCCAGAGCCATATAATGGCGAGGAGCGGAGCCAGGTAAGAGAAAGTCAGAATATTAAAAAAAAGCTGTTCTATGTTATTGGATTTACGGCCAAATATAGAACAGCTTTTAAATAAATTATAGCGTTTTCGCTGGACGGACTAAGGAAATCTTAGTTTTCCCACACAAAAAGGCCGTCTTCTGCATTTTCCCAGATGATTTTGCGGCTGATGGTGTCGATCTTTTTCATACCAATTAACGAGTTTAGACGGTTCAAAAATCTTTTCTGATGCAAAAATGCCCTGAATACAGGGGTGTTTCAACGGTCATTGTGCAGGTAGAATACTCTTATAATTCGATGTAATCCAGTACAGTAAAGGGTTTCAGCGAATTTACCTGGTAAACTTACTTTTTAAATTGTGGTAAATGTACCAAGTAAAATTAGTAAAAATACGGTCGATAAAAACGTAGTCCTACTCGTAAATTTTACGATTAATGGTAAATACTTATGCACATGTGTGGAAAAAGCCTGCGGTAAAAAAGAGGTGCAGGCACCGGGCGGGCCAACCCGGATAGAGCAGATATCTGATCGGAGTGTTTGAAAATGAGCCCCTTTTCATTCATTCCGCTACAAATCTAGGGGATTTGACATGCGCACACAAGCGGAATACCCCTGAATTTTAAACCCCGCGGATTTTACGGAACCTGTCGTAAATCACGCGGGGTTTATGCTAAACTACTGATTAACAGTAGTATAATTGAAGTGGTTTCCCTTAATTACCCTTCCTGTCCGCTGAAGTCAAGCATCCAACGGGTGCCGAATTTATCTTTAAACGACGCAAACCAGCCCCAGAACATTTTTTCCAAAGCCATTTCCACCTGACCCCCTTCAGCAAGTGCCTCAAACAGACGACGGGTTTCCTCGAGGCTGTCGGGCGAGATGGAGATATAACTGTTGTTGCCTTCTACCAGTTTATGTCCCAATGATTCGAAGGCATCGGTAGCCATGATCACATTGTTACCGATCGGGAGGGAAATATGCATGATCTTATGACGCAGTTCGGCCGGCATTTTTTCGCCGTCAGGTGTATCGCTGAAACGCATCAGCGCACGGAATTCACCGCCGAATACAGATTTGTAAAAATTAAAAGCTTCTTCAGAAGTACCTGGAAAATTCAGGTAAGGGTTAAGGGAGATCATAAAGAGAGATTTTTATGTTGAAAATGATTGTTAGTCGATCACCTGGCACAAGTGTCCCGCATCGTGCACCAATTGCATCACCAGCTCAGGACATACGCCTTCTCCTTCCACCCGCAATACTTTATCGCAATCATGAAGGTCCACATTGGCACGCCAGTGAGGGAACTGCTGGTGCAGGCGTGTTACAACAACAGGCACCTGCTCCTTTTCAATATTTGTTTTAAAAATCTCTACCATGGCTGAAAGGCTGACAACCTTTTGTGGCAAACCGTTGATTGGTGCTTCAAATTTACTTGCCTGGCGGATGACGGAAGGGGTGTGTTTACGACAATCTGAGGGCCGGGGGCGACAATTATCGCAACGATAGTTGCAGGGCACCGGAAATACCGGCGGTTTCTGTTCTGAGACGGGTATTACCCAGCGTAACGGGTATAAAACCTGCATCAACTGCCTGATCGATTTCTGCGGTGGTAAAATCACCTTCAGGACCAATCAGCAGCAACATATCTTTTGAACGGTCCTGCTGCCACAAAGGCCCGCGTGGCCGGTCTTCGCAATGCGCAATAAATTTCAGGGGCTGTGATGCCTGGTGTATTACTTGGTCGAGAGACGATGGTTGATGCAACACCGGCAGCCAGCATTGCCTCGATTGCAACATGGCACTGGTACAGATGGTTTGCATACGGTCGGTGCGGAACTTCTCTTTTTCCGTGCGTGAAGTGATTAGGGGAATAATTTCTCTTACGCCGATCTCTGTGGCTTTTTCAAGGAACCATTCAAAGCGGGAGGGGTTTTTCAACAGGGAAATGGCGATCGATGTGCGGGGTTGTATTTCCGGCTCATTACTCCGGTTTATCACCACCACCTTGCAGTGTTTTTTATGTTCGAATGTAATAGAAGCGGTGATCAGTTGCCCTTTGCCATCGGTGAGATTGAGTTGCTCTCCGGTTTTCATGCGCAATACCTGGATGACGTGGCGGCTGGTATCTTCTCCGAGTGTGATCTCCTGAGCGGAAGTATCATCGGGAATATAGAAGAAGGGGAGTTGGGACATCTGAATTCAAAAGTAAAAATTCAAAATTCAAAAAAAGAAAAAAAGTCAATATTCACTAAGTAAATGGAGGGATTAGTCAGTAAGCAGCCATGGTTCGTGTATACACGAACCATGGAAAAAACTTGCGATTTTATTACGGCTTTCTTACTTCCATTAAAAAAAGTCCTCGCCTTCATCATCGGGCATCTTATTCATCATTCACTAAGTAAATGGAGGGACTGGTCAGTAAACAGCCATGGTTCGTGTATACACGAACCATGGAAAAAACTTGCGATTTTATTACGGCTTTCTTACTTCCATTAAAAAAAGTCCTCGCCTTCATCATCGGGCATCTTATTCATCTTGCTGCTTACCTGGATGGAAAGTCTTGCTCCATCACCTTCGCCGGTGTCTACAGGTTTCCATTCGCCGGCGGGTAAGCCCATTGTGCTGTAAGGATCGTCGTCCCACATGGTGAACTTCTGTATATGCAGGAGTGCTTTGAGTTTGACTGTTTCCAGCGAACCGTTACGGTGTTTGGCGATCTTTACTTCGGTAAGACCTTTGATGTTTTCACCGTCGGCGCTTTGATTGATATCATAATATTCAGGACGGTAAAGGAACATAACCATGTCCGCATCCTGTTCGATCGCACCTGATTCACGGAGGTCACTCAATTGTGGTACGCGGCTGCCTTCTTTTGATCCACGTTGTTCAACAGCACGGCTCAACTGGGAAAGGGCGATAATAGGAATCTGCAATTCTTTCGCGAGCCCTTTCAGGTTACGGGAAATGTTACTGATCTCCTGTTCACGGTTGGTGTTCTTTCCTTCGCTGGCGCCGCTCATCAACTGCAGGTAGTCGATGATCACCATGCCGATGTTGTTCTTGTTTTTGAGACGGCGGCATTTGGCGCGCAGTTCAAAAATGTTGAGCGCGGGTGTATCGTCGATAAAAAGAGGTGCTTGTGCCAGGCGTTGGATACCACGGGCATAGAGCTGTTTCATTTCATGCTCTTCCAGTTTACCCCGGGCGATTTTTTCCAGCCATATTTCACTTTCGGCAGAAAGTACCCGTTGTACCAGTTGACTGGCGCTCATCTCCAGCGAGAAGAAAGCGACGGGTGAAGGCTTGGTCGGGTGCATCACGGCATTACGCGCCAGGTTGAGGGCGAAGGCCGTTTTACCTACCGCAGGACGTGCTGCCAGGATGATAAGGTCGGTATTCTGCCAGCCGTAGGTTACTTTATCAAGACCGGAGAAACCACTGGGTACGCCGGTTACGTCTTCGTTCTTATGCCGGAGATCTTCGATCCGCTGAATGGTTTTAACCAACACCGAGTCGATGGTCTCGAAGTTTTTGCGAAGGTGATTATTGGTGATCTCGAAAAGTTTGCTTTCTGCATCGTCGAGCAGATCGAAAACATCTGTTGAATCTTCATAAGCGTCGCCGATGATTTCACCGCTGATGCGGATCAGTTCGCGTTGAATGAACTTCTGAAGAATGATGCGTGCATGCGCTTCGATGTGGGCAGCAGAAACAACCGAGTTGGTCAGCTTGGTGACGTAGTAAGCACCGCCTACCACATCAAGTTCGCTGCGGCTGCGGAGTTCTTCTGCCACGGTGAGGATATCGATCGGCTGGCTTTTGTTGGCCAGGCTCTGCATGGCTTTGAAAATACGCTGATGGGCTTCTACGTAAAAACATTCTGCTTTGAGGATTTCGATAACAACGTCAAAGGCATTTTTTTCCAGCATCACTGCACCAAGCACAGCCTCCTCGAGGTCCTTGGCCTGCGGTGGTATTTTGCCATATACCATTGTGCTGAGATCGACCGATGGTCGTCTTTTTTGCTGCTTGCGGTCTTTATTGACGTTCGATAGATCCATCGTTGAGTTACATAGATAAAGCGTTAAACCATCAGTTTTGAGCACTAATGACTTGTGGGTGAATTTCAGCCTTGTTTAAAGAAAAAATACTTCTTGATAAGGGGCGTGTTCCCGGCAGTCAGTAGCGAAATAACTCCCGTTTGGGGTTTAAAAAAAATTTTTCTTTTCGCACATTTTCTACATTCCCCGGTGCCGGTTATCCACATATTTTCTTTCCTGCTGGCTTTCAATCCCTTCTTGTAAGTTACACCAAATACATGGGGTTTGGTGCCGAAAGAAGCGCACATCGGTTAATAAGTTTTTATACGAATGCACTGCTTACTAACGTTATTATTCTGCCGGGACCTGCTGCTGTTTAAAACGTCAGCTTATGCAATCAACGTCAGCAAATACGTCTGTTCGCTGCGCAATCGCGCAGCCTGTTTTTAACACCGTGTTATGGATCGGTCATTTGTCGGGACACGGCAATGATCAGGCAGGAGGGCAGGTATTCACCAGTCCGTCGGATGGAGAACTGCACAGTATCCGTCTTTATGCCGATACTATTCCGCAACCGGGATTGTTGAGGATGAGTTTTCACCAATTTGATAATCGATCACAACAATGGGGGGCGGCGGTTGCAGATGCGGAAGTGGATGTGCAACCGGAAGATGCACAGCATTGGATCAGTTTTTCAATGCCGCCGGTGCGGCTTGCGCATAAACAGGAATATGGGTTCCAGGTATACAGCGCCGATGCTATGATCGGATTGGGCGAAGCCGCCGGCAACAGTCGTCATCCGTTTGAAGCGGGCGCAGCCTGGAAGACCGATGCGGGTAACCGGCAGGGTTATTTTTACCATTATTTCAGCCTGGCGTATGAGCTGGTGTTTCGTGCCTGAAAACTACATCAGCGGAGGAAACGTATGGTCATCTTGTGCAGGAACGGATCTTCGCGCAGCACCATTCTTTTTTCCATCCGGAACATATGCGGATGAAGCCCGCCTTCCAGGCGGACAGCAAAAGAATACTGTGCGGTGAAAGGTGTAATACTGGTAACGATGGTGCAGATCGTCAACGTACGGCCCTGCAGCAACAGGTTACTGCCCAGTGGATACTTTTCAACATCACCGCTGAGACCATCCTGCAAAGGTGTATTATCCAGAAAAAGATGAGTGGTAACGGAAGACGTATCACAGGTCGGCCGGAGGTGAAAGTAGATCAGCCGGCCAGATTGATCGGTACGGTAGGTGTCGTGATGCAGGCAAATGTTTGTAGCGTCGCGGAACGCATTGTTAAGCAACTTTAGTCCAGACATTGTTCAAAGGTTAAAGGTGAGGGCTAAACTAGTGTTTTCAACGGTAGCCGGGGACCGTCTTTTCGCCCTTTTTGGAGTAGAATTTTAACGGGAGGCGGCATCTTTGTACCTTTCGTTAAACCATTTCCCAATGCCTTCTACCATTACGCAGGAAGAATTTCTTGCCAGAAGCGGAGCCGACGACCTGATCCGCGATTTCCGTAAAAAGCTGGAAGCTGAGAATCGTCCCCTGGCCGTTTCGGACGTGCGGGATGAGCAGGGCCATCAATATGTAGACCTGGTGCAGGAGGGCGGCGGCGTGCTGGGTATCGCGCTGGTAGGTTACACTTATGTGCTGGAAAAAATGGGTATCCGGTTTTTCAGTCTCGCCGGTACCAGTGCGGGGTCTATCAATGCGATGCTGCTGGCCTGCAGCGGCAACAAGGAAGATGAGAAATCATCGAAGGTGGTGAAACAACTGGCCGAGTTGGAAATGTTCTCTTTTGTTGATGGCAAACCCGGCAACTGGCGGTTTACCCGCTGGGTGAAAAAATGGATCCAGAAAATGTTATTGGGCGGAGCTGTTTTTAAACGGTTACGTATATTATTTATGGCAACGGCAGGACTGTGGTTATTGTGTACGCTGGCCTGTTTTGTGTTCTGTTTTTTTAATCCTGCGGTGGCGAAATGCCTGGGTATTGTTTCCGGCGCATTGTTTTTATTGGGAGGAATAGTCACCTTATTTTTTTATCGCCGGTTTAAATTATTTGCGCGCACCGGGTATGGATTAAACAGCGGTGAGGCATTTCACAAATGGATCAATGGCATATTGGAGACCTGCCCGATAGAAGGGAACCCGCGTAACGGCACTATTTGTACGCTCGAAGATTTTTCGAAACATTTCATGCGCATACCACCCTTGAAAGTGATTCCCGACGAACGGAGAACGAATAACCAGCCGCCTTATATGCCGATGCTGACGATCATTACCTGTGATATTGTATCGGAGCGAAAGATTGAATTTCCACGTATGTGGGATTTGTATTGGTCGCATCCTTCGCAGGTGCGGCCGGGTGATTTTGTACGCGCCAGTATGTCAATCCCTGTTTTCTTTGAATCTTTCCAGGTGAAGAATATCCGTGCCAACAGCAGCTTTGCTGCATGGGACGAACACCTCAATTGGCAAAACGAGCGGAAGGCCATTCCGGATACAGCGCAGTTCATCGATGGCGGGATATTGTCGAACTTTCCCATCAGTATGTTTTATAATCCGAATTATCCGGTGCCGCGTATGCCCACGTTTGGTATCCGTTTGCAGGACGGCGTGCTGGATCATGCCGAAAGAAGCAATAACACATTCTGGAGTTATATAGCCTCCTTATTTTCTACGATCCGCTTCAACTTCGACCGAGACTTTATGACGCGCAATAAAGCCTACAACCGGGCCATCAAGTCGATCGATGTACGGGGCTATAGCTGGTTGAATTTTTTCATGACGGATGACGACAAGATTGCGTTGTTCCGCAAAGGCGCAGAAGCCGCTATTTCTTTTTTAAATGCTTTTGATTGGGAGGCCTACAAAGGAGAGCGTCTGTCTAATTTCGAGCAGGCACGCGAACGCTACGACAATCCCAATAACCTGGAAGTGTATCCGTTTTCCGTCAATACATCCCCGCAACCGGTGAGTTAATTGAACAGGTAAGAGCGGAGTTCGACAGCAGGTTCTACGGTGTCATAGTTGTAAGGAACCTGGTATCCTGCTTCCTGGAATTGCTGCCGCGTAATTTCTTCGCTTCCGGGCAGTAATTGTGAAACGCGTTCACGCATCGTTTGTGCGCGATCGTCGGATTCCATTACCAGATAAGCTTCTGACTGTCCTTTGCGGGGTAGCAACATAGTGCAGCGGGCAAAACGGGCGACAAGATCATCACGAAGAAACATCCTGATATCCCATTCGCCTTTGAAAGGGATGCTGAAGAAATAAACTGATTCAGTCATAATTATTACAATTGGTTACCGAATCATTTAAAGTTACCCATTAATGCTGCGAATGCCGGGATAAGTACATTAAAATTCGCTGAGGGAGACAAAGGTCGATGAATGGTTATTTGTAGGTCACTCTGTTACAGGCGATAGCCGGTGATTGTGGGGATAACTTTTACCGGGAGAGGGTTTAAAGGTAATAGGTTATAAGTTATAAGTATTAGGTATTGAGTAAAAACACCACATGGTTCGTGTATAAAACGAACCATGGAGTTCATTGACGATTCACCATTGACGATTCACCATTGACCATTCACAACTGCACAAACTCCGGCGTATGATTCGCCCGCGGAAGGAAATCATGCATGACCCAGTCTCTGCTGATTTTCATATAACCTGTAGTCGTGCCATCGCTGCAACCATACCATTCTTCTGTCAGCACATCTTTATCAATTACCACACGCACCTTATTAGTTGTATCAAGCATTACACCGAATACTGTTGCCGCACCCACGGTCACTCCCAGCATCTCCTGCAGAAGAGCGGGCGACGCGAAGGACACACGTGAAATATTCAGCGCACTGCTGAAGTCTTTTGTCTTGAAAGGCTTGTCTGCAGTGGTTACAACCAGGTAGAAGTTGGTTTCCTGCCTGTTGCACAGAAAAAGTGTTTTTACAATCGGCGTCTTCAACTTGTGACCAATATCTACACAGTCTTCCATGGTGATGGCCTCGTCGGTATCCACGCGTTCGAAGGTTACATCAGCTTGTTTGAGTGTCTGGTAAACCTTTTCCTGCAGCGCCGTTTTAAAAACGGGCGGCGCAGAATGTTGTATTTCGCTTATGTAAAACATGATCAGTGGGCCATGTCGTCTTTGTTCACTTCGTTGCTGTCGAGTGTGGGTTCATTCAGTTGTACCACACGGCGCGTTGCCTGCTTTTTCATCATGGCCATGTTCAGCATTTGTACAATGAAGGAGAAGGCCATGCCGAAGTAGATATAATTTTTGAGATGCAGTGCATGCGCAGCAGCAGCGTCCCATCCTTCAATGATCAGGCTGAGGCCGATCATCACCAGGAATGAAAGCGCGAGCATTTTGAGGGTGGGGTGTTTGTGTATGTAAGCCGAAATAGCCGGGCTGAACACAAACATCACAATCATGGCGATGATCACTGCGGCGATCATGATCTCCACATGCTTGGCCGTACCACCTGCGGTGATAATGCTGTCGAACGAAAACACCGCATCGATAAGCATGATTTGCCCTACCGCCTGACCAAAACTAAGCGGCTTTTTATTGACGGCGCCCGCATTGGGGTCTTCCCCTTCAAGTTTGTGATGTATTTCCTTTACGGATTTGTATATCAGGAAGAGGCCGCCGATGAGCATCACCAGGCTCGCCAGGTCAAAACCTTTGCCGAACCATTCTTCCGGAATAATGTATTTGCCTTTTTGCTCCAGTAGCCAGCCCAGACCCATCAGCAAAAGACTTCTTGAAAGAATGCCGGTGATCATCCAGGTAATGCGCGCCTTTTTCTGCTCTTTTTTGTCGCGCAGGCGGTTCATGATGATGCTGACAAAAATGACGTTGTCAATACCTAATACTACTTCGAGAATAACGAGAACGAGGAAGCTGATGATGGCTTCGCTGGTGAACAAATGCTCCATGGTGAGACAAAATTACGTGTTGGAATGGTTTTGTGTTTACAATACTGTAGTGAACAATTGTTCGCGGCATATTTTCTTAACAATGGCCGGGCCTTCATAAATGAATCCGGTCCATACCTGCACGAGCTGTGCGCCGGTGGCCAGCTTTTCACGTGCATCGGCTGCGGTGAAGATGCCGCCTGAAGCGATCACCGGCAGTTCGCCATTGGTGCGACTGAAAATATGTTGAAGAACGGCCGTGCTTTTTTGTTTGACAGGCCGGCCGCTGAGGCCACCGGCTTCTTTTGCGGTGTCCGCAGACGCTTCACTCAATCCTTCACGGCTGATGGTGGTGTTGGTGGCAACCAGCCCATCGAGCTTAATTTCCAGTGCGAGGTCTACAACGTCATCGATCTGCCCGGGTGTAAGATCCGGCGCAATTTTCAACAAGATCGGTTTGGCCTGGGCTTTACCATTGTTGATCATTTGCAAGTGGCGCAGGATTTTTCCCAGCGACGCTTTTTCCTGCAATTCGCGCAGGCCGGGCGTATTGGGACTGCTGACATTGACTACGAAATAGTCGACATAGGGATGCAGTTCACGGAAACAGCTATCGTAATCCTTCCACGCTTCTTCATTCGGTGTCACTTTGTTTTTGCCAATGTTGCCGCCGATGATCAGGGGTGTTTCTCCCGTAGCCGTTTCGTATGCGCGCCATTGTTCGAGACGTGCTGCAACCGTCGCTGCGCCATCGTTGTTGAAGCCCATCCGGTTGATCAGCGCCTGGTCTTCCGGTAACCTGAATAACCGGGGCTTCGGATTGCCTTCCTGCGCAACGGGCGTAACGGTTCCTATTTCCACAAATCCAAAACCAAGGGCCTTGAGTTCGCGGAGGTAACGCGCGTTTTTATCAAAGCCGGCCCCAAGTCCAACGGGATTGCGGAATTGCAGGTTGAGGAAATCAACAGCAGGCCCTTTCGGAGTAAAACGGTTGCTGATCAATTTGCGCAAAGGCCCGATGCTGCAAGCCACGCGCAGGCAGTTCATGGAAAAATAGTGAACAGATTCTGTCGGAAAACGGAATAGAACACTGCGGATAAAACGGTAAAACATAATAGTTAATCTTCGAGTTTCGCCCACACTTCAGCATCCAGCAGCATGGTCGAAAGACTTTTTAATTTTTTATAATCGATAAAGGTCCAGTCCGGTGAATGTTCGTTGCGGATGGCCAGCATATCGGCCTTTATTGGTATGATCAACACTTTCGTTGATGAATCATATGTAACGGTTGTGTTTATTACCGAAGACATTAATGTTGCCATTTCTTCCATGTTGGTACTGTCCGCGTCTTTAAGTTTCATGCGTAATACAAAGTAGTAATCTACCACTGCATAAGTACCTGCTCCCACTTTGAAGGAAGGATGAACGGAGTCTGCCCGGCATGAATCCATCTCTGCGGACATATCCGGTGAATCAAAAACCTTGCGGGTTTCTTCTTCAAGGGTAACTCGCGGAACGATGGTGAAAATCTTCGGATAGGCAAGGTCCAGTATTGCCGGAACATCCATCCGGTTATTGGCATCCATGTAAGCACTCAACCTCCTTTGTAACGAGGTGTCTGTCTGTGCCGACACGCTGAAAACCAGCAGCATAAAAGGAGCTAGCAGGAGCCGTTTCATGGATTTTTGCCCAAAGAAATTGCATAGGCAGGTGACCACAAAAATTATTTTTACAGATGTATGGATTGATTAACTTTGGTCTATAAGTTGCATAAACAACTATTTGCAGTGGTTTGCTTGCCGCTGTTTCAGATTCAAACTTTACTACTATGCAGGAAGCTTATATCGTTGCCGGTTACCGCACAGCGGTGGGTAAAGCCAAAAAAGGCGGATTCCGTTTTTATCGTCCCGATGATCTGGCTGTGGATCTCATCCGCGGGCTGATGGCCAGTGTGCCGCAGCTCGAGGCCAACCGTGTAGACGACGTAATCGTTGGCAACGCGGTACCGGAAGCCGAGCAGGGTCTTCAATTCGGACGAATCATTTCGGCACGGGCACTGGGCTTCGACGTACCGGGCGTGACGGTTAACCGTTATTGTGCTTCCGGTCTTGAAACGATTGCCATTGCTACGGCGAAGATCCGTACGGGTCAGGCAGAATGTATTATCGCTGGCGGTACGGAGAGCATGAGTCTGGTACCCACAGCCGGTTGGAAAACGGTGCCTTCCTATGCGATTGCAAAAGAAGATCCCGATTATTACCTGAGTATGGGTCTGACGGCAGAAGCTGTGGCTAAAGAATACAATGTAAGCCGCGAAGACCAGGATACTTTTGCTTACGAATCACATCGCAAAGCTTTGCAGGCGATCGAGAATGGTTATTTCAAACCAGGCATTTTGCCGGTGGAAATTGAAGAGGTTTATGTTGACAAAGCCGGCAAAAAACAAAAACGCAATTATACGGTTGATACCGATGAAGGTCCGCGCGCCGATACATCACGCGAGGCGTTGGCCAAACTGAAACCCGTGTTTGCTGCCGGTGGAAGTGTTACGGCTGGTAATTCTTCTCAAACATCCGATGGCGCTGCATTTGTGATCGTCATGGGAGAGAAGATGATGAACGAACTTGGGCTGAAGCCGCTCGGGCGTCTCGTGGCCTGTGCCTCTGCCGGTGTAGCTCCGCGCATCATGGGTATCGGCCCTGTTGCCGCTATTCCCCGTGCGCTGAAGCAGGTGGGCATGAAAATCTCCGATATTGACCTGATTGAATTGAACGAAGCATTTGCCTCCCAGTCGCTGGCGGTGATCCGCGAGGCCGGCCTCGATCCTGAGAAAGTAAATATTAATGGTGGTGCGATTGCCCTTGGACATCCACTGGGTTGCACAGGCGCCAAACTCACTATACAAAACCTGCATGATCTGAACCGGCTCGGTAAAAAATATGGGATGATAACGGCGTGTGTAGGCGGAGGTCAGGGTATTGCGGGTATTATTGAAAACCTGCAGTGAGTTCACTACGATTGAATGCAAACCATGTCGAATGAGTGGTGTGCTTACCCGTGATCGCTCGTCAGCCATTGCAGCAGTGACGCGGCATGTTCCAACACAGGCCCCGCCGTCGCATCTTCTTCGAGCTCGGTAAATGCCCCTTCTTTTATATGTACTTTATCTGCCACCAGCAGGCTGATGCGTGCGCTTCCTTCTGATGGCGGGCGTTGACGCGGCGTTTTTTGAGCAGGCCATTTATTTACGGCCACGATAGCTGCGTCTAACAGGTGATCGACATATTCGTCAGAGATTTCATCCGGATCGGTTAATTGCAACACTTTGCCTTTCGGAGAAATCACGGTTGCTGTTCCATCTTCCAATGCAGCTACAATTTCAACTGCACCATCCATTCCGATTTCGACAATAACGCCTAATAATTCTCTTGCACCCACAGCGGCACCTTCGGCCGCCAGTTGTTTATAAGCAAGCAAACGACGTGGTGTTGACAAATCGGGATTGTCAACGATGCCATGCAACTGCACTACATCCTGCGATGCGCCAAAATTTTCGGCATTGTCAGCAAACAACTCATTGTACACCTGATCTGCTTCTTCAGTGCCAAAAGGTAAATAAGGGGGTGCCGTCTGGTTACGTTGATCCATGTTCGGAGCTTAAAAATTCAGTAAATGGATTCAAAGGGGATTAAAGAAACGGGGCCGGGCCAATGCGCGCAAAAAACCTGCCAGACGAAGATAGTGTTTTAAAAGATTGTTGAAGTTGATGCACATAAGTAAATGCTAAAGTCCGGCTTTTGCCGGACTTTCTTTTTTCAATTTATCCAGTCGACCTTTTTCTATTCTGGCAGCGAGGTAATCCACCAGATATTGCCGTTGGTATCTTTTACGCCGCCACTGCGACCATAATCCTTGTCGGTCACTTCCATCACTACTTCTGCTCCCTGTTCCACTGCTTTCTGAAAGCATTTATCGGCGTTATCCACGTAAATGAAAAGATCACAGGTGCGGGTGGGCCAGTCTTTATTGGCTCCTCCGATCATAAGGGTGCTGTTGCCAATAATAATTTCGGCATGCATAATCCCACCATCAGGCCGCAGGTGTTGTTGTGTCACTTTGGCTTTGAAGGTCTCGCGGGCAAAATTGATCAATGTCTCAGGGCTGTTTGCAATAAAATAGGGCATTACAGTCTGATGTCCGGAAGGTAAATTCATAACAGATGATTTGTGTTAAAGTATGCGACAAAAATCACGCTCAATGAGTCGGCAAAATTGGAAAAAAGCGACATTTCCTGAAATCTGCCGATGGAACCGCGTTATTCAGCATCCCGCCATGCTGTAGCACCTGAATGGCCGGAAAAATATTTCAATGGATGCTGGCCGGAGAAAGCCCGGAAGTCATGGATAAAATGCGATTGATCATAATAGCCGCAGTAATGCGCAATATCCGTGAGGCGACAATTCTTTTTGCCATAGAATTTCAGCGCTGAGTGAAATCGTACAATGCGGGAGAATAGTTTGGGCGTGAAACCGGTGGTGGTACGGAACTTCCTTTCAAACTGCCTTTGGGAAAGAAAATACGTTGCACCTAAATCTCCCACTTGTATGAGCCCTTGCTCGCGGATGATATGTTGCATAGCGGCGAATACGGACGGTTCCTGTTTTGTATGCGGTAAACGTTTCAAAAGAAACCGGTCCATGGTTGCTTTGCGTTCATCATTGTTTTTTGCCGATAGCATTTGTTCTTCGAGAGCTGTTCCTTCTACTCCCAGGAATGAGATGAGATCCGGCATTTCATTAGTGAGGGCTTCTGCGGAAATATTAAAGAGCGAGGAGATCGCATGCGGATAAAGGTAGACTCCGAAAATGCCAAACCCCCGCTCTGTCCGGAATTGCCGCGTCCGGCTGCTCGGTCCCTGGATGCCGGCTGAAAAAGAAGGACTGTGTTCCTTACCTGTTAGCAACTCATCAAATCTGCCAGCATAATGAAAAACCATTTCCGTGCACACGTCTGCCATGGAATAATGTGTGTAGGCTTCATCACTTTCCAGTATCCAGTAAGATTTTACATAATCACTTAACTGCTGAGATGGCGCTATGGTCGAATAGCTGAGCATAGCGTCAAATTACAAAACAATTACCGAATGATTGTTTTGTGCGTTAAGTTTCCACAATGTCAAAGAACTGAAGCAGCTATAATATTGTTATTCACTGCTTAATATTTTACAACCGTACAAGCCCGTTTCGCATGGTCAGGATGGCCAGTCCTACACGGCTACGAACATCGAGCTTGGTGAAGAGCTGATCACGCACATTGTCGATGGTTCTGGGATTCATACCCATTTGCAACGCGATTTCTTTATAGGTCAGATCGGTGCAGGCCAGTTCGAGGAAGTCGAGTTCCTGTTGACTGAACATCGTGTTATCGAGGGTAAACTGTTTGTTGTCTCCTGGTCTGAACATGTTTGCCAATTTTCCGGAGACATGATGCGAATAATAATACCCTTGTTTCTGCACGGTATGAATAGCGGTGCGCAACTCATCCGGTTGTACGTCTTTCTTCAAAAATCCCCGCACGCCGTTTTGCAATAAGCGGATAAGTGATAGTTCCGAATCAAACATTGTCAGCACCAGTACCGGTACATCAGGCAGCTTTCGGTAAAGGCGACCTGCCGTTTCAAAACCATCCATTTCCGGCATATTGATATCGAGGACTATCACATCGGGCCGGCTGCCGTTGGAAAGGAAATCGAGCAGTTCACGACCGGATGCTGCTTCATGAACTACCTGGCAATCCGGGTAGTTGTTCAGCATAGCCGCCAACGCTTTTCTTACTAGAACATGATCGTCTACGAGTACGATTTTGCTCCGTTGTATCGTTTCTGTTTCTGACATGATGTGCCGGATTAGATGGTTAATGCAATGGTGAAATAGCTTTTGGTGGCTTTTGCTGTTGGTTACTTGCTGTATAGGTGTTGTCCTTGCAATAACATGCCCGCGCCACCATGAGAAAAAATGTTGTATACAATAAATAATAGACAGCATAGAAACCAGACCACAGGCGATATGTTTTAAAGAAGAGTATTTCTCCAATGGCAACAGGGATGGAGACCAGCATGAGCAGGGTGATAGCTGTTGCTACCCAGCAGCCAGGAATATCTGTCAGGTTTCTTAGTATGGATTCTCTGAAAAGCGTAATGAAATAAGCCATCCCAAGTATTAGGAAGAATACCGATTCAGCTGCGAGCAGCCATCCTCTCAGCCGTACGATCTGTTCAAGATCTGATAGGGAAGACATAAATATTATCGCCGTTGTTGCGATCAGGAAAATGATATTCGCTGCTATAATGAAATGTTTCAGTCTTTTTGAGAAAAGCCGGTGATAGTAAAAATGAGAAAATACCAACGTCTCAACAGTGAGAAACAAGAGATCCATGTAACGGAATGTCTGTTGTATGGCTGACTGATAAGGCGTTTTATAGAACACGACAAACAGTACGCTGTTGGTTATCCATAGTATAAGCATGGAAATGGCAAACCAGTGAAACCGGTGTGGTTCGATCGGGTGGCTTCTTCTGACAAGAATAATAAGGCAATAAACAACGGCTGCAATCAGCAGTGGCGCGGTGTAGTATTGATAAGACCAATATTGAAATAAATTTTCCATTTGGCTAAGCTACGTTGTGACGATGCCGGAATCCAAGGGAAAAAACTTACGATTTGATCGTTTTTTTCGGCAAGGCAGGCTAAAAGAAAAATACGTTTCATACTTGTGTTTTTTCCTTTGGCGGAGGCCCGGTGGCTGAGATATCTTTGTGCCATGATACGGTTCTTACAAGATAATAATCTGTAGGGTGGTTGTCAAGGTTGTGGTGGGGAAATAAATACTTAGTAATATGGTAGGAGAGTTAGTCGGTAGTAACAAGAAGTAAGGGTAAACGAATAGGAAGGGGACGGGGTTGGCTGAATGAAAATGTGGCAGGTTATACAGAGTGACAGAATAGCACCGGGTTAAGTACAACAGAAATGCCGGTCTCATTTTAAAGGTAGATGAACCGGTGGAAATATAAGGGGTAAAAAAAGGCGGGATGATCATCCCGCCGTCAATTAATTACTCACTTTCTTTTTCAATGTGCTTACCTGTTGTTGCAGGTCTGTCACAATGTTTGCCAGTTGGTTTACATTCCAACGTTGTAATGTATTGGTCTTTGAAATAACGACCTGGGCTTCCCACATTTCCAATACATCTTCTGAGCTGATGGTGTATGGCTGGAAAACCGGGTTGTCGCTCACAAGGGTAAGCTTGTTTTTTGTCCGGGTATTTTTAGCAACCCGTTTGTAGACGATCCCTTCGGTGCGGGAGATCACAATACAAGCTGCATTGTTTTTGAGATGTTCGAGATCGTCAACTTTCTCACCTACGATCACGGAGCCACTGGGTGTGGGCAACATGGAATCGCCGACGATTTCAAATGCGCGATAGTTGCCACCGCTCATCATCGGCAAGGTGAATGTGTTCAACTCGTCGATAAATTCCGGATCGCCGTAACCTGCGAGGTAGCCTGCAGCAGCTTTCATCGGGACGAAAGGGATTTCAGAGCGACCGCCGGATAATTTCATCGCCCGGCGCTTGGACAGGTAATTACTGCCTTTGCTTTCGCTCAGATCGCTGCGCAACAGGTCGTCGAGTGTAAGCTTAAAAATATCACACAGTATTTCAAGCACATCGATGCGCGGCTCTGCACGTTCTTCTTCATAGGCTCCGACCAGGGAACGTTTGATACCTAATTTGGTGGCAAATTCCTCCTGCGTCCAGCCCCTGAGCTTGCGCAGGTACTTCATGTTTTTACTGGCGATTGACATATCAACTAATGATTTTAGTGCAAAATACTAATTTTTTTATCAAAAACAAATTTTTTACCTGTTTTTACTACGGCTGTCCTTTTTTGAGATAAATACAAGCTGCAAATAATAAGAAGAGCGATGACAATTGACAGTATTCGATGAAAGGCGGTCATGACAGGTATATTGCTTACTTACATAGACGTTGAAAATGGAATAACGGCCAGCCCGAACAACAGGCTTTGCACTATGCATTGATCGCATCCTTATCGGCTGTTTAGCAAGTTGTTGGGCCTTTGAGGAAAAAAGGTATTTTTGCACAGCTATGGCTACAAAGAAAAAGACAGCAACGAAGAAGAAAAGTTCTACAGCCCGGACCAAGGAAAAACCGGTGATCCTCGTGGTTAACGACGATGGTGTTACAGCACCTGGTATACGCAACCTGGTAGAAGCCGTTAAAGATCTCGGTACTATCGTGGTAGTGGCACCCGATAAACCGCAATCAGGTATGGGACATGCCATCACCATCGGACATCCGCTGCGCCTGCTGAAAGTAGACAGTTTTGAAGGAATTGAAGCCTATGCCTGTACGGGTACACCTGTTGATTGCGTGAAATTAGCGGTAGATAAAGTATTGCATCGCAAACCGGATCTGTGTATCAGCGGTATCAACCACGGCGCCAATCACAGCATCAACGTGATTTATTCCGGTACCATGTCAGCAGCGGTGGAAGCGGCTATTGAAAATATTCCGTCTGCGGGATTCTCGCTGCTGGATCATAGCATTGAAGCGGATTTTACCGGCGCTCGCAAATACGCGCGTGAAGTAGTGCAGAAAATGCTGGCCACACGGTTGGATAAACATACCGTACTCAACGTAAATATTCCCAACCTGCCACCTGACCATATCAAAGGAATCAGGATCTGCAAGCAGGCCTACGCGAAATACGAAGAAGATTTCATCGAGCGCCAGGATCCGCACGGTCGTCATTATTATTGGCTTACCGGTGAATTCGTGAATTTTGATAAAGCAAAAGATACGGATGTATGGGCGCTCAACCACGGTTACGTGAGTGTTGTGCCGGTGCAGTTTGATCTTACGCATTACGAACTGAAAGCAAAACTGGAAAAGCAATGGTCATGAAACTGTTGAAGACAAACAATTTTCGTTTCGGCCTGCTGATTGGTCTGCTGGGCTTGCTCCTGGGCCTGCTGATCATTTACCTGGTGCGTTCACCGTTCCAGTCGTTTGGAGAGTTTTTGACTTATTTCTTCAGCGAAAATCAACTACTGACATCGGTTGGTTCACTTACCCTGCTGGGCAATATTGCGCTCTTCACGGTATACGTTAATACGAACCGGGATAAAACCGCTGCCGGCATCTTTACCATTACTGTCATCTATGGTATTGCTATCCTGCTCCTGAAAGTTGTTTAAGGTCTTTTTGATGGATGGGAGAAAGTATGATGAGGCAAAAGCTTAACTTTGCCCACTCATCTTATTACCCATCCGACCCATGATTCAGGCGCCTGTCTGCTTTTTATCGCCGTATATACTACGATGGCATTCTCCTTCCAGCCACAGCCAACGTTGGATCCTTCATGGCTGTCCTAATCCCTCCGGTCGGTTTGTTTTAAACAGGTAACCTATCTGCCTGCTACACGTATCCCAAACCCTGCATGAAATGAACAATACACTTTTTTTTATAATTACCGGTGGACCCGGAGCCGGTAAAACCACCTTACTCAATGCACTGCGAGGGCGCGGTTTTGTCTGTATGGACGAAGTGGCGCGCGACATCATACGCCAACAAATTAAAAACGGTGGCGATGCATTGCCCTGGGGCAACATTACTGCCTACACCGAACGAATGATGCGGGCCACTATCGAGGTATACAATGATGCAATGAAACGTTATGAAGGCCAACCGGTTTTCTTCGACCGGGGACTGCCTGATACGCTTGCCTATATGTTTCTTACCGGACAAACAATGAGTCCGGCCATTCATGCTGCTGCCGAGGAGTATCGTTATCATAGCCGCGTATTCCTGCTGCCGCCATGGCAGGAGATATATACAACCGATGACGAACGCAAACAATCCTGGGATGAGGCGGTAAAAACTGCACGCGTGATCCGTGATACGTACCGGCATTTTGGTTACGATCCGGTTGATGTGCCGCGTTGCTCTCTTGCCGACCGCGTTAAATTCGTTCTTGCGGGAGCGGGCTTATAGACAAAAAGTGTAAGGCATAGGGCGTAAGGTTGTACATGTCCTCTTGGTTCGAGTATACATGAAACAAGGGGAGCAAGATGCACTGTTAAGTTTCCCTGGACTCAATCAATTTTAATCTAATTCTAATACGTCTGTAATGCTGCTTTTAAAGGCAGTTAATCAACTACTTATACCTTCACCGCTTCCCGACAGGCCTATTTAGTAAGTTTGCAGCCTGCAACCAGCCTAACCTTCGGGCAAATAAGCTGTTAATTGGGGTAGATTTAAAAACAAACCGTCCATATGCATATTTTATTAGTAGAGGATGAGCCGGCAGTGGCCGGAATGCTGAATAAGGGGTTGACAGAAGAAGGGCATACCGTTACAGTAGCACCTGACGGCCCGATCGGTTTGCAAATGGCTACCGAACATACCTTCAATATGATCATCCTTGATGTGATGTTGCCAGGTATGAACGGCATCGAATTATGTAAGCAATTGCGCAAGCAAAAAAATCATACGCCGATCCTCATGCTCACCGCGCTGTCCACAACCGAAAATGTGGTAACCGGACTCGACGCCGGAGCAGATGATTATATTACCAAACCTTTCAAATTCCGCGAACTGGCCGCCCGCATCCGGTCATTGTCCCGTCGCGGATTACCTGCCGAGCCCGCTGAAGTGTTGCGGCTTGCCGATCTCGAAATGGACCTTACCGCCCGCACCGTTGTTCGCGGCGGAACGGAAATCAGCCTTACTTCCACCGAATACCGTTTGCTGGAATACCTGTTGAAAAATAAAGGACGCGTGGTGTCACGTCTCGATATGCTGGAAAATGTGTGGGGAATCGACTTCAACATGGGCACCAACGTGGTGGACGTGTATGTCAATTACCTCCGGAAAAAAATTGATAAACCAGGTCCCGTAAAACTGATCCAGACGGTCATCGGAATGGGGTATGTGATGAAAGAGCCTGCCGCATGAAAATACAAACACAGACCGCTTTACTTTTTACCTTCCTCGCCGCCGCTGTTATCCTGCTGCTCAACGGTGTGATCTACTATGCCGCCAGCAGAGACAGCTCCAACGATTTTAAAAAACGTCTTGAACTCCGCGTTGTAGTCGCTTCCAAAATTTATTTTGAAAAAGATACCACTTCCACCGCCACCTACAACGAACTCCGCGAACAATACCTGGAAAAGTTACCCAACGAAAAAGAATACGTCATAACAGTAGATCAGCGGTCAGGCGCCTTGCAGATTCCGCAGGGATTAAAATTGCCGGAAACGTTTTATAAACAGGCTTTGGCCAGCTCGTCTACCGCTTATTACGATCACGATGGTGTGTACTACGCCGGTATTCAGCATAAAAGTCCCGAGGCCACCAATATTGTAGTGAAGTCCGCCGTCAATATGTACGGTCTGCAGGCTTTGCGCAATCTCGAACGCATTTTATTTATCGCTTTCATCGGTAAGGTAATACTGGTATTTACCGTCAGCTTCTTCTTTTCACGCAAAGCATTTAAACCTTTCCGTGATATCATTGCACGCGTAAAAAGTATCGGTGTCGAAAACCTTTCGCTGCGTTTACAGGAGAAAAAAGGAAAAGACGAAACTGCCGAACTTACCCGCACGTTTAACGGCATGCTCGATCGCCTGGAAACCGCCTTCGATATTCAGAACAATTTCGTGAGCAATGCTTCGCATGAATTGCGCACGCCGCTTACCACTATCATTGGTGAAGCAGAAATCACCCTGTCGCGCGCACGTACGCCTGAAACCTATCAGGCCGCTCTGCAGGCCATCCTCAAAGAAGCAGAAAAACTGGAAGCGCTTACTACGGCTTTGCTGAGCCTTGCGCAATCCGGTTTTAATAAGAAAAAAGAAAACCTCGCACCCATACGCCTCGATGAATTGTTATTCGATATCCATGCCACTATCAGCCGCATCGACCCGGATAACCAGGTCCGTCTCCACCTGCAGGATATTCCGCTGGACGATTCAAAAATGACGGTAACGGGTAATGCGCAGTTATTAAAGCTTGCCATCAGCAATATCATTCTCAATGCCTGCAAGTATTCCAACAACCAGGATGTGGTTGTGCGGCTGAGCTACCAGAGCGGCTTTGTGGTGCTGGTTGTTACGGACATTGGCATCGGTATCCCGGATGCGGAATTACAACATGTGTTCGTGCCATTTTTCCGGGCATCAAATACGGGTTCGTTCAAAGGTTATGGAGTAGGACTTCCACTTGCACTTAATATTATACGTCAGCACAACGGGCAGATACATGTTGCCTCTGAAGAAGGTAAAGGCACAATCGTAACCGTGCAACTGCCTGTTATGACAAACGCGTGATCGTTCTTATGCAATTCTTATTTCTTTTTTAATGTAAGCTAATGCAACCTTTAATCGGTTGTAAGATCAGCAACGCAAATTTGTATTGTTAACCTGATTGAGTTAGTTGTTATTTAAAAACGAAAAAGAAGAGGTTATGAGAAACGTCTTAATTCCTACAGATTTCAGTATTGAATCGCTCCAGTTGGTAGAACGTGCCGTTGCTGCACTGGACGATCAATCCATGAATATTATTTTGTTTCATGCATTCGACATTCCTTCCCATGCGCCGGATATGCTGGGTTCCAGCCGTCGTGTGCCTTACGCACATCTGCTGACGGATGAATTCCGCAACGCATGCCGCCGCATTAAAACTTCCAATGCGCGCACTGTACAAAATATTCATATCCGGCATTTGTATGGCAGCACCGTTGCCGTGTTCCGCAATTACATCGATGCGCATGATATCGATATGATCATTTGTCCGGAACCGTTTGTGTTCAGAGCGGTTTCCGATCAGAGTGTGAACCCTGAGTCTTTATTCCGCAAGAGTGGTATACCTGTACTTACCACATTGGCAAAACGCCGTACCGTCATTCAAAGTGCTGCGCCGTTGGCAGAAGCTGTAGCGGTACTGATCAACTGATCAGGTTGCATAGACAAACTATTTTTTTGCTTTATGGAAACAAAGGTGGAGCGGCTCCGGACTGACCGGGGCCGATGACCACTGATGCGTGTAGAACGAACCTGTAATTTTATGCTGTTAAAAAAGAACATACCGTTTTCTTATATCATGGGTAAGATCAAGCATGAATTGCTTTTTATTACCCTGTACACGATTCTCATTGCGATCCTGTACGAGAATTTTCATTTCACCCGTATTTCCATTCCCATTGCCATTCCGGCTATACTGGGTACGGTGATCTCCCTGCTGCTCGGTTTCAGGAGTAACCAGGCTTACGACCGCTGGTGGGAAGCCCGGCATATCTGGGGCGCCATCGTAAACGATTCGCGCACACTGGCCCGGCAGGTATTGTCATTTACCGAAGTGGTATACGAGGGTGATGAAGTACATGCCTTCCGTGACAAAATGATTCGTCGCCAGATGGCCTGGTGTTATGCACTGGGGCAGATGTTGCGCGGACAGAACGCTACCCGCGGCCTCGATAAATACCTGACCCGCCAGGAAATGGATTTTATCCGGCATTACGATCATGTACCGGGTGCTTTACTGGAATTGCATGCACGCGATCTGCGTACCGCCCTTAGCGAAGGTTGGATCAACCGCTTTCAGCAGGTGGAGATCGACCGCACACTCAGCCGTCTTTGTGACGCGATGGGTAAGTGCGAACGCATCAAAAACACCGTGTTCCCGGTTACCTATAGTATGTATATCCATTTCTCCATGTTACTTTTCATCGCGCTGTTGCCTTTTGCGGTGATCCAGTATTTCGGTTTGCTGGAAGTGCCGGTAGTGGTAGCCATTGCTACTTCGTTCCTGCTGATCGAAAAGATGGCAATCCATCTGCAGGAGCCTTTTGAAAACAAACCCACTGATACACCGATGACCACTATTTCCCGGAATATCGAACGGAACCTGGCACAGATGCTCAGGGACCAGGAGATCCTCGAGGTGAAAGAGACCAATAAGTTTTACGTGCTTTGACCCTTCATCCCCGGGTCATTGATGAAGACCCAACCCCCGGTTGTTCTCTACTCCGGGGTCCAGGAAAGCTGCCGGCAGGAGACCCTTCTGCCGGTTTTTTTATAACACTTGCGAAAGCTGGTTTTTCGGCAGATAAACCCCAAACTTTCTAACCCATTATTTGTTGTACCAGTGGGCTTTAAGTACCTTTAGCCCTTTAGGAATTATTCATTTTTTTACGAAATACATTGTCATGGGAATACTCAAAGACAGGTTTAAGGCCAAGGCAGATCAGATGTCGGCCGAGATCAAGGATATCTTGAAAGAACATGGTTCCAGGGTGATCGGAGAGGTGCAACTGGCCCAGGTTTACCAGGGCATGCGCGGTATCACCGGCCTGGTAACCGAAACTTCGCTGCTGGATGCACAGGATGGTATCCGTTTCCGCGGTTATTCAATCCCCGAACTCCGTGAAAAGCTGCCAAAAGCTCCCGGAGGATCCGAGCCTTTACCCGAAGGTCTTTTCTACCTGATGCTGATCGGTGAACTGCCGACAGAAGAAGATGTGCAACATGTTACGGCTGTGCTGCAACGCCGCAGCCAGGTGCCATTGCACGTGTTCCAGGCTATCGAAGCAATGCCGCTTACTGCCCATCCCATGACACAACTGACCGTGGCGGTAATGGCTCTGCAAACCGAAAGCCAGTTTGCGCGCCGCTATGCAGCAGGCATGAGCAAAAAAGATTATTGGGAAGCCGTGTTTGATGACTCCATGGACCTCATCGCACGTCTGCCACGCGTAGCTGCTTATATCTATCGCCGTAAATACAAATTCGGCAGCCATATCGAGCCGAATGGCCTGCTCGACTGGGCCGGCAACTTTGCCCACATGCTCGGCTTTGAAGACGACGGATTTAAAGAACTGATGCGCTTGTATATGACCATTCACGCCGACCACGAAGGTGGCAACGTGTCTGCACATACCACCCACCTGGTAGGTTCCGCACTCAGCGATCCCTATCTCTCTTTCGCCGCAGGGCTCAACGGTCTCGCAGGCCCTCTGCACGGACTGGCCAACCAGGAAGTAATCAAGTGGATCTTCGAGATGCAGGAGCAATTGAAAACGGACAGTCCTACTCCCGAACAGATCGAAGAGTATGTACGCAAAACATTGAGCGAAGGAAAAGTAGTGCCTGGTTACGGTCATGCCGTGCTGCGTAAAACCGATCCGCGCTTTACCGCACAAATGGAATTCGGGAAAAAGCACATGCCGGATGACAAACTCGTACAAACCGTTTGGAATGTATATGAAACTGTTCCACCAATCCTGCAGTCGCTCGGAAAGGTTAAAAATCCATGGCCCAACGTTGATGCACACAGCGGTGCACTGCTCGTGCATTTCGGGATGAAAGAATATGATTATTACACGGTGATGTTTGGCGTAAGCCGCGCACTCGGTGTATTGGCCAGTCTCTGCTGGGATCGCGGATTAGGATTTGCAATCGAGCGTCCTAAATCCATCACAACCGATCTCGTGAAGAAGTGGATCAAAGGAGAAGACCAGATATGGGGAGATTAAGCCCCACTATGATAAGCGTAAAACCCTGTTTCTTAACAGGGTTTTTTATTTGGAGGAGGAGAAAGGCGTGTATGGCAGCAGAACCTTTTTGGTACGGTTTTTTGAGGAGTAGGAGAAGAACGCACTGATTCCTTAACTTTAAAAATAACAGATTATGACTAACAAAAACAAAGTATTGCTGGGCATCCTGGGTGCTGCTGCAGCAGGTGTTGCTATAGGATTGTTGATTGCTCCTGAAAAAGGAAAAGACATCCGCAAGAAAATCAAACAAACAGCCGGCGACTGGGCTGATACCGTAAGCCATCTGTTTCATCGCGGCGAACGTGAACTCGAAAACGTGAAAGACAAAGCACGTAGTGCAAAGAGCGCCGCTGAGGACAAAGTGAATCGCATTAAAGAAAGCCTTAGCTAATGCACATCATACTAATGAGGGGGCCTGTTTGATTACGGGCACCCTTTTTTATTAATATACTGATGTGTAAATGTGAAAATAGTGAATAGGTCAATAAGTGAACGGAGAATAGTCAGTATGACTATTTAACTTAACAACTTATTACTTAAAACCTACAACTCTCTCATGGAAGAACTGAAAGAAAAAACCGCCGACCTGGTTGATCATTTAGAAGATATAGCCGATACCTACTACCGGCTTACTATCATCAATGTAACCCAGAAGGCAACGAATATAGCCTCCACGGTAGTGGTGGCTGTAATGTTATGCGGACTCGCCATGTTTGTATTAATGTTCCTCGGCGTGGCACTCGGTGTCTGGCTTGGTGATCTTGTACAAAGCAGAAGCCTGGGCTTCTTGTTGGCCGCGGGCGTTTACCTGCTCGGTCTGCTTATTATCCTTGCCATGCGCAAGACAATCATCTATCCTTTTATCAGAAACTTTATCGTAAGAAAAGTGTATGACTAGACCTATACAAACATACGACGACCTCGTAGCGGAAAAACAACGGCTGAAAGCCCTGATGGCCGCTCAGAAAGAACTCATCCGCCAGGACGTACAGGATATCAAGGCCGAACTGGAACCTGTCCGCAATGCTATCAATGTTGCAGGAAAATTCTTTTCACGCGATAGCAGTAATCCTTTGGTGAATCTCGGGATTAATCGCGTGATCGATTTTGTTATGAAGCGTGTGCTTCTTTCCAAGACCGGATGGTTTGCCAAACTCGCTGTCCCTTTCATCATGAAAAATTATTCTTCACACTTCGTAGAAGAAAACAAAGGCAAGTTGTTTAGCTGGGTTACCTCCCTTTTCAGCAAAAAGAAAGATAAGAACGGCCAGCATGAGGAGGATACGGATGAAGAAGAACTCGATGACCTGGAAACAGGCGAAGCAGCGTCGGACACGAGACCAACGCTATAAGTCAAAATTCAAAATTCAAAAGTCAAAAAGTTTAAATAAGTCAATCGGTGAATGTCTGTTTACCTAATACTTATTACCTAAAACTTAATACCTCAACGCACAGGCAGCCCGAATTTGCGGGCTCCTTCTCTGATAAACCGGTCTGCTTCTGCGCTGCCATCGGCACAGATCACATCGATCGGCTTTCCTAATTTTTTTGTAACAGGATTGGTATTGTCTACCCACACAACGCCGCCGCGGGTAGCTACCGGCCGCTGCGGTGGCTGCACCACACAGGCGCCATCATCAAACATACCCACCTGCGTACGATCAGTCACAAAAGATCCTCCTATACCTCCGTGTGAAGTATAAAAGTATTTCTCTTCATAATATTCCGCTTTGTATTGCGTGGACGTATTACTGAAATAAGTCCGCGACCCAACCTCGGGATGACGGCGGGCATGGAAAACATATTTGACATTTTCCACTGTCTCTCCGTCAAGGCAAGGCTGCCGGTCTACCGAATCATATAATCCTAAAAAATAAACCTGGATCAGCGGGCTCAGCATGCGTGCCAGCACTGTAGCGATGAGACCACCGCGGCTATGCCCTACCAATATTACACGAACCTGTTGATTGTTGAGCGGCTGGCTCGATAACATCTGAGGAGTAACTCTTACAGGCACGCGAAATTCCTGCGTATATGTACTTGTGTAAAAGCCATGGCTGTAAGCCTGTTGTTGCTGCTGCTGCATACAACTGTTTACGTCGAACATGTCCAGCGGCTTGTGGCCATTCATCATCCGTGGAAATAATACCTGCAATCGCTGCTTGATAAAGTCGAGCGCTTCCTGGAGAATGGGGACGGAGTCCGTACCCCAAACCTTACTGCGCGGACCGTCATAAAATTTGCGGTCAACGCCCATTGCGCCAAATTGAAAGTCGCGTACAAATTGAAATACATGGCTGTTGCTACCATCCGGTTTGCGCCATTCAGACGAACCGGTACCATCTATTCCTACCAAAATAAAGTGAGGAGAGCCGGGAGGGTTCATAATCATCGATTTCAGCCGCACAGCAGCAAAGACCAAGCCATGGCGAATGGTTTCGGATTAAAAAATCTGCGGTTCCGGGATTAATTTTTACCAATTTCAAAAAAACTGGCGTTGAATTTGTATAGAAGCAGGTGACAAAGCCCCAGCATTGCCGAATCAAGACAATCTCTTTTGACCGTGGCAGATGCGTTTAGCGATCTCATTCTTTTCCTGTAATCCACGGTCATGAATATTGAGTTTTACGCTTTACCCATTGCCTTACATTCTGTGCCTTCCGGCAAAACACTTACGCGGTGTTCGCTGAAGCAATCCATTGCACATAACCTGCACCTGATCCTCACTTCCACTTTTAATAGTCTTTCCTCCGACGATCAGTTCGGTTGCCGCATATGGGACGCCGATTTCGACAACATCAGCAATCAGAATAAACAGAAGGAAGAAATCATCCACAGCATACAACAGGTAATCGCCCGTTACGAGCGCCGCCTTACACAAACACGCGTTGAATTGCGATTGCAGCAGGAAGAAGCTGAACCCCGCCAGGCCGGCACACGCGTGAAGAAAAAACTTTCCATCGTTATTACCGCACATATACAACTGACCAACGAACCGATCGTTTACCGCGATCACTTTTTTGTCAGCCCATTATCTTACGATTTATAAACCTTATGTCTGAAAGCAGAGAACATATCCGCAACCGTATGCTGCAGATGGCAGCCCGTAGCTGGGGTTATCCTGAAACGGAAGCCGAAACCAGCTTCGATCCACTCGTAGGGCTGTTACTTTCCGTACAGGCAGCCGAGTTTGAACGCGTGTCCGCTGAAATTCATCAGTCCCGCGCACGCGTACTCGAACGTATGGTGGAGTTACTTTCTCCTGAGACACTTACCGGTCCTTTGCCTTCGCACGCCGTATTGGCCGCAGGCACCTTGCAGGACAACGTGAGCGTATCGCCACAGGAACAATTTGTGTTGACACAAAAGTTACCGGTGGAAAATGGCGGTCAGCCCCGCACACGCGATCTCTTCTTTACACCAACAGGCCATTTTGCTGTCAACCGCAGCAATATCCGTTATGTGGCTACCGCCGGTAAATTTTTTCAATTACATCCGGGTGCAGGCAAGGAGTTGCTGGCTTATAATTCCGGTGAAGGGCTCGGTGCTACGGAGTTTTGGCTGGGCATCGATCAGGCCGGCGTTTCACTCAACAATGCACAGTTTTATTTCCAGATACGCAACGAAGTGCTGCGCGATTATTTTTATGCACAGTTGCCCGCTTCTACCTGGTATGCCGATGGTCAGCCTTTGCATACCCATGCCGGTTTCAACGATCCGCGTACAAGCCATACAAAATTGAACGTGGAAGAACTGCTGCAACAACCCGGCAGCATCCGCCACAGTGTATTGCGCGACATCAATGAATTATACAAATCTTCTTTCATCACCATCCGTGATGAACAACAATACACAGCTGGTTTGTCCGGCACGCCCGCGCAACTCGAACAGGCATTTTCTATTCAAAGCAAAAACCTGATCGAAACAGATGGCCTGCGCTGGATCCGTATTGTTTTTCCTGAAAATGTAACAGCCGAAATGCTCGAAGATGTCAGTTGTTACATGAATTGTTTTCCGGTAGTGAACCGCCGTCTGCAGGAGATTACTTACCGCATGCAGGAAATGGTCAACATCATTCCTTTGCTTACCGACGATCTTTATTTTGACCTGGAAGAAGTAACCGACCAGGATGCACATCCGCTGCATGTGCGTGAACTCGATGGCAACAATCCTTCGGGCCTGCATATTTTACTGCGCTCCGGCGGCGTAGGCCGTTTTGATGAACGTGATGCTGCTTCCATGATCGGACAGGTATTGCAATTGCTCCGCGATGAAAGTGCGGCCTTCTCCAGGCTGGGACGTGATTTTGTAGCAGGTGAGGTAAAACAATTGCAGCAAATCGTAAACCGCCTCGAACAACAGATGCGGCAGAAAAACTGGCTCACCGAACGTACGCCATATCTGCTGATCCGCAGCCGCAAGCAGGAAGAAGTAAGACATTTATTTGTAAAATACTGGTCTGTCAACGGGCGGGCCGCCAATGATATTAAAGCGGGTACGCCGCTGATGCCTTATCGCTCCGGTGCGCTCGATCACAACCGCATTGTATTACTCACCGCCACGCGCGGTGGCCGCGACCGCCTGATGACCGCCGATGCCATTACGGCTTATAAAAGTGCGGTGCTTTCCCGCGACCGTGTAATGAGCCTAGAAGATGTGCGCCTGTTCTGCATGCGTGAGCTCGGCCAACGCGTAAGTAGCGTCGATGTACAAAAAGGTGTAATGGTGTCGCTCAACGAAGCAGAGGGATTTGTGAAAACGATTGATGTAACGATCCGCCTGCACCGCAAAGATTATCGTGAAGCAAGAGAACGCAATGAAATCGTTGCCTGGGAAAAAGACCTCGCTTTCCGCCTGGCCGACCGTTCCCTCGCTTTGATGCCTTACAGAATATTTATTGAAGAAGCAGCGTAACAATATGGACAACGAAGCAATATTGATACAATGGATGGAGGAATGCCGCAACGGCCGGGCGGATATCCGCACCGAAACGCTCGTAGCGCAGGCGCTGCAGCAAGGTCTGCGGCTCCGCGATATTCTGGCTTCCAACAGCGGTTTCTTCCTGCGCGAGTATGCTCCGGACCTGCTGGATATAACATTGGAAGGTTCGCAGCCTTACCGCTCTTATCTGCAACTCGAATTATCCCGTCCGGGATTCTATGATATGTTGCCCGAGGGGATGTTTTTTCAACCCGGACAAAACGGCGATGAAGTATTGAACATGGCACAGTCTTCACGCAATGGAGCCATCCGCGAAAAAGAAATCCGCAAGTTCTTTCGTCCTTTTGAAAATGAGTTCTTTTACCAGCAGGTACAATTGGAAAAAAATGAAGCCGCTTTATTGGGTGGCTGGCAGGAAGGTGCGTTGCAGGAGTTTTTCCGTACCTTCTGGAATATACCGGATGGTCTTCCGTCCGCGACGGTGGCTTCCTTATTGGTGCTGATTCCTTACGCACATAAAATTGCCGGCGATATGGAACTGATGCAGGATTGCCTGCGCTCCCTGCTGCTGGAAGAAGTAAAGGTCCTACGCCGCTACAGTGAAGAAGAACCTGTTCCCGCCGGCCTCGGAGGGCTGGAACTTGGCCGTGATATGATTTGCGGCACCACGTTCCGCGAAGATTACCCGGTGCTGGAATATGTAATAGGTCCTTTGCGCAACAGCAGGGTGACACAATATACCGAAGGAGGCAGCCATGCATTGATCCTGGAAACTTTCAACAGATTCTTTGCACCCGTGGAAGCCGATATTATATTTGCCGTAGAGATCAACCGCAGCGAAGCGGATATGACATTGAATGAAGAAAGTGAAATAGTGTTGGGGTATTCATCTGTTTTATAAAATCATTACCACCACCTAAGAATAGCGCAACAATGATGGAAAAATGGTTAACACCTGATATCGGACGCTTGTTTTCAATACTGGGCATCGGCTTCATCAGCCTGGCTGTGGTCATGGGTTTTGTGGTGAACAAAATCCGTGGTGCATTCAAGCCTTTTGCACGCAATACACTGATCTATGTAGTAGTGGCTGCTGCAATTATCGGGCTTACCGGTTTTGTAATGGCTCTCTCCTGGTTCAATAGTTACCTGCAATATTTTATACTGATGCAGGGACTGTTTCTTGCTTTTGGTATCGTGAACGTATGGAGTATGCGCCGCTTTCTGAAATGGGTGGATGCAGATTCATTCTGGGCCGAGATGCTGTTGTCACTGGCCATTACCCTGCTAGGCTGTATCTTCTTCATCATGACCTTCCGCGTGGTAAACAGGGAAGGGCTGGAATTCGCCATGGCTACGGCCGGCCTTTGTTTCCTCCTGCCACGCATTGTTTACCAGACCTATCTTACGGCCCTCGACATCCGTCCGAAAATTTTGCGCCAGTGGCATTATCCGGTGCATGAATCGGTGGCAGAACCCGACCTGGGCAAACTCCGGAACCTGCTGGTGATCAGTTTTGAATTTCAGAAAAAACCTACCGATAAATATTTTACCAATTTTCGCGCGAAAGCACCGGTGGACATGGAGTTTGGTCAGTTGTTCTATTATTTCATCAATGACTACAACGACCGTCACGCCAACGACACCATCCGTTATGTGAGTGAAAGCGGCGCGCCATCGGGATGGATTTTTTATAAAAAACCCAAATGGTATCATCTCATCACAAGATACATCGATGCAGACCGGACCATTTTTGTCAATAAGATAAAAGAAAACGATATCATCATCTGTAGTCGCATATCATAAACCGAAAATCAAGACACATGACCGATCCGAAGGAATTTCTCTACGTCAACTGGGTTGACGGCATGAAGATCAACAAGACGCATTTTATCGGTGATCAGCAGGCTGCAGTCTACCGCGAAGCGCAGGGTAATACGATCCTCCTGAACGACCATAATTATGGTTTGCTTCCCTTGCCTGCCTTGTCGGAGGGCATCAAACTCTGGCTCAATGCCGATAACCAGCATAACGTTACGTTGCGCGTAATGGATTGCCGCATGGTTACCCGCGGCGGACATGTGATCGTGCTGCAACAGGATACCGCGCTTTCCTCGGTAGAACTGCAGGCCGAAATTCCGGGACTGAAAACAAGACTCGAGGCTTCCGGCGGCCAGAAGATATTTTATTATATCGTATTGGCCGTCGATCCCTACGCGCGCGTGGCGGTAGGGCAGGCTACACGCGAAACGCCTCCGCGTCTGCCGCATGTCATTTCCCAATATTCTCTGCACCTGATGCCGGTGGACGAAACCAATCCGCACAGCCTCGGCGGATACCAGGTGCCTGTAGGACGTTTAATCGTGGAAGAACAACGCGTGAGTCTCGACGAAGAATACATTCCGCCGGTGGCCGCCGTTAACGCACACCAGAGCCTGCTGGAAGTACACGCTGCCACGGAACTGTTTTTAGGAAAAATGGAACGCTGGTCCTTGCAGATCGTTCAAAAGATCCTGCAGAAAAAACAAGACAACGACCTGGCCATTTCCGTACAGAAAATTTGTGAAAATGTACTGGTATATCTCGCAGCCCAAACACCTTCCCTGCGTCCCGCCTTTCTGCATCAGCCGCCGGTTCACCTCATCGGCAGTGTAAGCGGTTTGGCGAGGCTGATCAAGAATTCACTGGACATTTTCCTGGGAACGATCAAGGAGGAACTCATCAACTACCTCACCGAATGGTGTGGTGTGTCGCAGGGAGAAGTGGAAAGCAGTATCACCGAACTGTGTAACAATAATTATCATCACCTCGATATCAAAACCTCGATCGACCGGCTCGAAGATTTTACGCGTACCATGTCGCTCGTATTCTCCAGCCTGGCAGGTCTTGATTATATCGGTAAGAAACGCGAAACCGGCATCTTCGTTAAAGAGCAGGCCATTCTGCCCGATGCCGATTTCCAGGAAAAAAGACGCAACAGTTTCCTGGCTGAGTAAATCTGTTTAACCTAAACAACGAACCAATGGCTCAAGTACTGAATGCACGAGAAAGAAATCACGCCTTCTGGAAATTCCTCGCCTTCTTTTTACTGGCTGTGCTGATGATTGTCGGTGCGGTATATTTTGATACACGCATTCCGCATAAGGATAATGAAATGCTTCGCGAAGAAGTAGGCCGCTACCGTACGCAGGCACAGGCGCAGGAAAAATTTGTCAAGAACATGGACGACGCCAAAGTGATGATCGATTCGTTGAAGAAGCCCGGCACCAACCTGGTATACCTCAACCAGCAGATCGCGGCTAAAATACGCGAGCTGTCCGATCTTCAATACAAAGACAGCAGTATGTATGCCCGGTTGAATAAAGATGTGATCGATGTATTTCTCCGTTACCAGGAGGCGGTGAATCAAACCGTGTCGATGGGCAACGTGCCGCAGGAGCTGAACGAGTACAAAACGAAGTATGCCGAAACGCAGCGTGACCTGCAGAATGCATTAAGAGACCTGGATATGTGCCGCAGAGCGAATAACGCCGCTACGGATTTTTAGCGGTAGCATGGTTGGGAGGCGTTTTGAGCTTTACTCTTCCCGCCGCCACATATTTAGACTTCCAGTAAGGTTCATCCAAATTGGCAATGCTTACACCATAAGTGGAGGAAGAATTGACGAACCGCCGGTTGCCGAGATAAAGTCCGACATGTGAAATCACTTTGCCTTTCATGGTGCGGAAGAAAACGAGATCGCCTTCCGCTAAATAGTGACGGCTGCCGAAGGGTTCTATATTATCGGTGAAAAATTGTTGAACGGAGGTGCGTGGAATTTCGATGGCATATACATCAGAGAGAAGGCGCTGGATGAAAGCGGAACAGTCGATGCCTTTTTTGGTAGTGCCGCCCCAGAGATACGGCGTATGCAGCCAATAGTCGATGAAGCGGTAGAGTTTGAGATTGAGTGCACTGTCCGGTGGTGTTTTGAGATAACCCGAATACTTCGCCTGAATGGCCTGGTCTTCGGCAGACAACACCGCCTTGGGCTCCGGTACCGCCGCATAAAGCGTGTCTTCTGTTTTGATGATAATGGTACTGTAATCCTTCTGCGCTTTGCGCGATGAATGGCAGGAAAATTGAGTGAAGGCCACGAGGCTGAAAACGATAAGAGTAATGGTTCGCATGAGAGGTTGTTTGATAGTTACCACGTTCATTATAAAACCGTAGCGGGTTTCCCGAAACCAATAACATACCAAATTTACGAATTGCTGTTAAATCTGATTTTATGCCTAAAAGAAAATTAACAGGATCCTACCTCGACGAAAAAGTTGTGTTGTCGATGATCGCCGTGGCCGTCGTATCCTTTTTTGTTATGGCATATAAATTCAAGACGCACAAGCCTTGCGGCGATTTTACCATCAACAGTTATGCATTGCATTATCACGCAGGCGAAGTGGTTCGTTTTGAAACGACCAGTAAGAATTTCTCCCGCTGGCGTTGGAATTTCGGTGACGACCAAAGTAATGAAACAACAGTCGGTTCGGTAGCGCATGCCTATGATGTGCCCGGAGAATACACGGTGACAGTAACCGTTGACGGCGGTTGTACCGAATACAGAACGGTGCTGATATCGCCGGCTCCCGTGGTGAAAGACCCTCTGCTGACACCGAAAATCTTATGTCCCCAATCTGCTGAAGTCGGCAAGCCTGTTGTGTTTTCCGACAGCACCGTTGGTGCAGGTCAGTGGGAATGGCGCTTTGGTGAAACGGCCACCATCGATGCCACCAGCCGGTCAGCCTCTTATGTATATACTTCCCCCGGATTGAAAACCGTTTCGCTGATCGTCAATAACGATCCGCGACAGACCGCTATCTGCAAGATTGTAGTGAACACGCCCGCGCCGGATCCATTACCCAAACAGGCACCGAAGCCATCGGGTGGAGGAGGGGTGATCATCGTCCCTGCCAAACCCAGTACCAGTCCGTTGAATGAACAGTTGCCCACTACTTCGCAACCCGCAGCGCCGCCCCAGATCGTGCGCGCCCCGGATATCTCACGCGAACAATTTGAAACGGAATTGAAAGCGGTGGCGAACGGCTACAAGAACGCCGAAAGTTTTGCCAAATACCTCTGCGACAACCTCAATATACAAGTGAGTCTCAACGGCTCCGAAGTTACTTTCACCGAATTATGTAACAAGATCGCATCACTGAAAAGCTCCAAGAAGATCAAGCGGTTAAATGTACAACTGGTGAAAAATGAACGCTCCAACTGCATTGTAGCACTTGTTGTAAACCTCAAAAAGCGCGAGAACCTGCTGGAAAAAGTGTTTTAGTACGATTTTGATTATTATCGGAAAAAACCCTCAAATATTGTTTGTGGCATAATTCCTGTTTGGCAATTGGCGAGTTAAACCTCATTCATATTCAGAAGCTTGACTATATATGAACGACGAATTTCCGTCAACAGAAATTTTTTGTTGCTATAGCTAGTTCGTTTATCTTGTATACACAAGCTACTCTTTATAAAACCAACGCTAAAGAGCATGCCACAGCTTGAATCATATGGAATCGACGGTCATGATTTCTTTGAATCGCCGTATGAAAAAGTTGTGGAGATCCCTTTTAACCGCGTTCTATTTACCGGTAAGTTTACCGATGTAAATCCCACCAAACCGGAGCTCGCACAGAATGTGCGCTCCCTTTCTCAGTTGTTCGAACATTATCAACCCGTAGTAACGGTTCCCTTCCGCAATACGGCAGGCAAGACTGTGGCTGAATCATTCCGGTTTTATTCGATCGATGATTTTGCAGTACGGGCAATGGAAGGTCAGAGTAAATATATAAGTGCACTGGAAATGAAACGGACGCAGCAGCAGAAAATGGTTCGTCAGCTTCGTTCCAATACACAACTGCAACAGGTACTCAAAGATCCGGAGCAGCGGGAAGCGCTTCGTGCGAAGTTGTTATCGTTGTCTAAGAAAATGAAAAGCTGAGCATTATATATTAATATGCAATCAACAGCCACCTATACTGACACCATCGGCGAGCAGCTGCAGTCACTGTTGCGGACACTCTTCAATGATGTGGGTATCTTTTTAACGGAAGATCCGGTAACAGGTGAACTGTCTTGCGTATCTGAAGAAAAGGATAGCGCTGCGGCAGAGGAACAACAATCAGCTATACAATTATGGACGGCATTGCTGCAGGAAAAAGGCGGTATAGAACAACTCATCAGCTATTGCCATGAAGAGCTTTATGCTACGGAACAGGCATTGGCACTGGCCCGCAAACAATTGCTGGAAGCGGTGAGGCCGATTGAAACAGGTTACCGCAGTGCGGCTATGTTTTTTGAAAATGCCGGTGAACAGGAAGTTACACATGCAGTTTTTCTGAATGCTTCCCTTGAGCAATTAGGTGATGCAGACAATGTTTCGTTCTTGCAGGCCATAAGCAAAGAGTTCATTGATAAATACGACCGTCTTGATCTGAGTGATAACTACAGCATGCTGGTGATACCCGGATACCTGGGAAGCACGGCGGCTGTTGATCGTTGGGCGAAAGTGGCACATGCCAGCAAAGTAATGCTGATCACAGATTTTGCCAACCTTGATAAACCGGACGATGTGATGGAACTCTTTGACGAAGCTGGCTTGACGGGGCCGGATGAATTCCGGTCGAATGTAATCATGACCTGCAACTGGCTGGTGGGCCGCGGCCGGTATACTATATATGGAGAAGAAGAACATTTATATATACCACCTTCGGCGGCACTGGCCGGAAGGCTTTACAAAACGGTAATGTCGCAGGTGGTAGCCGGCCGGCGTTTTGGCATTATTCATGACGCACGGGGCGTGAGGTTTCCCTTGCGGAAAGAAGAAGTAGCGGCACTGGAAAAGCTTGGACTGATACCGTTGGTAAAAGAACAGAACCAGATCATTGCCTTCTCGGCGCGCACTCTTTTTACAGGAGAAAACCTCGGATTGCAAACCTATTCAGTGGTGCGTGTATTCGACTATGTGATCAAAGTATTGATGGATTATTTAAATCGTAAGTCCTTCGAAAACTTTAACTCACGCACGAGAAAAGAACTGAATGCGGAGATCGTTCGTTTCCTGGATAATGTAACGGGAGCGGGCAAGCTCATTGAGAATTTTTCGATCAGAAGATTTGAACAGGATCCGGCAAGGAAGGACAGGGTGTACCTGGATATTCATCTTACACCTTATTTTCCTGCCAAAACATTTTTGCTCAAACTGGAAGGACATAAAGAAAAAGAAAGTCAGGAAAAAACGGATTGGACATCAAGATATCAACAGGAAGCAGCGTTTGCGTAAAGCCGGCGATCACAGGCGTGTAGTAGTAGGTAATAGGTGATAGGTAATAGGTAATAGGTGATAAGTTATAAGTGAACACAGAAGTATTGACAATTCACTATTGACAATTCACCATTGACGATTGACGATTCACGATTGACGATTCACCCGCCTCACAACCATGTTTTTATTTTTTATTGGTCTTTATACCATTTATTTTTTAACCTTAAATCTCACATTTATGTCATTCAAAGCAAAATTGAAAGTGGCGGGAGCCGAAGTAAACGTGCTTAACTGTCATTATGCAATGAAACAGGAAACCGACGCAACAGGTCGTCCTTCTTCTATCACAAGAGGCGGTAAGATCACCCTGACTGTAGAGTCTACCGGTGATACAAAGTTCTTCGAGTGGATGTGTAACAACTTCGAAAGAAAGGACGGATCGATCGTATTCTACAAAAGAGATTCTGAAGCTACCATGAAGGAGCTGAAGTTCACGGAAGGATACCTGATCGAGTACCGCGAAAATTATGACGCGGGTGGTGCTAATCCCATCACAGAGACATTCACCATCAGTGCCCGTGAAATGTCAGCCGGCAACGGTTCTCACGCCAACGAGTGGGTGAAGAACTAATAAGCTCTTATTATGCAACAGGCAGTTTTTAACTGCCTGTTGTTTTCCACTCAACCATTCCAAGCGGCCGTGTTCCGGCCGGAATTTTTAAAGCATTGGTGTATGTCATTTATTGCAAAACTTACAATCGACGGAGAGGACAGCAATGTACTCTATTGCAATTTCCGGTTTACACAGGTAACCGATGCAACAGGCCGGCCCTCATCCAAACCTCAGGGAGGTTCTATTGCACTTACTGTGGAAAGCACCGGCAAAGCTGATCTCTTCGATTGGATGATCAGTCCCACGCAAACAAAAAGTGGCACTATCACTTTTTACCGCCGCGACACAATGAGCAAACTCAAAACGCTCAATTTCTCCGATGCTCATTGCGTCGACTACCAGGAAGAATACCGCCACGACGGACAGTTTCCGATGCAGGTAACTGTATTGCTCAGCGCAAAAGAACTTAAGCTGAACGATTCCAGTTTCAAGAACAACTGGCCGGGTTGATTTTTATCTCCCTTCGATAAACGCAAGTCACAATGGAAGAATCAGGTCACTACTACACCGTCTACTACACTTCACTGGCCGCAGGCTTCGACGAGAAGCTCGCTTACCGCCATGCTGTGCTGGCCCAGATGCCCGATGAGGTAGCCTGGTTCGATGCCGCGCATATTCATATACTTTATTGCAAAACCCCCGCAAGCCGTGCCTTGTCTTCTACCCAGTCTTCCGCCGCAGGCGGTGGCCAGTCGATATGGGAACGCTCGCGCAATTTTGTCTCCGATCAGATCGATCGCGTAACGAAACCCGTACGCGAGGGCCTGAACGACAGGGAAACCAATCTCGGCGGCGCCAGCCAGTCGATCCCCAATGACTGGCGGCATTCAGTAGAATATAACCTGCATGCACTTGCACCTAACAATGGTAGCAAGCTTGTACGCAGTTCTGATTTCCAACGGAAAAAAACAACAGAACAACTCGATGCAGAACATCCCGCTTCATTGAAGTTTGGTATGTTGCTGCACAGGCTGGGCGATTCCTACTCGCACAGCCGCATAGAGAATTCAAAAGAAATGTATACCGTCAGTACGCGCGATACACGTTGGGATTGTGTGCCGGTAAAAGGATTAAAAGATGATAACCTCGGACACGGTACGCACCTCACATTTCCCGACAATCCGTTACTGCGACAGGGAATATTCTTCCTGTATCTTTTTAACCTGTACGAAGTGATGCAGCGGAAAGTGCGGCAATATCCCAATCTCCGCCGCAATCCAGCTACCACGCTGAGTTTTGAAGGACTCAAAGCGCGTTACCAGAAAATGTTCAACGACACGCTCTTTTCACCGTCCAGCTATTTCAAAGATCCTTCTTTGAAAGAACAACTGATGGAAGCCATCCGCCGCGATTGCCAATCCACATTGGGTGTGCAAATGGAAAGTTACCGGCCCGAACGTTTTCAAACACAAACATTACAGCAATTCCTCGATCAGCATCGCGAACTCAACGATCTGAATATAGGGGAAGATAAACTGAAACAAACATTGGAGTCCATGCGGCCGGAACTCAGCCATGCAGATCAGATGACAGAGTTTATTCAGTCCATGACACCAGATCAATACAAGGCCTGGCAACAGGCAGAAGCAGCAAAAGCAGGTATTAATTTGAATAATATAAACATGAATAACCTGTGGCCGGGCCGGTAGCATCCGGACATTGCCTATGATATAATTGTTGGCAAACACCAGCTACCAGCCTCCCGGGTATATATTTTAAAACCATAAACGATACATTTTTTTATGGCGCAACTCGTAGATAGCACAATCAGCATCAACGGAACTCCGATCAGCCAGTTCTCGTCTTTTACTCTGTCACAGAGTATATTTGAACACCATACGTTCAGATTGATCTGTCCCGCCGAATCCGTTGACGGCACCTCTGGCGTATTTACTTCTTCGCGCGATATGATGGGCGCCACGCTCACCGCGCAGATCAAAGCCGACGATCTCTCAGGTGCTCAACTCAAATTCTCCGGCGTCGTTACCCAGGTGGAAACAGCCCGCTTCGGCAGTTATCATGGTGATGTGGTGATCTCCGGATTCAGCCCCACCATCGTACTCGACAGCGGCCCGCATTGCAAAAGCTGGGAAAAGAAAGCCGTTAAAAATATTGCACAGGATGTGCTGAAGTTCTTTCCGCAAAACCTGCTCAATCCCAAAGTGGCACCGCTGTATCCCGAAACACTGGCCTACACCGTCCAATACAAGGAAACTGCCTGGCAGTTTCTGCAACGTCTTTGTGCTACCTATGGCGAGTGGTTCTTTTACGACGGACAAAAACTGATCGTTGGTCCGCCCGCCGCTTCAGAAAAAGCCTCGCTGGTTTTCGGCAGCAACCTCAGCCGTTTCAACATGGCACTGCAGGTACGCCCCGCCGATATGCAGATGATGGCCTGGGACTACATGAACAGCGAAGTATATACGAGCTCGCCCGATGGTATCGAGAACAAAGCCGGTCTTAATGATCTCGGCAAACACGTACTGCAGGCAAGCCGCACCGTGTATGGTTCTCAACCCAAATCATGGAACAATCATTTCCTTACGAATAAAAAACAACTGGACGATGTAGTGAACATCCGTTCAGCCATGCGCAGCAGCAGCCATGTGCGTTTCAACGGCAACAGCGGTCACCCCGGTGTGGCATTGGGCGGACAGGTGGAAGTATCGGGCAATAATGCCTTCGATGCCAGCTCCGAAGCGTACGGTGAGTTTACCGTCATTGCGGCCAATCACTTTGTGGATGGCCAGGGCAATTACAACAATGATTTTGTAGCCATACCGGCAAGCATCAAATTGCCGCCTGTATCGCCTTTCCCCGAACCGCATTGCGAAACGCAAAGTGCGATCGTTACTGATAACAATGATCCGCGCGGTATCGGACGCGTGCGCGTTAAATACCACTGGATGAACGGCGCGGAAAAAAGTCCCTGGATCCGCGTGACCACGCCGCATGCCGGTGGAGGCAAAGGCATGTACTTCATTCCCGAAGTAGGTGAGGAGATCATCTCCGGTTTTGAAGGCGACAGTGCCATCAAACCTTATGTGGTGGGCGCGGTGTATCACAGTAAAGCCAACAATGCTTTTGGTAATGCCGGCAACGATGTAAAAGCCCTGCAAAGCCGCAGCGGCAACAAAGTAGTGTTGAACGATAAAGACGGTAGCGTGTTCATCGAAGATCAGAATGGCAACAACATTCTCATCGATGGTAAAGGCAACCTGAATGTATTCAGTAAAGAAACGATGACATTTACCTGCGGTGAAGACGGGCTGAGCGTTATAACCATGAAGAAGGATGGAACGATCGATATCATGGGCAAAAACGTGACGATCGTGGGCACCGATTCGGTTACCGTTGCTTCCGGCTCTGAAAGCTCAAACTCCGGATTTACGGTGGTGCCTGACACAGTCGATGTGCTCGGTAAATCGGCTGTCAACATTATGGGTGAAACGGAAACCAATGTTACCGGCGGCACCATCACGGTGGCTGCATCCGGCGATACCAACGTACAAGGTGCCAAGGTTAATATCAACTAATAATCCATGCAGGAGAATGCTGTTAAACAACGGGTGCGCCTTCTCGAGGCGTTATGGGAAGAAGAATCACGCCAGCCCGGGCGCGAACAGATGCGCCTGGCCTGTATGATGGGTACCGGTACGGTCGACTACCGCATGATCAAAGGATTTGTAATGGTACAGATGACCGAAGAAGCCGGTCTGCCCGACGTGTTCCTTTGCAGTCATCATCCATTCCGATCCCCCGAAAATTACGGACGTCAATTGGTGAACGGCATGAAGGATTATATCGATGCCTGGAACCAGCATGCACTCAGCGACGAACATGGCAAAGTGGACTGGACACCCGAAGGCGATGAACAGGATGCTGATGAAGTTTATTTTACCCGTAACCTCAATAAACTCGCCGAATCATTACAGGTGACCGGCGAAGGCGAAGATTACCTGGTGATGGCCCTGATGCCGGAACCCAACTATGCGCCAACAGAATTTGTAAAATGGCTCGATGCTATATTAAAAGCAGGAGTGAGCGGTAAAGTCCGCCTGCTCATCTTCGATCTCTACGGCAGTCATTTCTACGAAGGACTGGAGAAAAGTTATAAAGACATTTTCGTAAGGCTTTACCCGGATCTCGACATGCCGGGTGCCATGAGCCAGATCGCTGAACAGGCCATGGTTACGGCGGTGAGGCCGGAAGACAAAGCCATAGCTTCCTTTCAGAAAAATTTATTAGAGTTAAACAAAGCGATCGGCCGCGGTGAAGAAAGAGATATTGAATTGTACCGCGACGAATGTCTGCGGATCGCTATTCAGCAACAATGGCCGCACATGGAAGCCGTGGTGCATTTCTTTACACACGGTTATTTTATGGCTACCGAAAAATACGACCGTGCCGCTACTGAAATCGATCAGGCAATACGCCGCGCCGATGTAGCCGTAGCTGAAGCAAAGATCGAAGACAAAGCATTGGTAGTACAATACAGGATCACCAAAGCCAATATGTTTTTGCTGCGCGAAAAATACGAGGAGGCAGAAAACGGTTATGCGGAATGCATCGAAAAGTACCGCGACAGTGGCGATAACGTGGTGCTCACAGGCATTCACCAGATGATGGGTATGTGTCAGCGAAAACAGGGAAAAGTAAAAGCCGCGCGCAAAACTTTTGCCGATGGCTGGCTGCTGGTGAAAGATGATAAAGCTTATGTGGATGGAAATGCCATGTCGCGTTTCTATGCACAACAAATGATGAAAGCCGGCATGGACCGCATAGCCGAATACCGCGATTGGTTCGAAGACCTGGAAAAGCGCTGGGGCAAACGCTGGTATATGCAAATGCCGGACGGCAAACAAAGCATGAAAAAAAGAGAACAGCAGATCTTCGACGATGCACTGCTGGTGGATCAATAAAAAGAACGTATGAAGATTTCAAAACGATATTTTCTGATAGCGGCCATAGCAGGATTTTTTGGCTGTACCAATAAAACACCTGCAAAAGATTTCTCCGGTTATCAACCGGCTGAAGGAAAAGTTTCTTATGTATATGGCGGGGCCATCAGAACCAAACGTGGTTATACGGATCCGGGTTACCGCGTGGTATACACGCCGCCGGGCACCGACAAACCATTGACCGTGGATGCGAAACTGGTGTTGAAAGATTATGAGAAAGGGGAAACCGTTTCCATTTTCTACAACCCGGCCAATCCAGCGGATGTAGTGACGGATGTGAAATAAGTTTTTTTACTGGCAACCTCTGAAAAGCGTTATGGCATTACGTATTACAGTTCCCCCTCCGGTTAAGCAGCCATCCGTACAACCGATGATGGCTGCCAAGCATTTTGATATTGTGCTCGGCCTCGACTTTCACATGTTGCGGGTGCCGTTCTTTATCACGCCTTGCCCCATCACACCGTTTGGTGCATTGGTATTTGATCCGATGGATTACATACACGTAACCATTCCGGCAATGCCTACGTACACCGAAGGTAAAGGCTTCTCGTTGCAACCCGCGCCCATGGGAGGAACCGTTACGGTAAATGGTTTTTACAGAGGAGGTGCCACTACCAGCCTGCTTGGTATGCCACCCACCATGCCGCCCATCCCTGCAAAATTCAAAGGTGCCAGCGCCATCGCCAAAAAGCTGAGCCTGCTGCACCTCGTACTACCCAAACCTTTATTCTGGTTTCCTTTTCTTGCACCGCACGACGGGCAGATCAGTATGGGTAGCTCAACGGTAATTTCCCAGGGCCTTAAGCAGAGCACGCACATGGATCCTGCCTGGAGTTGCAATGAGCTGGGGAAAATTCTGATGAACAGCCCCACGGCGCTTTACAACGACTATGCTACGCGCATCATGATCGTGTTGCCGCTCGGACGGCCTGTGATCGTTGGTGGTGCACGGGTATATCCCGAAATGGGATTGGCCGATCTGATCAATGCGCTGATCATGATGGGCATCCTGAAAGGTGGCGGCAAACTGGCGCGCAAAGGATTGGGGAAAGCGTTGACCAAACTCAACAAAGCACTCAGCAAGAAATTTCCGAAGTACAGCAAATTCGGCGCCCGCATACAACCGAAGTTGTGTAAATACCTCGGCGAACCGGTGGACGCGGCAAGTGGTCACATGGCCAGCCGCCTCGAAGGATTTTCATTGCCCGGACCCATTCCGTTTACCTGGGAAGCAAACTACTACAGCGATACCGCTTACGAAGGAAGCCTTGGTAAAAGTATTATTCATACCTACGACATCAGTATGAAGATACTGGAAGAGGAGGGATTGGTATTGATCAACGACTCACACGGAAGAGGTATCGCCTTCTCCGCTTTGATGCCGGGGCAAAGCGAATTCAATGCGGTGGAAAAATGCCAGTTGCACCGCGATATCGACAACGGCGAGTATTATGTCAACAACAAAGAAGGGCTTTATTTTTATTTCCATAATGCAGCAGATAAAGACGGATTGAAACCTGTGCGCAGTATCGTTAACCGCAATGGATTTGCCATCCGTTTTCAATACGATACCAACGGCCGCCTGAAAGAAATAACCGACAGTGCGGGCCGCCAGATATTGGTGCACAACGATGAGAAGGGGAGGATCGCTTCACTGGAAATTCCACATCCTTCGGGAGAAGGAACGTTTACACCGATCGCATATACTTACGATGCGGAAGGCCGCATGATCAGCATGATCGACGCGGATGGCTACAAGGATGAATTCGGATGGGATAAAAAATATATGGTAACGCGGAAATTCAAAGAGGGAACGGAGTTTTCCTTTACCTATGACCGCGAAGGAAGATGTACGGCAGCCGAAGGACCGGAAGGTTTGTTTAGTTATTTCTTCGACTACCAGCCCGGCCATACGATCGTTACCAACAGCCTCGGCAAAGAAAGTCATTACTATCACCGGAAAGGATTGGTGATCCGCCAGATCAATCCCGAAGGAGGAGAAAAAATATTTACCTACGACGGCGACCATAACCTGATGGCGGAAAAAAATGAGATCGGTATCGTTCATACTTTTGAATACGATGAGGCAGGCAATGTTATAAAAATGGGACTTCCGGGCAGAGGTGAGGCATCCATGACCTACAATGACAAGCATTTGCTTACGTCTACCAGGTTGCCCAACAATGCCACATGGGAATACAAATATGATGAAGCCGGAAATGTGCTGGAGACGATTAATCCCGAGGGCGAAACGATGAAGTACACGTACCACAACGGATTGTTGCAGACGATTTCCGCCAATGAAGCGGCTACTGAATTCTGGTACGACAGGCAGTACAACCTGGCCGAAGCAAAACTGCCGGCAGGAAAAGGACTGGTGAAATTTACCTATGATGCCCTCGGCAACTGTATCAAAATCACCGATCCGCAAAACAATCACCATGTCAGGCGTTACGACCTGAAAGGCCGTATAACGCAACTGATCGATCCCGATGGGGATATGCGCCGCTTTGCGTACGATGCCAATGATAACATCGTGTCAGCAACGGATAACTATGTGAACGTACAGGTTGCGTATAATTTCTTTGGTGACATTGTAAAAAGAATTCAGGGTGGCATTGAAGTGAACCTGGCCTACGACAAAGAAGGTCAATTGCAATACGTCCGCAATGAATTCAATGAATACTATCTCTACGAATATGACGGTGATGGCAATGTGATCAGCGAAACGGGCTTTGACGGATTAACACGCCGCTACTTCCGCGATCTGTCCGGCCAGGTAGTGCAGGTAGAAAGACCCGGTGGAAAGAATACGCGTTATAACTATAACAGCGACGGCAAACCCATTCATATCTTATACTCGGATGGTACGCGCGATAGTTTTGAATACGATGTGATGGGCAATATGCTGCAGGCGATCAACGATCAGCAGACGGTTGCTTTTCAGCGCGACCTGCTGGGCCGCGTAATCAGAGAAACACAAGGTGAAGACTGGATCAAAAATGTCTTTAATAAAAACGGAGTGCGTGAGCGATTACAAAGTAGTCTGGGTGCAGACATCATCGCACAGCTCAATATACAGACCGGGCTGCCTGATCTGGTAAGGGCAGGTTCGTATGAGGCGCGGATGCGGTATGATAAAAAAGGTCAGCTCATCGAGCGAGAGATGAACGGTGAGATCCGCGAGAAATTTGAATACGATAAAAAAGGACGCCTGGTTAACCAGGAAACCGTACAGGAAAAGCGTACCCGTCATCGCCGCCAATATACCTGGGAAGGCAGCAACCGTTTGAAAAAAGTGGTAGACACGGAAACGGGACAAAAGCAACTTATACATGATGTGCATGGCAACCTGGCGGAAGTGATTTACAGCAGCGGCAATGTTGAGTACCGTGTGCCGGACGTAGCAGGCAATCTCTTTGAAACAAGGGATCGTCATGACAGAAAATACGGAAAGGGAGGCCGGCTGCTCACATCCCGGCATGGTACTTACGACTATGATGAAGAAGGCCGACTGATCCGTAAAACGGAACGCAACGGCGGTGTGTGGGAATATGAATGGAACGGCGCCGGTATGTTGCAAAAAGTAATCCGTCCGGATAAAGGCGAAGTGACATTTGGTTACGACGCGCTGGGGCGCAGGATATGGAAAAGATACAAATCCACGATCACACGCTGGTTATGGGATGCAAATGTTCCTCTGCATGAATGGAAAGAATTTGAAGCAAGGGAAAGCAATGCCAATGATCTCATCACCTGGATCTTTGAGCAGGACAGCATGGTGCCTGTGGGCAAGATCAAAGGCGGAAAATCATACAGCATTATTGCCGACCACCTTGGAACGCCGATCAAGAGTTATAATGAAGCCGGCGACATGGTATGGAGCCGTGAATTGAACAGTTATGGTCAGGCAGTAATGCTCAAAGGCGAAGAAGGATTTTGTAACTATCTTTATCAGGGACAATACGAAGATCCGGAAACAGGACTGGCCTATAACCGCTTCCGGTATTATGCGCCGGAGGAAGGCATGTATATCAGCCAGGATGATCTGCGACTGGCGGGCGGCATGGCTTTATATGGCTATGTGCATGACCCGGCAGGGTGGATCGATCCGTTTGGTTTCTCCTGTACGAAAGCATTGCGGAAGAACATCAACAAGGCGCAGCGGGAGTTGAAGAAGAAGGGATACATGAAGCGCGCATGGCGGAAAGAAAAAGGATCGGCGGCACACCATATCGTGGCGGGCGATCATACCAACGTAGATGCGCAAAGAGCGAGGGATATCCTTGATCGTAACAATATTGATGTAAACAGTGCAGAGAACGGTATCTACCTGCGGCATATGGATCCGAACAGTACACAGCCCGGCGCCTACCACAGAGAGATCCATACCAATGAATATTTCCAGAATGTGGCTGACAGGTTGGAACTGGCTGAGACGCTGGGAGGACGAGACGGCGTGTTGTCGGAACTGGAATCGATACAAAACGATCTATTGTTTAATAATAAGATTTGGTAGAACTATGACTATTTTCAAACTGCGTACAGACTTTAAGTATACTGACCTGACCTTTCTTCAAAAAGAAGATGTGCGAAGGTTTGCGAATTACAAGGGACAGCCGGTTGAAGCAGACGGTTCCTGGACGGAGGATGTATTCGGTTTGTCAGACGATCAACTGCAAAAAGGGAAGGTTAATGACTTTGATGCCCGTTGTTATGCAGCTACGCTGGTAATAAGGCAGGAATTCCAGGAAGCATTGGAGGCATTGCTGCCGGGCCAGGTTCAATGTCTGCCCATATCCATACGGGAAGTGCCGGGTAAATTTATTTATGTCAATGTATTGAATATCGTGCCTGCCATCAATTTGGATGGAATGGATTTTAAACAATCGATGGAAATGTTGCGCGGAACAGATATCAATTTCCGTCTCGCAGCAGTAAAAGACCAGATCCTGTTCCGCGATGAAAAGATCAATAACTTTTATTTCTGTACAGACAAGTTTATTGATTTTGCCGAAGCGAATGGGATCAGGGGGTTGAAGTTTGACAAGGCGGGCGAAGCGCGTTAATGTGACAATGTGCTGGTTTGTGAAGATAGGAACCGCCAAAGCAAAAAGTCAAAGCCGCTGCCAATAAAAAATCTACAACTGTCCGCTGTTCCATATTCTGTGGCATTTATCCCCCTTTAAAGGGAGATGTCATCCCGTTTTCCGGTACTTGTTCAGGATAAAAAGGGACTGCATTTTTGTAGTCACCATTTTTATTCAAATGAAGAAGATCTTATTACTCGCCATGCTGATGCTGTCCGGCATCTTTGTTTTTTCCCAGAAAAAAAATTATGACATTGTATCCTATTCGGCGCCCGATGGCTGGAAAGAGGAAAAAGGCACTGGTTTTATTTCTTACGCGCGTGTCGATGGCGACAAACTGGCTGGTATATGGGAGTTTTACATGAATGAGACGAGTGGCAGCATGACAACGGGTGGTTACTTCCGGCGCGAATACCGTTTGAATGCAAACGGAACTTATGAATTTCTGACAAAAACATTTTCTGCTTACAATCCTATGATCTTCCTGGGTAGCGAAACTGGTACCTGGACGGTGAGCGGCAATAAAATAACGATCCGGCCTGCGCAGGGTAAAAACGAAGAGTGGAGTAAAAGTGCCAGTGGCCGCAACACGGCATGGGGTAAACTGGTGAAAACGACTGTAAGAAAACTGGAAACGGTTACGTATACATTTGAGCTGAAATATTTATCGGGTATGGAAAAGACGTATCTGATACTTACTGCTGCAGGTGCTACGGTGCGTGACGGCCGCGAGAATAATGATAACAATAAGCCGCAGCAGTTTTCCTATTCGCCGGGAACGCCGGGTAAGCCTTTGGTAGATTTGCCGCCGGGGAGCAAGTGACTACAAGCGAAACATGGTTTCTTATAAGGAAGGGAGTGCAGCCTTGCACTCCCTTTTATTTTTTTATAAAAAAAGTTACTAATGCGCCACATTGTAACTAGACCAACTGCTTCCGTCATATATTCTCAGATAGTAGTTGCCTGATGGATAAGAGGTCATTGTAATGGAGGTAGATGTTACGTTGCCGAATGAATAATCCTGGAAATACACAGACACGCCGGTTGATGCCCTGACCAATTCTATTTTCCTGATATAAGTGGTACCGATGCATCCGGATGCGACATTTACATTCAGGTAATAGGGCGCCGGATTGGGTGAGTAAGTGTAGCAGGTGTTTATGCAGGCGCTGGATGAGTAAGCCATGAACTGCGTTTTGGTGACCGTTGTACCACATGGTTCCGTAAAGCTTACTTCGAGAGATCCTGTGGGCGGATAGGTACTTGAAGGGGCTTTAATGGCCACATAGCTTCCACCGTTGTACAGCATTGTCCATGAGGGGGGAGGTGAAGGCAGCGTCCAGTTGTAGTTGCTCGCATTTTGTCCGCCTACGTAAAATGACATGGATTGATTGGGACACCAATAGATAGAGCCATTGTTGCCTGTCAGTGTATAATCAGAGCTTGTGTAGGCGCCAACATGTATGGGTTTTGTTAACTGTGTGGTGACACCACAGGAAGTGATATTTGCTTTCAATGTGAAATTGCCGCTGCTGCCCGCGTAGGTTAATGTCGTCGGAGAAGTGGTAAGGCTGCTCAATGTGGCCTGAGCAGACGGTGGTGTTTCCCACAGTATTGTACTATTACATACCATGCCGCTGATGGAATAGTTTTCGCTTCCGCTGCAAAGTGACTCAGCTCCACTCATTGTATAAGTAGGCTGACCAACTGCGATCGTTATGCTGTTACTGGCATTGTAAGTATTGCCATTTGCAGATACAGTTGCTGACACAGCACTCAACCCTTTGCCGCAGTCGGGTACCAACTGCAATGTACTACCCGAGGTGTTGATTGTGGCAGGCGCCGGATTTCCGGAATAAAGCCAGCCGTTGTTGGGACCGAGGTTCCATGTATATCCTGTAATTCCGGTAGTGCCACCGGCATTGTTAACTGTAAAATCAACAGGCGTAGTGGCGCCACAGGAAAGTGCGGAAATGGAAGATGATATATTAAATGAAGCAGTGGGCGTTTCGGTTATAGTGACCTTGTTGATCAATGCTGTTGTGGTATTGGGGCCACCGTCGGAGATAGTCAACACCAGGTAGTTTTGCTGCGCCGAAACAGTAAAGGTGCCGGCTGTATATGTTTGAACAGCTTGTGGACCAGGGTAGATCACATCTTTCGGGAGGCCTATCGAACTTATCCATTTACTGTTGTTTACAGGGCCGCACACCATAGGATCAGTATCTCCCGGGCTTGGCAAAGAGGTTCTGGTAGATAAGGTAAGTTTGGGGAAGGCGGTGGATGGAGTTGCCGTGTATCCCATATCAACTGTAATTGCATAGTTGTAACCGGTCTTAAAGGTGTAACCGATAGCGTAAGCTGTTCCACTTGAAATGCCGGCAAAAGGATCCACCCGCGTGCCCATCCGGATACTTGTGCCATCAAATGTAGCACCACCCGATACGGGATAATGCGGCCGGCCACCCACCGTCGGATTGTTGCCACTCATGTTGAAAACGTTGCAACAACTCGGACAACTGCTGATGTTGCTTAATGAACTGGAAGAATAAACAATGGTAGCATTTTGTGAAAATACGGGCGTAAGGGCAAGCAGTAATGCAACGAGCGTAGCGCTCATCATGAATTTTCTTAGCATAAAGGTTAGGTTTAAGTTATAAAAGCGTTGGCAGGGCAACGTTGATCGCTACATAATTTACCACTTTAATTGCAAATGCTCACGAGAATCAGTGGGGATGGTTCGTCAATAGACGAACCATGGTCTGGGGTCGAACCGCTGACCTCTTCCCCGAAAGCATTCGGGGCATGCAAGCCTCACGCCTGTCCAATCAAGTATTCAATATATTTTCTGCTTTTCTTTGCCTTAATTCTTCGTTCTTCCTGCATCGCGGACTCACGGGATGCAAAATGTTTTTTCCATTTCAAGACCCAGTCTGTAGCTTTTGAGGTAAATACAGATTTGCCACTGTTATGCTCAATGATACGTTTTCCAATATCAGTTGTATAACCGGTGTAGTACCGATTTAGCTTCGCACTGTAAATGATATAGACGATAAATGACATAAAAAAAACCTTCCGTGTCGTCGGGAAGGCTTTTAATTTTTTGTGGGGATGGTTCATCAATAGACGATCCATGGCTGTGGGCGAGCCACTGATCTCTTCCCCGAAAGCATTCGGGGCATGCAAGCGCCTCACCCTTGTCCAATCAGTCAACAAAAAAATAAAAAAACCTTCCTGGTTGTCGGGAAGGCTTTTAATTT